>Ga0066486_1000505_pt1 | contig 9839 bp, 9 predicted proteins | sample LakWasM128_HOW14_2_FD_59591 | JGI IMG/M metagenome (GOLD analysis project Ga0066486, IMG submission 59591) | Freshwater sediment methanotrophic microbial communities from Lake Washington under simulated oxygen tension - Sediment Metagenome 128_HOW14 | ecosystem: Environmental > Aquatic >... | reverse complement strand
CAAGCGGATAACCAGGCGGGAAGCCGCAGACAGTGCTCTAGCACGGCAAGGCGAACCAACCATCGTTTACGCTTGAAGGCAAAACCGTCTCAGTCGAGCGTGATGCCCGTGGACTTCACCACGCCGGCCCAGCGCTGCAGTTCCTTGCCGATGTAGCTGCGGTACTCCTCCGGAGTCGAGCCCAGCGGCTCTGCGCCCTGCACCGCCAGCTTGGTGCGCACCTCGTCGCTTTGCAGCGCCTTGTTGATCTCGGTGTTCAGGCGCTGCACCACGGCGTCTGGCGTCTTGGCGGGCACCATCACGCCCTGCCAGGCCCCCGCCTCAAAGCCGGGCATGACGGTTTCCGCCAGCGTGGGCACGGCGGGGTACAGGGACATGCGCTTGGCGGTGGTGACCGCCAGCAATTTCAGGCGCTTGTCGTTCACGAAGGGCATCACCGAGTTGATGGTGTCGGTCATGAACTGGATCTGGCCCGCCACCAGGTCCACGTCGGCCGGCGCGCTGCCGCGGTACGAGACATGCGTGGCCTTGATGCCCTGGTGCTGGGTGAACTGGTAGGCCGCCAGATGGGTCACGTTGCCATTGCCGGCCGAGCCATAGGAGAGCTTGTCGGGATTGGCCTTGGCGTACTCGACGAATTCGCGCACGGTGTTGGCGGGAATGCTGGGGTGCACCACCAGGGCCAAAGGCACCACGGCCGTAAGGGCCACGGGTGCCAGGTCTTTCTGCACGTCGTAGCTCAGGTTCTTGTACAGGGCCGGGCTCAGGGTGATGGACGAGGTGTTGTAGAGCACGGTGTAGCCGTCGGCGGCCGCCTTGCTGACCAGGGCGCCACCAATGTTGCCGTTGGCCCCGGGCTTGTTGTCCACCACCACCGACTGCCCCATCTGCTCGCCCAGCTTCTGCGCCAGCACCCGCGCCACCTGGTCGGTGGGGCCACCCGGCGGGAAGGGCACCACCAGGGTGATGGGCTTGCTGGGGTAGCTTTGCGCCTGGGCGAGGCCCATGGGGGCCAGGGCCGCCACGCCGGCCGCGCAGCCGAGCAAAGCCAGACTCCAACGGCGCCTCTTGTGCGGCTGCAGGGTGGTGGTCGAATCGATTCTTGTCATGGTGCTTGTCTCCTGGGTTGTTATGGGGGGAAATCGGCTCAAACACGCCCGGCCAGCAGGCGGGTGGCGGTGTAGGTCATGACCATCACGCCCTGGTGATTGAAAACATCGATGCGCGAGGTCACCACGGCGCGGCCGCTCCTGGACGTGGGGCGGATCTCCGCCACCTCCACTACCGCCTCGATGGTGTCGCCCACCAATACGGGCGCCAGGATCTTCTGGTGCAGCTCCAGCATGGCCAGGCCCGTGCCCTGGATCATGGTCTGCAGGATGAAGCCCTCGATGAGCGCATAGGTCAGCGCCCCCGGCACGGGCCGCCCGGCCATGGCGCCGCCCTCGTAGCCGTCTTCGATGAAGATCGCCTCCAGCATGCCGGTGACGCCGATGAAGCTGACCAGGTCGGTCTCGGTGACTGTGCGCCGGAAGGTTCGAAAGCGCTGTCCCACCTGCAGGTCCTGCCACACAAAGCCCTGGCCGAGGCGGGGCAAGCTGCGGTCCACGCCTGCGGGCGCCGCTGGGGTGTTTTGAGGGACGGGCGTGTTTTGAGCTTGCATGTCGGTGGTCCTTTTCAAGCAGCGGGGGCGATGGCAGCGCGCGCGCCCAGCAGGGCCTCGATCTGCGCGGCGCCGAGCCCGGCCTGCGCCAGCAGCTCCCGGGTGTGTTCGCCCAGCCGCGGCGGCATGGTGATGGCGGGGCGCTGCCCGTCAAAGCGCACCGGCACGCCCGGAAAGCGCAATTCCCCCAGGGCCGGGTCGGCCACCGTTTCAAAGAATGCGGTGGCCACCAGGTGCGGGTCCTGCGGCAAGTCCTGCAGCCGGGCCACGGGCGCGGCCGGGATTTCCAGCCGTTCGCAGGTGGCGACCCAGTGGGCCGTGGTGTGGCGCTCGGTGAAGCCCGAGGCAATTTCCAGCAGCTCGGCGATGTGGCGCGTGCGGCTGGCGATGTCGACAAAGCGCGCATCGCGCGCGAGCTCCGGCGCCCCCACTTCGGTGAAGAAGCGCTGCCAGTGCAGATTGGTGTACGGCATCATGGCCACGGCCCCGTCGGCCGTGCGGTAGGGCCGGCGCCAGGGCGCCAGCACGCGCGGGTAACCGGGGGCCGACAGCGGCGGCTCGAAATGCTGGCCGTAGTAGTGCTCGACCAGGTTGAAGCCCACCATGGACTCGAACATGGGGATTTCCACCAACGCGCCCTCGCCCGTGCGCTCGCGCTGCCACAGCGCCGCCAGGATGGCATGCGCCGCCACATGGGCGCAGGTCTTGTCGGCGGCAATCGTGGGCAGGTAGCGCATCTCGCCGCCCTGCCGCTCCATCAGATCGGCCAGCCCCGACATGCCCTGGATCACATCGTCATACGCCGGTTTTCCGGCGTAGGGCCCGGGCAGGAAGCCCACCAGGCTGGCGTACACCAGGCGCGGAAAACGCTGGCGCAGCGCTTCGGGCGCCAGGCCCAGGGCGGCCAGTTTTTGCGGCCGCATGCTGTGCATCAGCACATCGGCGGTGGCAATCAGGGCGGTCAGCGCTTCCTGGGCGCCGGCCTGCTTGAGGTCCAGCGCCACGCTTTTCTTGCTGCGGTTGGAGCCGAGGAACATGGCCGCCATGCCCGGCTCTTTCGTGGGGCCGGTGTGGCGGGTCGAGTCGCCCTCGGGGGACTCGACCTTGATCACCTCGGCACCGTAGTCGGCCAGGATCTGGCTGGCCAGGGGACCAAAAATCACACTGGACAGATCCAGGATGCGCAGGCCCTGCAGCGGCTTCATCGTGCGATCTCCGTGGCGCTTTACTGAAACTTCGGCGCGCGTTTTTCGATGAAGGCGGTCACCGCCTCGCGGTGGTCGGCCGTCTTGTGGGCAATGGCCTGGTAGCCCGCCGAGATTTCCAGCAGCGAAGCCAGCGAGGCGCTCTGCCCTTCGCGCAGCAGGCGCTTGGTCATGCGCATCACGGCACCGGGGTTGGCCGCGATCTTGGCGGCCAGCGCGCGGGCGGTGGGCAACAGCTGGTCGGCCGGCACCACGCGGCTCACCAGGCCGCAGGCCAGCGCCTCCTGCGCGCTAATGGCCTCGCCGGTGAAGGCCATTTCAGAGGCCTTGGCCATGCCCACCGCGCGCGGCAGCAGCCAGGCGCCGCCGTCGCCGGGCACGATGCCCACGCGCACGAAGCTCTCGGCAAAGGTGGCGGTTTCGCTGGCGATGCGGATGTCGCACATGCAGGTCAGGTCCAGCCCCGCGCCGATGGCCGGGCCGTTGACGGCGCAGATCACCGGCACATCGAGCTGGACCAGCGCATTGGGAATCTGCTGGATGCCCTGGCGGTACTCCTCACGGATCAGATCGGGCGTGAGGGCGTCGCCAAAAAAGCGCTGCATGTCCTTGACGTTGCCGCCCGAGCTGAAGATGGGCCCGGCGCCGGTGAGGATGAGCACCTTCACGCTGGCGTCCTTGCGCACGGTGTCGCACAGCTGCACGAACTCCTGCACCGCCGTGTTGCCGGTGAGCGCATTGCGCGTCTCGGGCTGGTTCATCGTGGCGGTGAGGATGCCGCCGTCGCGTTCGATGGTCAGAAAGGTCATGGTATCTCCGTTGTCAAAATAGGCGCTGCCAGCGCTGGTCATTGCTTGACTTCAATGCAAAAGACCTGGAATCCATTGGTGATCGAACGCTGGCAGCTATTGTTTTCGAAGCGCCTTCAAGGCGCCGTTTCCACGTCGGTGATGCGCCGCACGATGTCCAGGGTCAGGCCGTGGTGCGCCAGCAGGGCCTCGCCCGCCACGCCGTGCCAGTAGGCCTCGCTGCCCGCCGTCTGGCGCCAGGCATGCAGGCGGCGGGTGAACAGCTGCAGGTCGTATTCGGCGGTGAAGCCGATCGCGCCATGGATGGCGTGCGCCAGCTCCGACACCACCAGCGCCGCCTCGCTGCAGCGCGCCTTGGCCGTGGCGACGCGCAGGCGGTCGGGTATCACGCCGGCGCCGCTGCAGCCCAGCTGCGCCGCCATGCGCGCGGCAAACACGTGCTCGCTCATCACCGCCAGCTGGTGCTGGATGGCCTGGAACTTGCCGATGGGGCGGCCAAACTGCTGGCGCTCGTTGGCGTACTGCAGCGTGCGGTCGAACACGGCCTTCAGTGCGCCGGCCATCTGCGCGGCCACCACGGCGGCCTGCAGGGTGCGCACGTCGAGTGCGGCATCCACCGCCACCACGGGTGCGGCCTGTACCTGGCCTGCAGACCAAGCCAGCGCGGCATCCAGCGCCAGCGCCTGGGGCGTGACGTGCGCGCCGGTCACGGGCAGCAGATGCCAGGCACCACCGGCCTGCACCAGCACCGATGCCGCCACCGCACCGCAGCGCACCAGCGCGCAGCGCAGGCCCCCGTCCTGCAGCCGCTCGCCGCGCGCCAGCGTGATGCTGCCAGCGGGACGCGCCACGCCGGCCTGGGCCAGCAGCGCGCGCGCCACCAGGGTGTCGCCCAGCGGCAGCGGCAGCGCATGCGTGCCGCATTGCTCCAGCACGCCAAACACCTGGGTCAGACCCAGGCCGGCGCCGCCGTCGGCCTCGCTCAGCAGCGCATCGGCCAGGCCGGTGGCCTCCAACTGCTCCCACAGAGCCGCCGCGGCGGGCGCGCCACGGCCACCGGACTCCATGGCCCGCACCACCTGCGGAGTGCATTGGTCCGCCAGCACATCGCGGGCGGCGTCGGCAAACATGTCGTTGTTGTTCGTGGTCATGTGTCTCTCCCAATCACCGCAAGCCCAGGCCGCGGGCGATCATTCCGCGCAGGATGTCGCGCGTGCCGCCGCGCAGCGAGAACGAAGGCGAGGCCTCCGTCACGTACTTGAGGGTCATCAGCAGCTCGACCGGCACCTCCTCGGCATCGCGTGAAAACAGGTCGTCGGCGATGGCCGCGGGAATCATCTGCTCCAGCGTGGTGCCCAGCTCCTTGACCAGTGCGGCCTCGACGATGGGGCTGGCGCCCTGGGTGAGCTTTTCCTGCACCGACACCGACATGGCGCGCAGCGGCGCAAGCTGCGTGAGCACCTTGCCCGCCAGCTGCCGCGCCGATTCGCTGCGGCCCTGGGGCGTGCGCACGTAGTCGAGCCACTGGTCGAACAGCACGATGGAGGAGAACAGGCGCTCGGGCCCGCTGCGCTCGAACGCCAGCTCGGCCGTGACCTGCTCCCAGCCCTGGCCTTCGGCGCCGATGAGGGCGTCGGCGCCGAGCTGCACGTTGTCGAAGAACACCTCGCAGAAGTGGCTGTCGCCCGAGAGGTCCTCGATGGGTCGCACGGTGACACCCGGCAGCGACAGATCGACGATGACCTGCGACAGCCCCTTGTGGCGGTCTTCGGTGCTGCCCGAGGTGCGCACCAGCGCAATCATGTACTGGCAGTGGTGGGCATTGGTGGTCCAGATCTTCTGGCCGTTGAGCAGGAAGCCCTGTGCGTTCGGCACGGCGCGCGTCTTCACGCTGGCCAGGTCCGAGCCCGCGTTGGGCTCGCTCATGCCGATGCAGAAAAACGCCTCGCCGCGGCACACGCGCGGGATGTAGAACTGCTTTTGCGCCTCGGTGCCGTATTTCAGGATCAGCGGCGCGCTCTGGCGGTCGGCGATCCAGTGCGAGCCCACGGGCGCGCCGCAGGCCAGGAACTCCTCGACCAGCACGTAGCGCGTGAAGGCGCTGCGCCCGCCGCCGCCGTATTGCGTGGGCAGCGTGATGCCCAGCCAGCCCTTTTGCCCGAGCTGGCGGCTCAGCTCGCTGCTGTAGCCGCCCCAGGAGCGCGCGCGGATATGTGCGGGCAGGTCCTGGATGGCCTGCTGCAGGAAGGCGCGCACCTCGGCGCGCAGCGCCTCGTCTTCGGCGGGAATGCGCGTGAGCGCCAGTGAATCCAGAGTGCTCATCCCAAAACTCCGTGGTCTTTGTAGGTCTGCAATTGCGTGGGCGTCAGGCCCTGGCGGCGGATCAGCACCGCGTCGGTGTGCCGGCCCGGCTGCGGGGCGGGGCGTTCGCTCATTGCAGCGGCACCTTGGCCTGGGTCACGATGCGCTTCCACAGGGTGATCTCGTTCTTCTGGAACTCGTGCATCTGCGCGGGGCCGCCGGTCATGGCAGTGGCGCCGATGCGCTCATAGAAGTCCCGGGTTTCCTCCATCCTGGAGATGGCGGTGAACAGCTCGGCCAGTTTGGCGGTTTCGGCGGCGGGCGTCTTGGCGCTGACCATGGCCCCCACCCAGGTGTAGGCCTCGAAGCCCGGCAGCCCCGCTTCCGCGGCGGTGGGCACCTCTGGCGCGGCGGCCACGCGCTTGTCGGAGGCCACGGCCAGCACCTTCACGCGGCCGCCCTTGGCCAGCTCCTGCACGGCAGTCACTTCGGCAAAGGTGTAGTCCACGGTGCCGGAGGCCACGGCGGTCATGGTTTCGCCAGCGCCCTTGAAGGGCACATGCACGGTGCGGATCTGGGCCTTGTCGTTGAGCAGTTCGCCCATCAGCTGGTAGCCGGCCGAACCCGCACCGAAGTTCACCTTGCCGGGGCTGGCCTTGGCATGGGCGATCAGGCCCTGGAGGTCGCTGTAGGGCGCCTTGGGCATGGTGGCGATCATGGCGGGCGAGCGCATCATCATGGTGAGCGGCGAGAAGTCCTTCACCGGGTCGTAGGGCAGCTCCTTGAACAGCGCGGCGTTCACGGCCAGGGTGGAGTTGCTGCCGATGAACACGGTATAGCCGTCGGCCGGCGCGGAGAGCACCTGCTTGACGGCAATGAAGCCGTTGGCGCCGGGCTTGTTTTCCACCACCACGGGCTGGCCCGTGAGATCGCCCAGCTTGCGTGCGAAATAGCGTGCCGAGGTGTCGGTGCCGCTACCGGGGCCGAAGGGCACGACGAACTTGATGGCCTTGGAGGGGAATGCCTGGGCTTGCACGGCGGGGGCCAGGGCGGTAGCGGCCAATGCCAGCAAGGCGCCGGCCACGGTTCTACGGGATTGCGTCACGGTGTCTCCTCGTCGAATATGTTGTGGGTGCCCGCTCCTGTGGCGGGCCCTGCGCAACACTGTAGAAGCCGGTGCTCATGCTGTCTAATATTAAAAATTCACAAACTGATATTTATTAGGTATCAAATGAACCTGCGCCAGCTGCGCCAGTTCGTCGCCCTGGCGGAAACCGGCAACTTCCACCGCGCGGCCGAGCTGCTGCACATCGCCCAGCCGCCGCTGTCGGTGTCGGTGCGCAAGCTGGAGGAAGAACTGGGCAGCCGACTCTTTGAGCGCCACAGCACGGGGGTGCGCCTGACGCCCGAGGGCGAGGCCATGCTGCCCGACGCGCGCCTGGCGCTGTTCCATGCAGAGCGCTGCCGGCAGGCCGTGGCCGACGCGCGCGAGGGCCTGGGCGGGGTGCTGCGCCTGGGCATCATCGGCTCGGCCACCTATGCGCTGCTGCCGCAGCTGATCCCGTCGTTGCGGGCGCGCTACCCGCAGATGGAGCTGGAACTGTCGGAGGGCACCTCGGCAGAAATCCTCGATGGGCTGCTGGCACGCCGCTTTGATGCGGGGTTTGTGCGCTATCCGGTGCTGCATCCCGAGCCGTTCGCGCTTTTGCCCATGGACCGCGACGATTTCGTGCTGGCCGTGTCCGCGAACAGCCGGCTGGCACAGCGCGACGCCATCGCGCTGTCGGATGCGGCCGGGGAGCCCTTCATCATGTACCCGCAAGACAAGGTGCCCGGCCTCTCGGCCCTGGCGCTGCTGCGCTGCCAGCTCTCTGGCTTTTCACCGCGCGTGGCGCAAGAGGCCATGCAGGTGCAGACCATCATGAGCCTGGTGGCCGCTGGCCTGGGCGTGGGCCTGGTGGCGGGCGTGGCCCGCCTGGTGGTGCCGCCGGGCGTGAAATGCCTGGCACTCACCGACACCCCGGCGGGCTTTCGGGTGGGCATCGCGCTGGCGCGGCGCGCGGGCGAGACCAGCCGGCTGGTGGAGCGCTTCACCGAACATGCGATGGGCTTTTCCACCGTGCCGCGCCGCGCGCAGGATATGGGTCAAAACAGGCTGTAGCGCTTATCCATAAAGCGCTTGCAGCGATTGTTCATGCAGCACTCTCGGCCGCGTGGCGTGCGGCAAAGTCCACGTACCAGGCAAGGCAGCCCGGGTTGGCCATGGCGTCCTTGTTGACCACCTTCTCGATGGGCTGGCCCAGCAGCAGTTTCTTGATGGGCAGCTCCTGCTTCTTGCCGCTCAGGGTGCGCGGCACCTCGGCCACGGCAACGATGGCGTCGGGCACAAAGCGCGGGCTCAAGCTGATGCGGATGGCGGCACTGATGCGATCGCGCAGGGCATCATCGAGCGTGCTGCCGGGGCGCAGCACCACGAACAGCGGCATGTAGCTGTCGCGGCCCAGGTATTCCAGGTCCACCACCAGGCTGTCGAGCACTTCGGGCAGGGCCTCGACCGCGCTGTAGATCTCGCTCGTGCCCATGCGCAGGCCGTGGCGGTTGATGGTGGCGTCGGAGCGGCCATAGATGATGCAGCCGCCGTGACTGCCGATCCTGAGCCAGTCGCCATGGCGCCACACCGCGCCCATGCTGGCCGGGCCATCGCCGCCACCGGGCTGGCGGCCGTGGCCGGCGGGGTACATGTCGAAGTAGCTCGACAGATACCGGCTACCGTCCTTGTCGCCCCACAGGTACAAAGGCATCGACGGAATCGGCTGTGTGCACACCAGCTCGCCCACCTCGTCCATCACCGGCACGCCCTCTGCGTTCCAGGACTCCACCGCCGCGCCCAGCATGCGGCATTGCATTTCGCCAGGCACCTGCGGCAGCTCCCGGTGGCCGCCGATGAAGGCGCCACAGAAATCGGTGCCGCCCGAGATGTTGTTCCACCAGACGCCGGGCTGCGGCTCCATGCCTGCCTGCGCAGGCGTGGACAGCCCGGCGGTGGCGGGCGTCTCGACCGCCCGGCGCCTGATGTCTCGGAACTGCGCCGTGCCCCACTGCTGCACCTCGGGCGAGAGTGGCGAGCCGGTGGTGCCCAGCGCGCGGATGCGGGTCAAGTCGCCACAGTCACGGAGCGTGATGTCCGCCTTCATGCAGTTGGCATAGAAGGCCGCGCCCGCGCCAAAGTAGGTGATGCCGGTCTCGGCGGCAAAGCGCCAGAGCCGGCCCCAGTCGGGCTGCTCCTTGCTGCCACCGGGGTTGCCGTCAAAGATGACGCAGGTGGTGCCCGAGAGCAGGCCTGCCATCTGCGCATTCCACATCACCCAGCCGGTGGAGCTGTACCAGTGGTAGCGCTCGCCCAGGCTGTTGGGTGCGTAGCTGCAGCCCACGTCGTTGTGCAGCGCGCCGAGCTGCAGCGCCACCAGCAGCATGCCGCCGTGGCCGTGCACGATGGGCTTGGGCAAGCCCGTGGTGCCGCTCGAATAGACCACCCACAGCGGGTGGTCGAATGGCAGCCACAGTGGTTCGAAAGCCGCTGTTTCCGCATCATTTCTGACGGTCGCACCTCTCCAGTCTGCGCAATCAGCGACTGCAACCGTGGCATTCAGTTTGCCCAGCAGCAGCGTGTGCCGCACGCTGGGCAGGGCCGCGCGCAGCTCAGCCAGCACGGCCAGGCGGTCGAGGTCGCGGCCGCCGTAGGTCACGCCGTCCACGGCGATCAGCACCTTGGGCTCGATCTGCCGGAAGCGGTCGAGCACGGCATGCGTGCCCATGTCGGGCGCGCAGATGCTCCACACGCCGCCAATGCTCACCGTGGCC
>Ga0066486_1000503_pt1 | contig 9842 bp, 12 predicted proteins | sample LakWasM128_HOW14_2_FD_59591 | JGI IMG/M metagenome (GOLD analysis project Ga0066486, IMG submission 59591) | Freshwater sediment methanotrophic microbial communities from Lake Washington under simulated oxygen tension - Sediment Metagenome 128_HOW14 | ecosystem: Environmental > Aquatic >... | reverse complement strand
GCAATCAGCGAGGCGTGGAGTACGATCAATGGCAGGTAGAAAGCAGGGTGATAAGGGATTTTGACCCGCGCCACCGCCGGAAAGATGACCGGCGCATGGCCGAAAATCATCGAAAACACGAAACCGACGAAGATGGCATGCAGAAAGGCGTCATAGCTCGACCCCGGCTGAAGGATGGGCGACCACAGCCCGACCAGACCGCCGATCAGCAGCCAGGCATAGCCGGACAGCAGGCAGACCGCGATGAAACGGGTCAGCCCCCGTTGCCTGATGGTCTTCTTTGCAATGTCCTGGTGCAGCAGCCACAAGGCGAGCGCCAGCAGCGACGCCGAAAGCACGGCTACGTTGCTCGGCACCGAGAGTGTGGCGACGGTAGCACCAAGCAGGAATGCGGCAACGATAACGATGAAGGCTGTCCGGCCCGCCGGGGAAGGCGGCAGCATGCGCGAGAGTTCCAGCCGCTCGCCGGCGATGGTGAGCACCAGAAAACCCGCCCACCACGGCACCACCTGGAGTAGCGCCAGCCCTTGCAGCCACAACAGGTTGCCGATCAGCCAGCACACGCTGCCCAGCAGCAAGGTCAGCGTGAACAGCGCGCGCTGGCGCAGGAAAACATTCAGCGAAGCGAGCACGAGAATGGCGCTTGCCAGCGCAAGTGATCCCGCACCGATCGGCCAATTGAATCCGGCCAGCAAAGCCAGGCCGCCCAGCGCCGCGAACAGCGGCCCCAGGTATGCCCAGCGCCGGCCGATGGCAACCGCGCGTTCCAGTGCGATCACGGTGCCGAGAAAGCCGCATACCATCAGTGGGCCGTGCCAGGCGGCAAGGTCCGGTGCGGGCAAGGGGAAATTCCAGCCCAGCCGCAACAGCCCGGTACCGATGCCGAATGCAAGGCTGATAAAGCCTGCAATCAACAGCGGGATGCGGTACGGCACCGGAACGTCGGAGTTCATGATTCAATCAGGCGCAGCAGGGGGCGGTTCTGCCGATGCGCACTTGCCAGACTTCCGGGCCTTGCTCGATGTAATCCCAGGAAAAGAAATCGCCCAGCTCCGCCTGGAATTGATAAAACAGGGGCTTGGGGTCGTGGTCGTTGATCAGCAGCATGGCTTCGCCCGGCGTCAATTGCTTGAAGGTGTCGAAAATCAGCGGATGGCGCTCGCGCGGGATGATATTGCGGACGTCCACGGTTGCTTTGATAGTGGGGGTGCTCATGTTGATGTTCTCCTGACTCAGTTGGTGAAGAATCATTTCCAGCCGAGACTTTTCTTCGTTTCGGCGGATATCATGTCGGGGCTCCAGACCGGTTCCCATACCATCTGGATATCGATTTCGGCATCGGGAAACGCGTGTAGCAGTTCCGCATGCACTTCATCCAGCAGCATTTCGCCCATCGGGCAGGCTGGCGAGGTCATCGTCATCCGGATGCTGACGTCGGTATCAGTTGCCTCGATGCCGTAGATCAGGCCGAGATCGACGATGTTTTCGCCGATTTCGGGGTCGATGACCTTTTTAAGTGCTTCGCGCACCGCGATTTCCTGCGGCGAAGTCAATTCAGTGCATGTTTTCATGGACATTCTTAAAGATGTAAGTAAAATGCACCTATAATGTAGCACGCTGGATTTTTATAATCAATATTGTAAATACATCTTTTTGCGGACGAGGCTTATGCATCTGACCACATTCTCCGACTACACCATGCGCGTCCTGATTTATCTGGGCTTGCGGCGCGATGGTCTGGTCACGATTTCTGACATCGCGAAAGCGTACGGTATCTCAGAAAACCATCTGATGAAGGTGGTACACCAGCTGGCGCAGCGCGGTTTTATCGAAACGGTGCGCGGCAAGGGCGGCGGCATGCGTCTGGCGCGCGAGCCGCATGAAATCAACCTGGGCGAACTCATCCGCATGACGGAGGGCGATACCAGCCTGCTGGCGTGCCTGGAAGGGCAGGGCTCCTGCTGCATCCAGTCGGCCTGCGGCCTCATCGGCATCCTGCGGGAAGCGCAAACCGCATTGTTTGCCGTACTTGAAAAATATACCCTGGCCGACCTCTTGCAGCGCGAGCAGCCGTTGTCGCAAATCTTGCTGTATCCGCGCACACCGGCGACGGCCTGAGCGCCATGCACTATCCCGCCTTTTTCGACGAGGTTGCCACCATCCAGCTGCATGACCCGCTGGCCGAGTTTCTCGGGGCCGTCGAAGATGGCATTCTGGAGTACCGCTATCTCGATGCGGTGAAGCTTGCCGGGCATTCCTGCCCGACGGTCGCTTCAGCTTACTGGATGACGCACCGCGCTTTGCGGGCGCTCTATCCGGAAAGCCTGCCGGAGCGCGGCAATATCCGCGTGGAATTCGGCAAGGAGGCCGACGACGGAGTCACCGGCGTGATCGCCAACGTGATCGGCCTCTTGACCGGCGCAGCGGCCGACGGCGGTTTCAAGGGCATCGCCGGCGCGTTCGACCGGCGCGACAAACTGTTTTTTGCCGTCGGCATCGCCTCCGAAATCCGTTTCACCCGCCTGGATACCGGCCAGGCCGTCGAAACGGCCGTCAACATGCAGCCGGTGCCGGCAGTGCCGCGCATCTGGGAGTTATTGCCCAAATGCCGCAACGGCAGCGCAAGCCCCGCGGAAACGGCGGAATTCCGCCAGCTTTGGCAGCAGCGGGTAAGGGCGCTATTGCTGGATCATGCGGAAGACGCACAGGTGTTCGTTATCCGGCTGCTGTAATCGCCGTGTCGGCAGGATATTCATGGCGGAACCAGGCAAGATCATGGTGCAGTTGCACGACCTCGCCAATGATGATCAGGCTGGGCGAGCGCAATGCCGCTGCCGCAGTCCGCTCGATAATATTCGATAAGACGCCGCTGACGACCCGGTGATACGGCGTCGTTCCCTGCTGCACCACGGCGATGGGGTGCGCGGGCGGCAGGCCGTGCTCGATCAGTTTTTCGCAGATGAGCGGTAAGGCGCTCAATCCCATGTAAATCACCACCGTCTGGTGCGGGCGCGTCAGCGCTATCCAGTCCAGGTCCAGCGATCCATCGCAGAGATGCCCGGTGGCATACAGCACCGACTGCGCATGATTGCGGTGGGTGAGCGGGATGCCGGCATAGCACGAAACGCCATTGGCGGCGGAAATGCCCGGGATGACCTGGAAAGGAATGCCATGGGAGGCCAGCGCTTCGATCTCTTCGCCGCCGCGTCCGAAAATGAAAGGGTCGCCGCCTTTCAGCCGCAAAACCTTCTTGCCTTGCCGCGCAAGATCGATCAGCAGCGTATTGATGGCCTCCTGCGGCAGTGCATGATTTCCCTGTTTTTTTCCGACGTAGATGCGCTCCATATTCCGACGTACCAGCGCCATGACCGCCTCCGACACCAGTGCGTCGTAGACCACGACGTCGGCTTCCTGCATCAGGCGCAATGCCCGCAACGTCAGCAAATCGGGGTCGCCCGGCCCCGCCCCGGCAAGAAAGACTTCTCCCCCGGAATAGCCTTGGTGCCTGCTGTTGTCGATGAATGGGTGCTGAATGCTCATGAACGCAATTTACCCGATGCGGAATAAGGGAAACTTGATGTGCGTCAAGGAATCCGCATTTGAATTCATCCATCCTGATCCCGCATTCATGAGAGGCACTCGATCAACAAGAAACGAGGAGGAAGGATGAAGATGCGCAACAGGAAATGGCCGGGCAGGCTGGCGATATCGGCGCTGGTGCTGGCAGTCAGCGCTGCTTACGCGGACGACAGGAAACATGACGATACCGATGTGAAGTATCAGGCAGGCGGCTCGCCGCTGGCCGGCGAGGAAATGCACCAGAATATCAATCCTAAAGCGCCGCCGATGACGGCCAAGGAATTCCAGCTGGGCAAGGACATCTACTTCCAGCGCTGCGCGGGCTGCCACGGCGTGCTGCGCAAGGGCGCGACCGGCAAGCCGTTGACGCCGGACAAGACGCTGGCAAACGGCACCGATTATCTGAAGGTATTCATCAAATACGGCTCGCCCGCCGGCATGCCCAACTGGGGTACCTCTGGAGAGCTGACCGACGAGCAGGTTGACCTGATGGCGCGCTATATCCAGCAGGAACCGCCGACCCCGCCGGAATACGGCATCAAGGAAATGGAAGCCAACTGGAAGGTGATTGTTTCGCCGGAGCAACGCCCAACAAAGAAGGAAAACGACCTTAATCTGGAGAATCTATTCTCAGTGACGCTGCGCGACGCAGGCGAGATCGCATTGATCGACGGCGACAGCAAGAAGATCGTCAGCGTCCTCAAGACCGGCTACGCGGTGCATATCTCGCGCATGTCGGCTTCCGGCCGCTACCTGTACGTGATCGGCCGCGATGCCCGCATCAATCTCGTGGATCTGTGGATGGCCAAGCCGGACACCGTCGCCGAGATCAAGGTCGGGTTGGAAGCGCGCTCGGTCGAAACCTCCAAATTCAAGGGCTACGAAGACAAGTACGCCGTCGCCGGCACCTACTGGCCGCCGCAGTTCGTGATCATGGACGGCGACACGCTGAAGCCGCAGAAGATCGTTTCCACCCGCGGCATGACGGTGGCGCCGGAAGAATATCACCCGGAACCGCGCGTCGCGTCCATCGTCGGCTCGCATTACCACCCGGAGTTCCTGGTGAACGCCAAGGAGACCGGCAAGATCATGCTGGTCAACTACAGCGACCTGAATAACCTCAAGACCTCTACCATCGACGCAGCGCGCTTCTTGCATGACGGCGGTTTCGACTCCACCGGGCGCTATTTCCTGGTGGCGGCGAATGCTTCCGACAAGGTGGCGGTAGTCGATACCAAGGAAGGCAAGCTCGCCGGCATGGTGGACGTGGGCAAGACTCCGCACCCCGGTCGCGGCGCCAACTTCGTCGACCCGCAGAACGGGCCGGTATGGGCGACGGGTCACCTCGGCGACGACAGCATCTCGCTGATCGGCACCGACCCGGCCAAACACCAGGACAAGGCGTGGAAGGTTGTCCGTACGTTGAAGGGACAGGGCGGCGGCTCGCTGTTCATCAAGACGCATCCCAAGTCGAAGAACCTGTGGGTCGATACCCCGCTGAACCCGGACGCCAAGGTGAGCCAGTCGATTGCGGTGTACGACATCAACAACCTCGACAAGGGCTTCGAGATGCTGCCGATCGGCGAATGGGCGGGCCTCGGCGAAGGCGCCAAGCGCATCGTGCAGCCGGAGTACAACAAGGCCGGCGACGAGGTGTGGTTCTCGGTGTGGAGCGCCAAGGACAAGGAGTCCGCGATCGTGGTCGTGGATGACAAGACCCGCAAGCTCAAGGCCGTGATCAAGGATCCGCGCCTGATTACCCCCACCGGCAAGTTCAACGTTTACAACACCCAGCATGACGTTTACTAAAGGAGATACCCGCATGAAAACACTATTCGCCGCGCTACTGTCCGGCACTTTCTTCCTGGCCGCACCCGCAGTGCATGCGGCGGATGCCGCCCCGCTGCTGCAAAAGGCCGGATGTGTCGCCTGCCACAGCACGGACAAGAAGATCCTCGGCCCGTCGTTCAAGGACGTTTCCGCCAAGTACAAGGGCAAGGACATGGAAGCCGCGCTGATCAAGAAGGTCAAGGACGGCGGCAGCGGCGCCTGGGGGGCAATGCCGATGCCGCCCAATGCGGGCAAGCTCTCCGACGACGAGTTCAAGTCGGTCGTGAAGTGGATACTTTCCCTGTAGGTCGCCGTCCGCACCCCCTTCGCGACGGAGTCCACATCGTCACGAAGCTGGGCGGCGACCCTTTTTCTCTTGTCCCATGAGCATTGAAACTGCAATAAAGGCGAAAAGCAGGGTGTGGGGCCAAGCCCCCGCCTTGCTGTTCGGCCTGGGCGCACTCGTGAGTTGCGCTGCCGGCTGGGCGGAAGAAGCCATGTCTCCGGAACGCAGGATGGAACTGATACGGCTGGTACGCAACGATTGCGGTTCCTGCCACGGTGGCAGGCTGAAAGGCGGCCTCGGCCCTGCGCTCAGCCCCGGGAGCCTGCGCGACAAGACGCCGGAAGGCCTGCGCGAAACCATATTGCATGGCCGGGCAGGAGGTGCCATGCCGCCCTGGTCGGATTTTCTCACCGCGGAAGAGGCGGACTGGATCGTCGAACAATTGATGAAGGGATTCCCGAGTGCACGCTAGCGGGCTGTTTTTACTGGCAAGCCTATTGATTGCCGGCTGTAGCATAGTGCCACCGCGCGGTACCGGTGATCTTGGCGTCGTGATCGAGCGCGATGCCGGGCGGGTGCAGGTGGTGGATACCACGGCACGCGCCAGCCTGGGCCGCGTGAGCGGGCTGGGCGATCTGTCGCATGCCTCGGTGGTGTTCGCGCGCGACGGCCGCTATGCCTATGTATTCGGGCGCGACGGCGGCCTGACCAAGGTCGATCTGCTGTTGCGCCGCATCGACCGGCGCGTGATGCAGGCCGGCAACAGCATCGGTGGCGCGATCTCGCAGGACGGACGCTTCGTCGCAGCACAGAATTACGCGCCGGGCGGCATAAAGGTGTTCGATGCCGTCACGCTGGCACCGGTCGCCGATATTCCGGCAGCTTACGGCGATGGCCGGCTATCCAAGGTGGTCGGTCTGGCGGATGCCCCGGGCAACCGTTTTGTGTTCAGCCTGTTCGATGCCGGTGAAATCTGGGTGGCCGACCTGGCAGACCCCGCACGCCCGGCCATCACAAAATTCCCCGCCGGCAAGCAGCCCTATGACGGCCTGATCACGCCGGATGGCCGATATTACATTGCCGGCCTGTTCGGCGAGGACGGCCTGGCGCTGCTCGACCTGTGGCATCCGGAACAGGGCGTGCGACGCATACTCGATGGTTACGGCCACGGCGAACAGAAACTGCCGTTGTACAAGATGCCGCACTTGCGCGGCTGGGCGGTGGCCGGGACGCGTGCCTACCTGCCGGCCATCGGCCGGCACGAGCTCTTGGTGGTTGATACGCAAAGCTGGCAGGAAACGGCCCGCATTCCCGTCGCGGGCCAGCCGGTATTCGCCATCGTCCGCCCCGATGGGCGACAGGTGTGGGTCAGTTTCGCTTTTCCCGACAACCAGCATGTGCAGGTGATCGATACCGAGTCAGGCCGGCTCGTGCGCACGCTGGAACCCGGCCGTGCGGTGCTGCATCTCGAATTCACGCCGCGCGGCGAAACCGCCTGGGTATCATCGCGCGACGACGGCAAGGTCACGGTCTACAACACCGCGCGCCTGGAAAAACTGGCCGAATTGCCTGCGGCGGCGCCGAGCGGCATTTTCTTTACCCATCGCGCCGGCAGGACAGGTTTCTGATGAACAGTTATAGCGATATCGAAATGCGGCTGCTGAACGATTTCCAGCATCGCTTCCCGTTGGTGCATCGGCCGTTTCGCAAGATCGGCGAGCATCTGCGCATCGGCGAAGACGAGGTCATCACGCATCTCGCGCGCCTTAGCTCTGCCGGCGCGGTGAGCCGTGTCGGGCCGGTGTTCAGCCCCGGCTGCATCGGCGTCAGCACGTTGGCGGCACTGGCCGTGCCGGAGGCGCGCCTGGAAACGCTGGCGCAATGGATCAGTCTGCTGCCGGAGATCAATCACAATTACCAGCGAGAGCACCGGTATAACTTATGGTTTGTCGTGACGGCGCCCGATGCCGGGCGGCTAGCCGCCGTTCTGGCGGATATTGCCGAGCGCGCTGCCTGCCCGATGCTGACGCTGCCGTTGCTTGAGCGTTTTCATATCGATCTCGGGTTCGACCTGACGGGCGAGAAACGGCGACATTGCACGCAAGGCAGCAGCACGCGCGTGCATTTGACCGGAGCGCAGACGGCCATCGTCGCCGCGCTCCAATCCGGCATCCCCTTGCGGCCGGAGCCGTTTGCCGAAGTGGGCGCGCGCGTTCGCATGAAAGAGGATCTGGTGCTTGAGCAACTTGCCCGCTGGCGCGAACAGGGGGTCATCAAGCGTTTCGGCGTGGTGGTGCGGCATCACGAGCTGGGTTATCGCGAGAATGCAATGGCGGTGTGGGACGTGCCGGACGACGCGGCGAGCGCGATCGGCAAGATCGCCGCGCAGCAGCCCGGCGTGACGCTGTGTTATCGCCGCGCGCGCCAGCTGCCGGAATGGCCGTACAACTTTTATTGCATGGTGCATGGCACCCGGCGCGACGTGGTGGAAGCGCAGGTGGCCACGCTTGCCCGCAACAGCGGGTTGGAGGATTTTTCATCGCGGATCCTGTTCAACGGCCGCCGCTTCAAGCAGTACGGTGCGCATTACGTCATCCGGGAAACGCATGGACGCCACTGACCGCAGCATCATCAACAACCTGCAGGGGGGATTCCCGGTCTGCGAACGTCCCTATCAGGCGGCAGCGGATCAGCTCGGCATCGGCGAGGACGAACTGCTTGCGCGGCTGAAACATCTGCTGGACGACAAGATCCTGACCCGCTTCGGCCCGATGTACCAGATCGAGCGCATGGGCGGAGCCTTCAGCCTGGCGGCGATGCGGGTGCCGGAGGCCGATTTCGAGCGTGTCGCGGCTATCGTCAACGCGATGCCGGAAGTCGCCCACAACTATCAGCGCCAGCATCGGCTCAACATGTGGTTCGTGCTGGCCACCGAGACGCCGGACGGAATAGCCTCGGCCATTGCAAAAATCGAGGCGGCAACCGGCAATCGCGTCATCAATGTGCCGAAAGAGCGCGAGTATTTCGTGGGCGCGAGGTTTGCGGCATGAGCTCCTTCAATATCGACGTGATCGACCGTGCCATCGTCGAAGCCACCCAGGGCGGCCTGCCGCTGGTGCCGCAGCCTTATCACGCGGTCGCCGAGCGCATCGGCGTGCCGCCGGAGGTCGTCATCCATCGGCTCCAGGCGATGCAGAAGCGCGGCATCATCCGCCGCATCGGCGCGGTACCCAACCATTACGCGCTGGGCTACCAGGCCAACGGCATGACGGTGTGGGACGTACTCAACGACCGTGCCGACGAACTGGGCGCGATGATAGGCACGCTGGATTTCGTCACGCACTGTTATCGCCGACCGCGCCGCCTGCCGGACTGGCGCTACAACCTGTTCGCGATGGTGCACGGCCACGACCGCGCCGAAGTGGAGGCCAAGGCTGCGCGGATAGCCGAGATGCTGCATCCCTACTGCCGCGCGCACACCATTCTTTACAGCACGCGCATCCTGAAAAAGACCGGATTGAGAATCTAGCCGATAGAGAAAAGAAAGCAGACCGCCATGTTCCGTATCTCCCAGTTCATGCAGGAAATCGTCCGTCCGACGCCGCCTGGCCCCAGGCGCAGCCCACCCGGACCGGTGGTGATCTGGAACCTGGTGCGGCGCTGCAACCTCACCTGCAAGCACTGCTACTCGATCTCGGCAGACAAGGATTTCGCCGGGGAGCTCTCCACATCGGAAGTGTTCAAGGTGATGGACGACCTCAAGGCCTTCTGCGTGCCGGTGCTGATCCTCTCCGGCGGTGAGCCGCTGATGCGGCCGGATATCTTCGACATCGGCCGCCGCGCCAAGCAAATGGGTTTCTATGTCGGGCTGTCGTCCAACGGCACGCTGATCACCGAGGACAATATCGGCCAACTTGCGGACGTCGGCTTCGACTACGTCGGGGTCAGCCTGGACGGCATCGAGGCTACGCACGACATTTTTCGTCGCAAGTCCGGCGCGTTCCGCGAATCGCTGCATGGCATACGCCTGTGCCGCGAAGCAGGTATCAAGGCCGGCGTGCGTTTCACATTGACGCAGGATAATGCGCACGATCTGCCGGCGCTGCTGCAGTTGACTGCCGACGAAGGCATAACCAAGTTTTACCTG
>Ga0066486_1000501_pt1 | contig 9864 bp, 9 predicted proteins | sample LakWasM128_HOW14_2_FD_59591 | JGI IMG/M metagenome (GOLD analysis project Ga0066486, IMG submission 59591) | Freshwater sediment methanotrophic microbial communities from Lake Washington under simulated oxygen tension - Sediment Metagenome 128_HOW14 | ecosystem: Environmental > Aquatic >... | reverse complement strand
TCGAGTATTTTTCTTATCTCATTGAGAGCAATGGAGCAGGTGTAAGCTGGTTCTGCATATTGAATGAGAACTGAGAGTCACCGAATGTACCCGGAGTAAATTGTGGGTACTGTTGGTATCTCTGATCACCGTATGAAGGGATCTGGAAATTCATTTGTGGCTGAAGTCCCCACTGAGCAGACTGTTGTTGAGGCTGCTGTTGCATGTGCATTTGGTCTGGATAAAACCCGCCCATTTGCATCTGCGGTTGCGGCTGAGCAAAGATGTTCGGCTGTTGAGGCTGGAAACCTTGTGGGTAGTAAACCCAGTTACCGGCCGACATCGGAGCATTGTACTGGTACGGAGATGAGTTAAAGCCCGGACCATTTTGGTAGTAAGGATTATGTTGGTTAGCTTGTTGCTGCTGATACTGGCCAACCATCATTTGTGCCATTCCCATGAACGTATTCATGAGTTGTTTTTGATCGTTGATAAGCTGTTCAACTTGCTTTGTAAGAATCTTATTCTGCTCTTGAACTTCACAAAGAAGTTTTTCAGAATCAGTTTTTTCTTCTTTTTTAGCTTCGTCTTTTTTCTCTTCTTTCTTATCGTCAGCTACTTTTACTTCTTCTTTTTTAACTTCTTCTTTTTTTACTTCTTCTTTTTTAACTTCTTCTTTCTTAGGTTCTTCAGCAATCTTAGGTTCGTCCTTCTTAGGCTCTTCAACCTTCGGCTCGTCTTTCTTAGGTTCTGAAGCTTTCGCTACAAGAACTTCATTCGATTCAAGATCAGTAAGCATGCTTTCAACAGTACCTTTCACTTCATCAAGCTTTTTGATTGAAGCTTCAAGATCAGCACCTTCGATACCTTTCTTTTCTTGGAGGTCTTTTAAAGAACCATCCACTAAAAGAACGTCGATTACAAGTGATTCAACTTTTTTGCGTTGTTCTTCAACAATCAGTTTATCTGAAGACTCTTTGAATTCTTGTCTTTCTTTAATGATCTTAGCTGAAAGTTCATCACGTTTTTTTGAGAACTTTTCAATGTTATTGTCTATATCCTTCATGATCGACTTTGGATCTACTTTAGATACCAATGCATCGTACTTAGGAGTTTTTGATTCTTCTTTTTTAGCTTCTTCTTTCTTCTCTTCTTTTACTTCTCTTTTAACTTCAGGCTTGCCGTCTTCTACAGAGGCAATTCCGCGTGAAGCAAACTTTGAAGACATAACAGATGGTGACATGGCCAGGATCCCTAATAGTGGTAAAATGGCCAATTTGTGATGATTAAAACGTTTCATAAGTAACCCCCCTCAGAGTTATTGATTTCCATTTACACTCCAAGTCCTATGCCAAACTGCGGCTATTTAGTCCGGTGGCGGGATTTGGGCAAAAAATGCCTTAAAATCAATGGGTTATTTACTTGCAAAGATAGAATCCCAAAGAGAAAATTAACTGAACACTGACTAAGACTTTCACAGTTATGTGAGAAAATGTCGAAAAATTAGACACTGGAAGAAGAATGCGAAAGCGCCGAAGTCATGCACGACTACCGAAGAAAATTAACTTCAACGTCGACCCCACACACTTTTTAAACCGCGATACTTCATGGTTGCAGTTTAACCGTCGTGTGCTTTATGAGGCAGCTGATAAACGTAACCCTCTTTTAGAACGTCTGCGCTTCCTGATTATTTTCTCATCAAACTTAGATGAATTTGTGATGAAACGCGTAGGGTACTTAAAGCACCAGATTTCTTCGGGCTTCACTCATCGTTCTGTGGATGGGCAGACCGCTGAGGAACAACTCGCGAGTATTAGAAAACACATTAATGAAGATCTTGAAAATCAGCGCGGGATTTATCTTGGGCTTGTGGCCGAACTTGAACGTCATGATATTTACATCTATGATTACGAAGATCTTCATGGCGACGACCAGGAATACTTAAACAACTATTTTAAGCGCAAGGTGTTTCCCGTTCTCACGCCGCTATCAGTGGATCCGGGTCACCCGTTTCCATTTATCTCAAACCTTTCTTATTCGCTTGGGATGATTCTCAAAAATCCTCAGACTGAAACTGTGCTTTTCTCCCGTGTGAAAATTCCGGAAGTCATTCCCGGATTAGTTGTGCTTCCAAAAGGTGAAGGCGAGAAGAAGTATCGTTTTGTCACAACCGTTACTCTCGTGCGTGAAAATCTTTTCCATCTCTATCCAGGCATGGAAATTCAGCAAACGGTTCCATTTCGAGTTTCCCGAAACGCAGATGTGGATCACCGTGAAGATGAGGCGCAAGATCTTTTGATCCTTGTTGAAGAGGGGATTAAGGAGCGTCGTCTCGCTGAATGCGTGCGCCTTGAAATCCACAAAGACACCGATCCTTCGATGTCTAACTTCTTAAAAGATTCACTCGAAATTAATGACGAAGATATTTACCTCATGGATTTTCCGATCGACTTCTCGATTTTGAAAGTAATTGTGGATCTTGATCTGCCTGCACTCAAGTTCAAGCCATGGTCTCCGATTATTCCGAAACCATTTTTTGAGAACACGAATATATTTAACCTCGTTCGTCAAGGTGATGTCCTTCTTCACCATCCTTATGAAAGTTTCTCAGGAACTGTTGAGAAGTTTATTTCCGCAGCAGCGGATGATCCGAATGTCCTCACGATCAAGATGACTCTTTATCGAACGGGCGACAATTCACCTTTCATCAAAAACCTCATTAAGGCAGCTGAGAAAGGGAAGCAGGTCGTTTGTCTGGTGGAGCTTAAAGCTCGATTTGATGAACAAAGAAACATTGTGTGGGCACAAAAGCTAGAAGATGCAGGCGTTCACGTTGTATACGGGATTCTTGGACTCAAGACTCATACGAAGACAACACTCATCATCCGTCAGGAACATGACGGCGAGATCATGAGTTACGCTCACATTGGTACCGGAAACTATCACTCACAAACGTCGAACCTTTATACTGATCTAGGACTCCTCACGTGTAATAAACGTGTGTGCGACGAAGTGGTTGAAGTATTCAACTACCTCACTGGTTCATCTCTTAAAACAGATTACAAAGATATTCTTGTTGCTCCGATTAACATGAAGTCATCATTCATTTATCTTATCCAGCGTGAGATTAAGAATAAGAAAGCGGGGAAGCCTGCTCGAATCATCGCTAAGATGAATTCAATGGAAGATGAAGTCATTACGGAAGCTCTGTATGAAGCAAGCCAGGTTGGCGTGGAAATTACACTTATCGTAAGAGGTTTCTGCTGCTTGAAGCCGGGGCTTAAGGGCGTATCGGAAAACATCACGGTTCTCTCTATCATCGGCCGATTCCTTGAGCACTCTCGGATTTTTTATTTCGCGAATGGTTCAGACAATCCGACAGATGGAGATTTTTACATCGGCTCAGCGGACTGGATGCACCGTAACCTTCATAACCGCGTAGAGCTTATTACGCCAATCTTTGATACAAAACTAAAAGAGAAACTCTGGGAGTTTACGGAAATCATGCTGAAGGATAACCGTCAGGCATGGGTCCTTAACGAAGACGGTTCTTATACTCAGAAAACACCTGCAGAAGGTGAAGAAGAGAGAGGCACTCACGCGATCATCATGAACAAGACGATCCTGAGAGAAAAGAGCATTTCATGAGATTGATTTTTTTACGTCATGGTCTGGCAGAAGGTCATTTCTCTTTCGATCAGGAAAGAGATTTTGAACGTGAACTCACTCCGGATGGAATTAAACGCCTCACTAAAACGTTTAAGCTTTTCAAAAAAATTGAAACTAACATTGATGTTATTTTTTCATCACCTCTAGCTCGTGCAGTGCAGACGGCGGAGCTTTTCTGGTCTTACTACCAGGATTCAGATCTAGAGCTCATGGCCGACCTTGATATCCTCGATGATCCACTTCATCTCGTGGAATATATCTCATTTCTTCCGAGTGACGGCCGTTACGCTTTCATTGGTCACGATCCTCACATTACAAAAGTTATCGCTGCTCTTCTGGCCCTTCATCCTGAGCATGATTTCATGACCATTAAAAAAGGCGGAATCTGTGTTCTTGAGGGTGGAATGTGGAAAGGGTTTACGATGGAGTTACTGCTTCAGCCAAAAGTGATGAAGATAATTTCAGAAGACTAATCTTTCAGGATAAATTTTTTCGGTGGCGTATCAAGCATCGAAAGAATAATTCCTTCTTTCAATCCAACTTTCGGCAAGTGAATCGTATCGAGTTTTAATTTCTCCATCAGGTGATGAGTCAGCATGATGGCAGGAAGAATAACGTCTGCGCGGTTTTGATCAAGTTCAAGTCTTCTGATTCGATCAACATAACTCATTGAGAGGATAGCTTCTTCCATGTGATGAATTTCATCAAACATAGCGAGTTGGGATGTAGGGCGACCGAGAATCTTCTTACGAATCTTTCCGATACGACGTAAGTTCCCACCCGTACCAATAAAGAGATCAATGTTTTTTACTTTAAGGTAAGTCTTGATGAATTCAAGCATCTTTTCCATCTGGACGGAAATCTGCTTTTCAAGTGCCATCTGATCGAGCTTCAGAAGTCTGACTGTACCAACGTTGAAACTTTCAACCGCTACGATTTCTTCATCCTTCACGATGATGAGTTCGGTGCTACCGCCGCCAATATCCATCAGGATTGCATTTTTCTTCTTGAGATTAATCTGGCTCTTAACGGCCCCAAAAATCACTTCTGCTTCCAGGGTGCCTTTAATCGTCTCAATCACAATACCAGTGCTATTCGCGATTCTACGGGCCAGTATCGGTCCGTTCTTAGAGTCCCTCATTGCTGAGGTGGCCATTGCCCGGGTATCTGTCACATTGAACTCAGTGAATATATGAAACAGCTTAATGAAGGCCTCTTCAGTGCGCTCCATTTTCTCAGGAGATATGACTCCAGTATTGAAAACATCTTCACCCAGGCGAAGAGGCTCACGGAAACTCTTCACGATTTCAACTTCATTGCCGTTTTTACGGGCAATAATCGCACGCAAGGCATTCGAGCCAAGATCAATGGCCGCGATTGTTTCGAGTGATTCATGTCTATTAAGGAAGCTCGGCATACAGGTTAATATTACACACACTATGGCGGAAAACCCAAGCCTCGCTTATTAAGATTGTATAAAGTTCAGAGGATTAAGTGCATGAGATGGATGAAGCTCATTGAGCGGTATAGCCTTGTTAAGAGGCCGACATTAAGAGTGATGAATCCACGTGTTGGGACATCTATCATTCCTCTCGATATCGGAGACGATCAGTTATTCTTTCAATATCTCACGAACAAAATTCATTCGCTGCATTTTGAAGGAACTGAGAATCAACTGAAAACAATCATCAATAAACTTCAGGATACAAAAGGCTGCACAGTTCAGAAAATGCGCATGTCAGCTGGTCGTGGAAGAGAGAAATTGATGCTTCTTCATTTGAAGTTAGCAGACAACGTAGAGATCAGACGATTAATCAAACTTAGCTAAAAAAAAAGGGCCCTTTCAGGCCCTTTTTTTTTACTTAGAAAGTCTCTTCTGAAGATTTGAATTGATCGCCTCGAGGAATTGTTCCGTCGTGAGGTACTTATCAGATCCAACTTTATCGCCATGGATACAAACAGCAAGATCTTTAGTCATCTTGCCTTCTTCAACAGTCTTGATACAAACGTCTTCCAGTGCTTCACAGAAGTTCTGAAGATCTTTGTTTCCATCAAGTTTCCCGCGGTGGTGAAGACCACGAGTCCATGCGAAGATTGATGCCATAGGGTTTGTAGATGTTGGCTTACCTTGCTGGTGAAGACGGTAGTGACGAGTCACAGTTCCGTGAGCAGCTTCAGCTTCGATTGTTTTCCCATCTGGTGTCATAAGAACAGAAGTCATAAGTCCGAGTGAACCGAACCCTTGAGCAACTGTATCTGATTGAACGTCACCATCGTAGTTCTTACATGCCCAGACGAATCCGCCTGACCATTTCATACAAGCAGCAACCATATCATCGATAAGGCGGTGTTCGTACACGATGCCTTTCGCTTCGAATTTCTTCTTGTAATCTTTTTCGTAGATTTCATTGAAGATATCTTTGAAGCGACCATCGTATTTTTTAAGAATTGTATTTTTTGTAGAAAGGTAAAGAGGCCATCCCTTCACAAGCGCCATGTTGAAACATGATTCTGCGAAACCGCGGATAGATTCATCAGTGTTGTACATAGAAAGAGCAACACCGTCGCCTTTGAAGTTATACACTTCCCATTCTTGAACTTTGCCATCTTCGCCGTGGAAACTCATTTTAAGAGTTCCTTTGCCTTTGATCACAGCATCAGTCGCGCGGTACTGGTCACCGAAAGCGTGACGACCGATTACGATCGGTTGAGTCCAGCCTGGAACAAGACGAGGAATGTTTGAGATAATGATTGGTTCACGGAAAACTGTACCATCAAGAATGTTTCTGATTGTACCGTTTGGTGATTTCCACATTTGCTTTAATTTGAATTCAGTTACACGCTGTTCATCAGGAGTGATCGTCGCGCACTTGATACCAACATTGTATTTCTTGATAGCTTCAGCCGCTTCAATAGTAACTTTGTCATCAGTCTTATCACGATTTTCCATGCCAAGATCGTAGTACTTAATTTCAAGATCAAGATAAGGGTTAATAAGTTTGTCTTTGATGAATGACCAGATAATACGAGTCATCTCATCGCCATCGAGTTCAACGACAGGATTTGCAACTTTGATTTTTGCCATAGGATTCTCCACTGGGGGGCTTGTTGATTGAAAGGTGATATTATTGTGTGGAAAAACCGGTCATTTGTCGAGGAAATGCAGCGCGTATATTAGGTTAAATTGCCTGTGCCTGAGGTTTAAGTACCTCGAGCTGGACGTTATAACCCTGTTTTGTGAGGTCATTGTAGAGCTTGAGGACTTCGCCTGATTTACTCTGAATTGAGAGGAATTTCAGGGCAGGCTGATAGTAATACTGCTGATGGCCCTGACCAACGAGCTGGTTACGCATGGATTCAGAGGCCCCACGAATGTGAACGACTGAAGAGATAGGGTAGAGCATCTTCGTGGTTTTCGAGATCGCTACCGGTACAAATGCATGATTTGGATTCGTGCGGAAAAATACAAAATGCTCATCTTTGTGAACAATTGTTCCAAGTGCGGGATTAAAATTTTCTTTCGGGATGGCGGCCACATCAGTGAGGAGTTCATACCCACGTGATACTTTTACCTTATTATCTTTTTCAAAACTTTCTTCAAGGCTCGCCGGAATTCTGTTTTTATAAAACTGATGCGGAACTTTTTTGTTTTTTAGGGCAGAGATCGATCTTTGGGGAACTGATTTTCTGTAGCGGGGAAGAATCCTGCTGTTATGAGATGCGATTGTACGCTTATTCTGCACAGGAACGATTTCTTCATCCTGACCCTTAACTAAGATCACCATGATGATGATAAGCGGGATAAAGCATAGGGAGAGTGTTTGGCGCCAGTTCATGGAATAGTGTCCGCTGTCCAGGATTTCAATTGTACATGTGAATAGCCACTAGCACTTCTTGCTCTGACTTTCAGATAATAAGTCTGACCATCGTTTAGTGGAGTTGTAAAAGTTGATAGCTGCTGGCCGGAAGTTGAAAGACCAATATTTGTCCATGATTGGATTGTTTCATCTGTAGTCGTTGTACCAACTGCAGCTTCATACCAAAGCACCGATGATGTTGAATCTGAGAATGAGAATACTGGTGTCACACTATCTGAAACCGGAGTCACTGACAGATTCAGGAAAGTAGGTGGATAAGGTGTTGAAAGCTCTGTCGATTTTTTGTGACCATTGACCTTAATCTTCCAGTCAAGAAGATCTCCACTTCCGAATAAACTGTCGCCGTCATAGACCTTGATGGTCCATTCTCCGACTGATTCTTCACCATAAAAAGCATTTGAAAGAAGAATCTTTTCGTCGAACGTTGAAGAGTCACCCGCAATTTTATTGTTGATGTTCAGAAGTCTTGATTCTGTTCCACTTGGAGAAACTAGGTGGATGGCGAGATCACCAGGGAATGGGTGATTTGTAGTAACTGAAATCTGAATGGATTCGATAATGTAATTATGACCGACCCAGATGCTGTCAAATGTTCCGACGTTGCTTTCATCAGCAATTGCGAGAGGAGAGCTTGAAAGATCTGATTGGTAGTACCAGGTTCCAACTGTATCCTCGGTCTGTTCAAAAGTACCAAGAGTTGAAAGATCATAAATTTTCGCCATGGCAACAGCGCCACCGGCATCCACACGGCCAAAACCGTAGTAATTTGAGAATAATCTTCCAGCGGAATTCATGATCCATTTCTCATCATACTGATAGCCGAGAATATCATAATCCTGAGGGTGATCGATAAAGTTTGTGATCGGATCATAATCAACCAGATCAGCAGTGACAGCAAGAATGTGTTTTACGTCTCGCCATGTGAGATCAGGATTTGCTTCAAGCATAAGAGCTACCACACCAGAAGTGATGGGAGCCGCTGAAGACGTTCCATTCATACGGTTTGTGTAATCACATGTAAGATTGAGTGGGTTGAAGCCAAAATCAAAATAAGCGGCATAGGCCGAACTTCTGAAGCTCAAGCCATTACTACAACCAGTGATATCAGTTGTAACAATCGCTGGATCGGCCATCCCATCTTCTCCGCCCGGAGCTGAAACCCATACGTTACTTCCAGTAGTGGAGTAGGATGTGGATTTACCATGAGCATCGACAGCACTTACAACAACTTTGTATGGAGTCGTAAGAGCTTCATCGTTATTTGAGTTTCCTGTCGCATACATGAAGCAATCTAAGAACGGTGCAAATCTAGAGTCACAATATTCGTAGTATTCTTCGCGGCTGTTACCAGCTGATTGAACGTATGTTGTACCTTTACCATTTCGAAGAGTAGTCGCACCGAGTTTGATTGCTGCTATGACATCTTCGTCTTCTTCGAAGAAAACGTAACCAGCTCGACCGTAACTAAAATTGAAAACATCAAATTCGCCGTAAAGCTGATCAATTGTTTTCGCTAATCGTGATGCTGTCGTTTCAGAAGAAGCACCGTAAACATATCTGAATGCTGCAAATTTCGCAGCAGGAGAAACACCTCGAGAACCAATACTGTTCCAACCTTCGGCACTAATTAATCCAGCGACGGCCGTACCATGAGGTTCATCTCCGGCAGGATCAGGATTTGCACCTAACCAGTCTGTTGAAAGAGAGAGTGTATAGTTGCGATGTTCACCAACGAGAAGATTTCCATCAAGATCCGGATGCGTAATTTCAGTACCGGTGTCAGAAACAGCAATGCGGACTCCACGTCCGAGAATATCAAGGTCTTCGTGAACTTCTTTAACATTAATATCGTTGCCTGCAGTTCCGTTCGCTAAACTGAAACCATTCTGACCTGTATTATCCAGGTGCCATGCTTGTGAATAGAGCGGATCTGTTTCACCAGAAGAAGTTGATCCGGTAGTAGAACCACCTGTCGAAGTTCCTGTCGTTCCACCTGAAGTAGAATCAGCGTCGGAAATCTTTCCATCTTCCTTCACGCAGGCACTCGTCAGAGATAACAAAATTATTAATAAGCTAATTTTCATCATGTGCTCCCACTCGCTTTATCGGTTATTTACATGAGAACCTGTAATGGGTTTTTGTTTGATTAAAACGGTCGAATATGTAGATTCTTTTAACAATCCCAAAACGGCTTTAATTGTTATTAAAATGCTATATTTTCAGTTAGGTGGTGCCGATTACTTAAGACATGAAGAAAGTACTTTTGGTCGATGACGAGAAAGAATTGCACCCGGTAATCCAAAGCTTTTTCCCTAAGGAAGACTACAAAGTCCTATGT
>Ga0066486_1000499_pt1 | contig 9943 bp, 8 predicted proteins | sample LakWasM128_HOW14_2_FD_59591 | JGI IMG/M metagenome (GOLD analysis project Ga0066486, IMG submission 59591) | Freshwater sediment methanotrophic microbial communities from Lake Washington under simulated oxygen tension - Sediment Metagenome 128_HOW14 | ecosystem: Environmental > Aquatic >... | reverse complement strand
AGAGCTGGTCGATTTATGTGCCAGTCCAGATCAAGGTAAGCAATCGGGTACTGGTCGCGGTTCGGCCAATCACCAGCGGGCAACAGGTACAGGCGGAAGATGTCGCTCTGGAGATGCGCGATATCACCCGCTTCGCCGGAAGCGCACTTACATCGCTGGATCAGGTCGCGGGTCGCACAGTGGTCGCTCCCATCGCCAATGGAACAGTGCTACGCGCGGAAATGCTGCGCGCGGCGAATGTCATTCGGCAAGGGCAATCGGTCCAGCTGACCGCGAAGGGAAATGGATTTACCGTAACTTCGGAAGGCCAGGCCATGGGCAATGCGACGGCAGGCCAGATCGTCACGGTCAAGACCCGCTCCGGACAGCTCGTCAAGGGAATTGCCCGGAGCGAAGGCGTGGTCGAAGTGACGTTTTAAGATAGCCGCCGGAATAAACTAACGACTAACGACTAACGACTAACGACTAACGACTAACCATTACTTCACCGGCAGCCACACCAGTTCGCCTGCCTTCATATCCGGCACCAGCACATATTTTCCGTCCCGGCTTTTACCGAGATCCGCTGCGGCCTGGAAGCCATCCTTGAACAGTTCGACCTTGCCTTTTTTGCTGACTGAATAGACTTTGCCATTTTTCCAGTCGCTGACATACAGCACACCGCCAGGGCCGCGCACGATACCATCGCCACCGCCGAAGCCTTCCGCGATCTTTTCCATTTCACCGGTACGCAGCTTGATGCGGTAGAGGATGCCGGAAACGAAATCGACCTCCAGCAGCGCTCCCCGTCCATCCATCAGCAAGCCATTGGGCCCTTGCACCTGTGGGTCGTGATCGCCGATGACACGCATTACCTTGCCGTTCTTGTTGATGCGATAGATCGCGCCACCTTTGCCCTTGAGGTCGCCGCTGTCCGACACGTAGACATTGCCCTGGCTATCCGTTTCCACGTCGTTCAGGAATTGCGGCACCACAGGGAAAGCATCGGCGGCGGCCAACACTGCCCACTTGCCGTCGATGCCAACCTTGAGCACACGCGTCTTGTCTGCGACGTAAAGATCATTGCCGAAAAATGCCAGGCCCTTGGGGTCGTCCATGCCCGTGGCAAACGTCTGCACCTTGCCGTCCTGGCCGATCACGCTGACCTTCCCGTCGCCATCCTTGCCGAATTCGCCGATTTCCGAGACATAGAGACGGCCGTCGGAACCGACTACTACGGATTCCGGGGATTGCAGTCCGGTCACCTTCTGCGGCTCGGCCGCGGTGACGGTCATGGAAAACAGCAGGGAAAGCGCAAAAACCAGTTTATTCTTGTTGAACATCATGTTCTCCGATCAAAGTTTCGGGACTAGGGTCACCAGCGAGCAAGGCGACATGGGTAATGTGCGGTCTATCCCCTGCTGCGCTGCGCTATTCGCCGTGAACTGCGCGGCGATATCCTTCATCGCGCGGTCATAGGCGGTTTGTACATAAGTTTCAATCAGGCGCGAGCCGTAGAAATCCTTGGACGTTCCGGTCGCGGTAAAAGTCTCGAGCAACTTGCCATCCGATCGATACAGACGCGCCGTTACCTTGGCGTAATAAGTCATCATCATCGGGTTGTAGCTAAGATACGACTGCAACCAGACCACGGCATCGGCATTCTCGTTGCTCTTGCACATGCGGATATCGCTGAAGCTCGGGCCGAATGCCTGGCGCGCTGCATTTTCCAGCGCCGGTCCTTTGCGCGCCCAGACGATATAGTGCGGCACAAAGCCAAGCCGTACCTCATGTTCGTATTCGTTGGCTTCGATGATCATCAACAAATCGGGTTTGTCCTCTTCGGCATGCACGCCGTTGATGCCGAAGAGCCCCAGCAATAAAGCAGCTATTACAGACTTCATTTCAATTCCTTGTAATTCAGACAATAAATCAGTCCGGCCCGATCATCTGGATACGGATTGCCATCCGGGCCCACGGCAATCTCCGACAGCCATCCAAGATCACTGTCAATTCAACACATCGCTCCAGATATTCCTGGCCCACCATTGCGCGTAATTGCCTTCCTGCTCGCTCGGGTGATCGGAAACGCCCCCGCCTTCCGCCGACACCATGATTTGCTTTGATGCATCGAAACGATAGACGTTCGCTACATGCATTGCCATGGTATCGCTGACAAAGCTGTAGCAGGTGTTGGCGAAAACCGGCTGCGGGTCGGGCGCCTCGCCGGCCATCAGGGAAACAATCGCCGAAGCGCAGACCTTGGCCTGCGAAGTCGCCATGTGCGCGGACTTGGGCAGCGCTGCCGCCACGGCATCGCCGATGATATGAACGCCGGGGACAACCCTTGATTCGTATGACAGGAAATCCACCTCGCACCAGCGACGGTCGATGTTCGCCATGCCCAATCCCTGTGCCAGCTTGCCGGCACGCTGAGGCGGAATCACATTGAGCACATCGGCCTTGACCGTCTCGAACTCCGTTTTCACGTTGCGTGTCGCAACATCGATTTCGATCAGCGCATTGTTGGGTCGATAATCCACCAGCCCCGGATACATGTCGGCCCAGGTTCTGGTAAACAGCCCCTTCTTCGATACAATCTCGGGATTTTCATCCAGCACGATAACTTTGGAACGCGGCTTGTGCTGCTTGAAATAGAACGCGACCTGGCTGGCGCGCTCGTAAGGCCCCGGCGGGCAGCGGTAAGGCGCTTTGGGCACCGTCATCACAAACGTCCCGCCATCCGGCATGGCTTCAAGCTGGCGGCGCAAATTCACCGTCTGCTCGCCCGCTTTCCAGGCATGTGGCACGGCTTGTTGCGCAGTCGCGCTTTCCAGCATCGGCAGTTTTTCCCAGATGAAATCGATGCCTGGCGCAATGATCAGCCGATCGTAGGCCAGCGTTTCTTCATTCGACAAGGCCACCGTGTGAAGCTCGGGGTCGATGGCGACAGCCTCCTGCTGCACGCGGCGTATCCCGTACTTGTCCAATCCGGAGAACCCAAATGTCAGTTCGTCTATTGTTTTGCTGCCGCCTAGCACCAGATTGCTGAGTGGACAGGAAATAAATGCCGGGCTTTTCTCAACCAGCACGATGTCCAGCCGGTTACCGCCCCACATCCTCAAATATTTTGCAGCCGCTGCCCCGGCATACCCGCCGCCGACAATCACCACGCGGCCTTTGGGTTGATTCGCCCAAGCCAGGCTAGGAGCAGCGCCAAACGCAGCACTGGCTGCAAGCAGCTTGAGAAAATCGCGACGCGCGGTCACGGCGTTTCGACTTTCGGAGGAAGTGTTGCCGAATGCCGCGGCTGGGCGGCGAAATAATCGGCGAGTTGATGGATTTCTATTTCGGTCAGCCCTTTTGCATGGCGATGCATGACCGTGGAAGGAAGCGTTCCCGAACGGAACGCCTGCATTTGCGTAATGAAATAGTCCGGCGCCAGCCCGGCCAGAACCGGGGTTCCGCCGACGCTATTGCCATTGGTGCCGTGACAGGCGGCGCAAGAGGCCGCCAGCACGCGAAGATGAGGATCGGCCAGTGCCGCCTGCGTGTAGCAGGCCAGCCATAGCAGCACAGCCATGGATACGCACCGTCTCACCCCACCCCCCAGTCGGAAAGACTACATATTGAGTCTTAAATCAGTTGTTGTTTAGAAGCACTTGCCTTCTGTGCAGCCGTCGTCCTTGGCGCCGCCCTTCATCAGCAGATCGACCATGGCGGTGTTACCTTCATCGCGCACTACGCGGACGATGGATACATTACCACGCAGCTTGATGTTGGGGTCCGCACCCTTAGAAAGCAGGTAAGACACGACATCGCTGTAACCGTCCACCGCAGCCAGCGCCAGCGCCGTCATCTTGGTGATCGGATGCTTGTAGTTCAGATCGGCACCTTTCTCGACCAGCAGCTTCACCACGCCCAGTTGACCCTTGTTGGCGGCGATTTGCAGCGCGGACCAGGCGAAGTATTGATCGTTAACGTTCACGCCGTTGTCCAGGTATTTTTGTACCATCTTGACATTGCCGTTGCCCAGCGCTTCGGTATATTCGACTTGCTGATCACTGTCGAGAGCCATCGCGGAGAGCGGTGCTGCCAGTGCCAAACTCAGAATCAGTGCCTTAACCAGTTTCATGTTTTCTCCAGCTATTATAAAAATTATCCTGCAAACTTCCGTGCATTGCGGAACATCCGCAACCACGGGCCATCCTCACCCCAACCCTCAGGATGCCATGAATGCTGCACGGTACGGAAGACCCGTTCCGGGTGCGGCATCATGATGCTGAAACGCCCATCGCGCGTGGTCAAGCCGGTAATGCCTTGCGGCGAACCGTTGGGGTTGAACGGATAGGTTTCCGTCGGCCGCCCGTGGTTATCGACAAAACGCACGCTGACCAGTTTATCAGCCAGCGCGGATTCGACCGCATCTGTCGAAGAAAATTCCGCAAAACCCTCGCCGTGAGCCACGGCGATCGGCATGCGGCTGCCGGCCATGCCAGAGAAAAACAGCGACGGCGAGTCCATGATTTCCACCATCGCAACACGCGCCTCGAACTGCTCGGATTTGTTGCGCACGAAATGCGGCCAGCGCTCCGCGCCTGGAATGATGGAATGCAGGTTGCTCATCATCTGGCAGCCGTTGCACACGCCCAGTGCAAAACTGTCGCCACGCAGGAAGAACGCCGAAAACTCGTCACGGGCACGCGGATTGAACAGGATGGACTTGGCCCAGCCCTCGCCCGCGCCCAGCACGTCACCGTAAGAGAAGCCGCCGCAAGCCACAAGGCCATTAAAGTCCTTCAGCGATACGCGGCCGGAAATGACATCGCTCATATGCACGTCCGTCGCCTCGAAACCGGCGCGATCGAACGCCGCTGCCATTTCCACCTGGCCGTTGACGCCCTGCTCGCGCAGAATCGCCATTTTCGGACGTTTGCCGGTGCCGATGTACGGCGCGGCAACGTTGTCGCTCAGATCGAACGTGAGTTGTGCATGCAGGCCGGGATCTGCGACGTCCAGGATGCGGTCGTGCTCCTGCTGCGCGCAAACCGGGTTGTCGCGCATCGACTGCATGTGAAAGGTGGTGCTGGACCAGATGCGGTGCAGCTCGACGCGTGACTGCTCGAGCAGCGGCATGCCGTTGCAGGTGAAAACCAGCGTCACGTCGTCGGTGACGCGACCGAGCATGTATATGCATTTCGGCAGCAGGGCATTCAATTTTTCCAGCACATCGGCAGCGTCCGTTGTCCGTACCTGGATCACCGCGCCCAGTTCTTCGTTGAACAGAATTTCGGTCACATGTCCCGTCAGCGCACCGAGATCGACATGGAAACCGCAGTGACCGGCGAAAGCCATTTCCACCAGCGACACAAACAGGCCGCCGTCGGAGCGGTCGTGATAGGCCAGCAGCTTGCCGTCGGCGTTGAGCTGCTGGATCGCAGTGAAGAAGTTCTTCAGCAGTACAGCATCGTTTACGTCCGGCGCGACATTGCCGGTCGCGCCGTATACCTGCGCCAGCGCGGAACCGCCCATGCGATTCCTGCCCTGCCCGAGGTCGATCGCGATCAGCTGCGTATCGCCGAGATCGGTGCGCAGTTGCGGCGTCAGCGTCTTGCGTGCGTCGGTCACCGGCGCGAACGCGGACACCACCAACGAAATCGGCGCGGTGACGGCCTTTTTCTCGCCCTTTTCGTCCCACACCGTCTTCATCGACATCGAATCCTTGCCGACCGGAATGCTGATGCCGAGCTGCGGGCATAACTCCATGCCGACGGCCTTCACGGTGTCATACAGCGCAGCGTCTTCGCCAGGGTGTCCGGCCGGAGCCATCCAGTTGGCGGAGAGCTTGAGTTCGGAAATGTCGGCAATCGCTGCGGCGGCAATATTGGTCAGGGATTCGCCGATCGCCATGCGGCCGGAAGCAGGCGCATCGATCAGCGCCAGCGGGGCTTTTTCGCCGATGGCAAACGCTTCACCGGTATAAGTTTCATAACCGGCCAGCGTCACCGCCACGTCGGCCACCGGCACCTGCCACGGGCCGACCATCTGATCGCGCGCGATCAAGCCGGTCACGGTACGGTCGCCAATGGTAATCAGGAAAGTCTTGTCGGCCACGCCTGGCAGGCGCAGCACGCGATGCGCGGCTTCTTCCAAATCCAGGCTGGTCGTGTCGAATGCTTGCAGCGTGCGCGGCTCGTGCTTCACGTCGCGCGTCATCTTCGGCGGCTTGCCGAGCAGCACGGAGAGATCCATGTCCACCGGCTTGTTATCGAAATGACTGTCTTCGACGGTCAAATGGCGCTCTTCGGTCGCCTCGCCCACGACAGCGTAAGGACAGCGCTCGCGCTCGCACATTTCGGCAAAGCGCGCCAGGTCGGCCTTGGCGACCGCCAGCACATAGCGCTCCTGCGATTCATTGCACCACAGCTCGCGCGGGCTCATGCCAGGCTCTTCGTTCTGAATGTCACGCATCTTGAAGCGCGCGCCGCGCTCGGCGTCGTTCACCAGCTCCGGGAAGGCATTGGAAAGCCCGCCCGCGCCGACGTCGTGGATCGCCAGAATGGGGTTGGCATCACCCAGCTGCCAGCAGCGGTCGATCACTTCCTGCGCGCGGCGTTCCAGTTCCGGGTTGCCGCGCTGCACGGAATCGAAATCGAGGTTTTCGGTATTGGCGCCGGTATCCATGCTGGACGCCGCGCCGCCGCCGAGGCCGATCAACATCGCCGGGCCGCCGAGCTGAATCAGCACCGCGCCGGCCGGGATCGGATGTTTCATGGAATGCTTGGCGGAGATATTGCCCACGCCGCCCGCCAGCATAATGGGCTTGTGGTAGCCGCGCACTTCGCCCGCGGATTCGATTTCCAGCGTGCGGAAATAACCGGCGATGTTGGGCCGGCCGAATTCGTTGTTATACGCCGCGCCGCCCAGCGGGCCGTCGATCATGATCTGCAACGCGGAGGCGATGCGCCCCGGCTTGCCGTAATCGTTTTCCCACGGCTGCTGGAAATTCGGGATATTCAGGTTGGAGACCGAGAAGCCAGCCAGCCCCGCCTTGGGCTTGGAGCCGCAACCGGTCGCACCTTCGTCGCGGATTTCGCCACCCGCGCCGGTGGCCGCCCCCGCAAACGGCGAAATCGCCGTCGGGTGATTGTGCGTTTCGACTTTCATCAAAAAATGCATGTCTTCTTCGATGTAGCCGTACTTCCCGTCGGCCTGTGGATAGAAGCGCCTGGTCTTGCCGCCCTGCACCACGGAGGCGTTGTCGGAATAGGCGACGACTGTCTTGCCGGGGTTGAGCTTGTGCGTGTTGCGGATCATGCCAAACAAGGACTGCGCCTGCACCACACCGTCGATCACCCAGTCGGCGTTGAAAATCTTGTGGCGGCAGTGCTCGGAATTGGCCTGCGCGAACATCATCAGCTCCACGTCGGTCGGGTTACGGCCGATGCGGGTGAAGTTTTCAACCAGATAGTCGATTTCGTCCGGCGACAACGCCAGCCCCATATCGGCATTGGCCGCGACCAGCGCCGCCTTGCCGCCGCCAAGGATATCCACCGTGGACAACGGTGCCGGCTGCGCCTCGTGGTACAGCTTTTCAGCGTCGCCCAGACTGCCGAACACCGCTTCCGTCATTCGGTCATGGATCAGCGCCTTCAATGCACGGAGTTCATCTTCAGTTAGCGGGCTGCCGTCGGCAGTAGCCGCGTAATAGGCAATGCCGCGCTCCAGACGCTGCATGGTTTCCAAACCGCAATGACGAGCAATGTCGGTGGCGCGCGAAGACCACGGCGAAATGGTGCCAGGACGCGGAACCACCAGGAACAGCTCACCAGACGGCGTTTCTTCCACCATCTTGGGACCGTAAGTCAGGATTTTCTGCAGGGTTTCCTGCTGCGCGGACGACAGCTCGCCCTCGCTCCAGGCAAAGTGCCAGAACTCGGCATAAAGATGCGAAACCCGCGGCGCGGCGCTTTTCAGCGCGGCCAGGATTTTATCGAGACGAAACGGGGAAAGAGCGGCACTACCACGGAGACGGAGCATGAGGATTCAGGCGAACGTAAAAGGATGAATTTTAGCAGAAAGTGGACGGTTAGCCTTGTTTCCGAAACACTACTAAGCAAGATCGTTAAGGGGGTAATATTGTTCCAATCGCTCTGTAATGACATAACAAAAACTATGCTTTACAACATAAAGTAATCCCTACTCATATTTCCCTATTCAAAAACTGCGTCATGTCTACTGAGAAAAAACTAAAAAAAGCTCACTGCAATACTTGTGGAGGGGACCGTAATCATTACTTGCTGAATGAAATTTTCAAAGTAGATAACGAGGATTTAGGTGATGGTCAGTACAGCATTTCGTGGGGGGACAATTACTACATACTCGAATGTTGCGGCTGCGAGAGCGTAAAGCTCCTTCATGAGTCTTGGTTTAGTGAAGATTGTGATCATTACGGACGTCCGCATTTAAGAAGCACATACCATCCATCATCAATATTTCGCCCACTTCCGAGATGGTTCTCATCATTGGACTCTGAATGGCACATCACTAAGCTGCTAAAAGAGACATATCAAGCCCTTCAAAATGAAGCCCCATCTCTTGCCGCCATGGGGGTCAGGGCTTCAATTGAAGCGATTATGATTGATAAAGTTGGAGATACAGGAACTTTTGGTGGGAATTTGAAAAAATTTCAAACTCAAGGTTACATATCAACCTTTCAACTTGAAATTCTTGAAGCAGCTTTAGAATTAGGACATGCAAGCATTCACCGCGGATTTATACCGCAAGCAGGAGATATCGAAGTAGCCTTAGATATTCTTGAAAATTTAGTTCATAGCCTTTATTTGCTTGAGACAAAGGCGAAGGCTACAGCTAAAGCACTTCCGAAGCGAAAGGCTTGATTCCTTCTCAGCACGCGTGGGGCGCAATAACTGAAAGACCTTGCCCCGCATGTTTCATTCACGACTCGAAGGAAGCACTCTGACATTCGACGATATCGGTTTTGAAGTCCTGGAAAACATCCTCTCTCAAGACAAAGTGAAGAGTTTGACATCCGTTCTCCAAGCCCATCAGCTAAAGCCTCTAAGCGGTGGCATCCGCCGCATCGAGCAATTGGTGCCGGAAGTTCTGGCGTTATCTCAATCCGAAAAGATCATTTCGACGGCTCGGAATTACCTGACGGCCGAGCCTCAATTCGTCCGGGCGATCTATTTCGACAAGACGCCGGAGAACAACTGGTTCGTAACCTGGCATCAGGATAGAACCGTGACCGTTTCGGAGCGTTTCGAGGAGGATGGCTGGGGGCCATGGACGCTCAAGGCGGGCGCGTGGCATGTTCAGCCGCCTCTTTCCGTGCTCGAAAACATGGTCACTATTCGCCTGCATCTCGACCCATCGACCACGGCAAACGGCTGCCTCAAATTCATTCCCGGTTCGCACCGGCATGGCGTGATCAAATCGGCGGAAGTGCAAGAGCACATCCAACACAGCCGGCCTGTCTATTGCGAGGCGCCCGCCGGGAGCGCCATCGTCATGCGCCCGCATATTTTTCATTCATCCGAGAAGGCCGCAATTCCGGCGCCGAGGCGCGTGCTGCATTTCGCAGTATTCGTGCCATCGACTGCCAGGCGGGGTTTCATGGTCTGCATAAAGCATGCTTCGGCTGACCACGCAAATTCGGAATAATCGCTTACCCAGCCCGCATGGCGTTTAAGTTACCATGCCCTTTTTACTCAGGCATTCCGCCCGATCACTTCAAGGAGCAATCATGTCTGATCTCGCAAGCGAACTAAACAAGGAAATTTCCGGTGCGGAAGCGACGATACGCCTGACCAACGGCGAGTCGTTCCGCATGGCGGGCGACGTAGAGAACGTCGCCGATAATTTCATCAAGGTGGGGTTATCCAACAACCCGGACAAGAAAGGCCGTATGTTGGTGAACGTCAATCACATTGTCAGCATCGAC
>Ga0066486_1000494_pt1 | contig 10046 bp, 13 predicted proteins | sample LakWasM128_HOW14_2_FD_59591 | JGI IMG/M metagenome (GOLD analysis project Ga0066486, IMG submission 59591) | Freshwater sediment methanotrophic microbial communities from Lake Washington under simulated oxygen tension - Sediment Metagenome 128_HOW14 | ecosystem: Environmental > Aquatic >... | reverse complement strand
CGGTTATTCGTGTTAAACCATCCGGCAGATTTTCTTTCCGACTAATTGCACCATTTTGTGCGCGTTGCCGGTTAAACATCACATCAGATTCACTAGTCAACCCTTGATAAATAATGGCGCAAAGGTTGAGACCGTTTTCAATGGAATATTCATAGCGCAAGCTGGGGACATCGGAGCCTTGGCGAAAAAACACCTTGGTGTGGTCATTATTACCGATGCTAATCCGCACCTCAGTGGCATGAATCTCAGAAGCTTCCCTTATCAATTTGCAGGCATTATGCTGCTGTTCGTTCAGTAGATCATTCATGATTTAAACTCCGTTTCCTTTATCAATCTGGGTATGGTGGGTCGATAGGAAGATCTGTGCCTACGTGGGTCGCAATCCCGGTCTCCTCGCGTGGATTCAATAACTCTGAGACGTCTTCAGTGATGGGCACCAGTACGAGCATAGCTCCGGTACGATGCGCATATGTAATTAGCTTGGGGTGAGGATCTCCAGAATAATCCCCCGTGAGCATTGCAACATCGGAAATTTCACGCGGCCATGATTCAACGAGACCTACTACCGGCAAATCCGGTGGAACTCCCGCTTGAAGCAGATCACCAAGGTAGGTATGCAGTGTTTTTAGATTCATGATCTTTATCCGGTTATTTAATACGAAGCGTTCTGGCAATATGCCCTACATAGACAGAAGCGGCCTTCCAGTAGGCCGCCATTGGGGCCTTATGCTTACGCCAGCACTTTTCGGCATTCACCTGACAATCAGCTCGCATTTCCACGAGAACTTCAAACAATGCCTCTTTAGCATCGGGCGGTAGGTTTTGTAACTTCTTGGCGCTAGACAGCTTCAGTATTGGATTGCGCACCAAGAGACTAGATGACCGGCTTTCGGCTGCAACAGTAATCATTTTTCTACCTACTTCTGAAAGGATTGATCTAACCCCCATGATAGGTGCACTTGTGCACCTTGTCAAGATAACACTATCAAGCGATGTACACCTCTTCCCAAACACCATCAAATCCAGGACTGGATTCAATCAATCGCCAGACTCTTCCCGTAGCAGCGTCTTTAAACCACCTGCCACCGTTATTATCGCCTTCCGAATAAGTCGGATCGACTTCAACCTCGATCGCGCTTCTGGCAGAAACACATTCATTCAGGCTTTGAATGAATTGTCGCAGCTTGATCGGCGTATCGAAACCATCTAGGGGTTGAGACGGAAAGACCATCAGGCTGCCTCCAATAATTTTCTGGCCATCAATTTCTCTTGTTCGCGTTCGTCGACCGAACTGTCAGCCAACAGATCCTGCTCAATGCTCTCTTTGTGCTTGAGCAGCTCTACAATTTGCTCATCTATGGATCCTACTACTACCGGAATCATAACTGTAACGTGCCTGGTCTGGCCGTTACGGTACGCCCGGTCTTCCGCCTGGCGCTTGGCAGCTGCCGTCCACGGCAACGTAGCGAAAAATACGTAATTCGCTACAGTCAGGTTAAGTCCTACGCCGGCAGCGCCGGTCGTCCCAATGAATACCTTCGTATCAGCATCATCCATGAACGTGTCCACGGCACGCTGCTTACGATTGGCAGTATCCTCACCGGTGAATTTAACCGCTTTGATGCCTGCCTTGGCAAACTCCTCGACCAGCGTTTCGACAGATTCGACGTACTCACAGAAAACAATCGACTTTGCATCTTCGGCCAGCGAGCTGATTGTCTCGATCAACCAGGTCGCTTTCATCAATTCAAGCATTCGCCGCAGACGTCCGATTTTTACAATCGCGGTAATACCGCCGTCGGCTAGCAGACTGCGATACTCATCCAGCTGGTCCTGGGCAAGTTCTATATATTGAACATCGTGGGATTTACCTTTGAGGCCTTTGAGTACGTCTTTCCGCCGGCGCAACATCCATTCAGAAAGACGGTCCGCAAGTCCTTTGCGCAATTCCGGCTCGCCGGCGAATTCCGCTTGAAAATCACCAAGCGGAATTTCACCTATTGGGTGACCTGAAAGCCTGAGCAACGTATGCATTTCGCTTTCCCTATTCAGAATAGGCGTTGCCGTCAACAGGAAACGCCGGTCAATATGCGCTGATAGCAAGAAAGCGTTGCGTGTCCGCGCCGAGTCGGCTTCTTTAAGGTAATGAGCTTCGTCATAGAGCACAGCCCGGAATTTAACCAGGCCGTCACCAATAGCCTGGACAATACCTCCCAGCCTTTCATAGTTAACTATTACCCACTGGGCAGTGTGCCAATCAGGATCTTGCCCGACTATGGCCACGTTTGCCTCTGGATCAATAGTATTGATCTCACGCTGCCAGTTAATCTTCAAATTGGCCGGCGAAATTACGACTACTGGATCGCCTCCCGGCACCAGAATTGAGGCCACAATGGCCTGCCGGGTTTTACCCAGCCCCATATCATCCGCCAGCAAGGAACTGCTATTACCTATCAGGTGGCGCACACCGTCCTGCTGATAATCGTAAAGACCGTATCGCGCAGCTGCAGCTGCCAGCATTGCTTCATCGACAGGAAGCTTGCGTAAGGGCTGGGAAATTACTGACAGGATAGAATTTTCACCCTCTTCGTCCCCTCGCCTGCCGTAAGACTCGGGGAACATACCCCCGACACTTACACCCGGTCGATCACCATCGGACGCCGAGGCATAGTCCTGCAGCACAATCTCAGTGTCATGGATATAAACGTGGTCCCGCAGAACGCCTGCACGCTCCGCCAGCTTCTCTAAAATCACTTGGGTAGGTTGACGTACATGCCAAGCGCTTTTAGTGCGTAAGAACCGTCCATGCAACTCATTGACGGCTCGCGATACCGCAGCGTCGTATCGCGACATAATAACTACACCGCCACCCTTGACCGGGAAGAGCTGCACATCCAGCCCTGGTACAAATAGGTCAGGATCTGGATTGGCAAGGGCGTGCTTGATTTTCTCGACGACAGCAGGAACCTCAAACACATAATTCTTCGGTAGATTAGACTTTACTGCAGCGGCAAACTCTCCATTTACCCGAGCACGATCGAATACCCACATACGGCCAGGACTGTTCCAAGCGCCAGCCATTTCGTCCTTGAAAAGGACATTTATACCAGGTGCGAATAGCGTAGACAGTCCAATGCGAAAGCCATCAGAACGAACCCCGGCGATGAATTCCTTGGACTTCTTGTAGTCAGCGAGTTTCATGATTTACCCTTTCCCCTCGCTTAATTAAGAAGCCCTGCAGATTGATTCCCATGAACGCCCCGGTTTAATTCGGCGTCACTCCCACTGCGTCGACCAGCTAAATAATCGTTCCAGTCTCGGTCAGACATATTTGGATTGGGATTCCTGTCACGGCTTTTAAGCTCACTGAGAGTCGGATAATTTTTGGAGAGGTAAGCATCGATCACAGCCGTTTGTTCATCGCTACCGACAAAGTCTTTGATCTTCCCAGCAACAGAACGTACCCAGCCATCGCAGAACAGATCTGCACGCCTTACTTTTGTTACAGTCTTACAGCGTTTTAACTTGGTCTTGATGTGCTCTGCACGCTGACGTTTTACCTGCCGGTATAAGACCTGAAACGCATACATGGCAATCTCTGGCGCTGCTCCGCAGCCGATGAATTTCCATTGGCCATGATGACGGTATTTGCTATGGGTAAAGAGAACATGGCACCCAAAGGCGGTACCGATATTTGCCGCGAGCATAGATTCGTAATTGGGCGGGGATTTTTTAGCAAACGAATTGGTTTGCGATTCGCTTGCGCCTGCAGCGAGCATTTCCAATTCGTCAATGCCGTGCTTATCCATCAATGCACGTGCCTGGCGTAACGCTATTTCGGCTTCGTTTTCGTTACTGCTTGCAGATAGTGCCAAGCACTTCTTTATTTTCTCGATTACCTCTTGCTTAGTCATATCTGATAGTAAACTCTAAACTAATTTACAACAATATAACACAATGAAAGTCATTGTGTTATTTAGAGTTTATATCCATCATCGTTGGTACCGGCGAACATATGATCAAACAATTCCGCATTGCGTGGACGCCACCAGACCGCCACCATCAACACAAAGCCAAGTAGGTTGCCTGCAATGAGGAGACGATACAACATCTCCATCCAGAACCCTGCATCAAGACCTGCTTGCAGATAAGCCACAAACACACCTTTGTTGGGAATCTGGCTTATCGCATTGATGAATTCCGACAACCGAACTAAATCATGCGCGATATAGATAGCAAGAAACCCTTGGGCCGCGCCAAATATGAGGAAATTCGCCGTGATCAGCCATTTCAGCCAGGTTGGCAGAGAAGACAATGTTACGCGAGCTGTAAGAAAATGTTGTCTCATATAGGATCCTATTTACTTTCTTGCAAAAGCAATGAAAGCCAATATGGCTGCAGAGATAATCAACAAATAAAAGCCTGGGCCAGGGTTAACAACGTCAAAGAATGACGGCATTTTAGCCGCAGCCTTACCACCGAAAAAAGCACTCATGCTGTCCATTTGCTGACGCGCAGCGCTGTAGGTTTCCCAGAATTTCCAGAACAGGATCACCAATGGCGCTAAAGGCACAAATAGGGCTTGATATGCTTTGGGTTCTTTCCAGACCAGGGGGACGATCAGCGCTGCCCAGGAAGCGATCAATAAGAACTTTCCAAACCCGGAGGCGTTCGAGAAAAAGTCATAAAGCGACAATCCACCGGAAACACCCATCACCCGGAGGCTCACAACATCTAATGCCAAGGATCCGATAAAGAATGCCAGCATCGCGATTAATGTCACCGGGCCTAAGCGTGCAAGCGCTTCTGATGCAATATTGCCTCCCGATGAGGCCAGACTCTTGCCGGCAAGTTCCAGCTTTTCTTTAACGATATCGGCATCAGAAACAGGAATAAAATAGATGCCTTGTTCCTCTTTTTGGATATCGACTGACTTACCTAGAGCGGGAACTTCTTCACCTTTCCAAGAAGACAAGTTAAATTCATGTCGTTCATTGCCTGAGCCAATGATGCCCTTGCCTGTTGCCTGATCATAGGCCAATACCCTCCCCCTTACTGTTGCCATTACCGCTCCTTTTTTGTTTATTGCTATTATTGATAGTTACCGGTTTCTACGACAAATCGTTCAACACAGTTTTTCTCGATATTAAACCGGTCAAACGATATTCCTAACAGTGCACAGGCCATAACGGGAATCGGACCATCAAATACTCCGTTATGCGCCGGCACAAAGTCCTTATTGCACTTATCACACCAAAGATGGTGCTCATACTCAGACCACTGCGTTTCTGGATTGCCGCAGCTGCAAGGGGGCAAATCAAAAACACCAGGTGCCAGAAGGTAAAACCACTTCCTTTTATTGAGCACTGCCATCACGGCCTCATACTGACGCTCAGCTCATCCTTGACTTCCTCAACTGCAAAAAACAGTTGATCCGCACGAGCGGAATTGATCTCAGCGTTTTCGATATGACAGACCGCTTGAGCCGTTTTACCGTTGCCCTGGTCTATATCCATAAGATCATCGTCATCAGCGCCTTCAATGTCATAATCGATCACAGCGATATCAACCGGCGAGCCGGCGACTGCACCTTGAACCATGCCGCCTTCAATCCAGATAACCACCCGAGGAACCTCCTGCACCGACTTCTGCAAGGGAATAGAATGTCCAGCACAAGGCGCGCTTTGAAAAATTAGATTGGGCTTACCAAAATCAAAGCCTTGCAGGGAAGCCAGTTCTGCAGAACTGTATGCGCGATTACTCTTGGCCGCATCGAAGCCGACCCAGTTTCCATTCACATCCATGCCACGATCAACGAGCGTATCAACAGCTTTCATATTAAGGTTAAGCTCGCCACGTGCAACTGCCGACAAGACCTTCGTGTCGGCAGTTTGAAGAAAACCGAGATCATCTTCGCTAAAATCTTGCTTTACTGGCGTACTGCTGACCGCAGGCATAGGCTCTACAGCCTTCAGCTCGTTCACAATCCCCCATAGCCTATCACCCCAATTAATCAGGCCATGCCAACTGCAGTATTCGTCAAAAACTTCCCTTGGCGTGAGGATAGCGACCTGCTGATCAGACAGACCACGCTCGCGCAATGCGCTCAGAATTTCATTGCTAAGTTGACTTACGTCCATGTTTTACTCCAAAGGTGAATGTTTATGGGGCTTGTTATGTTCTATACAAAACAACACAACACACACCCAAAAAAGTAATTCGTATTCATAAAACCAAGTCTAGCGATCTACCTGCCCGAGCGTTTCGCATCGCGGAACGTATAGTCATCATGAATTCATCATGATCATGCCAAGGTTTGCATATATAGCCGGCAGCCCCACATTTTGTCGCCCAAATAATATCGGAATCGCCGTTTTTACTTGAGCAAATCACAACTGGGATTTTGCTATATTCTTGATGCCGCTTTATTCTCCTCAAGGCCTCGAATCCACTCATCCCTGGCATCATAATATCCATTAGAATGATTCTTGGATTGAACAAGTCAACATACTTTTCCCATTCGTTAGCATTTGCCATTCTGGCAACGGAAATCACACCATGCTTCAAAAGGGTATTTCTAATTGCTAGCGCAGCAGTATCAGAGTCCTCAAATATCAGAACATCAACTCGACCGCCGCGACGAGGCGTGCTCGTATCAGCCACTGGCCCACGAACATCCTCAAATTCTTTGTCTATGCGCTCCAATTCCTTCTCCAGAGCACCAAGACGGCGTTTTCCGATATCGAACATTAATTTTGCAGTCTAAAACTACAATTTGCCTACCAAAAATGGGGGTTAGTCTTTTACCAACAACACACATCAACATCAAAAAATCCAAATAAAAATATTCACGTGCACCAAATAAAAAATAAACGTGGGCCGATTTAATAATTTGCTACCCGGCCACCACTGCAAGCTGCGGTCGAATTTGACTCACAGGAACAAAATGGGACTCTATGGAAGCCAAATTAAAAACAAGACCGCCAACGTGGTATCCCTGCAGATAACGAATACCTATCTCTCGCATCGCGTCGTACTTTCTTTGGCTGTCCACGTGTTCAGCAATCATTTCGCCACCGTAGGACTTAACAAACTCGCAGACATCTTTAATCTGTCCAAAATTACCAGTAGCAACTAAAGACTCAACCAGGTTGCCCGCCAACTTCACGAATTCCGGCTTCACCTGTCTCACAAAATCCAATGTGCAGAAACCCGTACCATAATCATCAAGGGCAACACGAGAATCCAGAACTCGAATAGCCATGAGAAACCGGTTAAGCATCCGCGTATTGCTAATCTTGCTTGTTTCCGTAATCTCAAATACCACCCGGCGCATGACATCCATGTGTTTGAAGACGACGGACAACAGATCATTGCAAGATTGCTCTATCGTCAGCCCGGATACGTTAACCGATACCAATACACTGGGGTTCTCACTCAACATCTCGACAACATGCTCAAGCATCGCAATGTCGATTAAGTCCACAAAACCGACAACCTCCGCATGCTCAATAAGTCGGGAGTGATTACCCTGCCCATTTCTTACTCTTGCCAAAGCCTCGTAATGCAAGACTTGGCCGGAATCAATATCAACGATTGGCTGATACACAGGTACTATGGCTTTTTTCATTCAGCGTCTCCGAGGTGATTCCTAGGGCTTTATTAGACGTAGTTAGGCCCTCTCTACGTTTACTACCTTTTAGAGCCCTATGGACGCCCAATCCAACGGCGCTTTTGCAAACGCTGAGACGTGATTGTTTGCCACCCATAACGCACGCTTAACATGCGCTTTTGCATCAATGACGATCTTTGCAAGCAAGTCCTGACTGGTTGGCGAGACCTTGGCTTGTTGAGCCGCCCGGATGGCAATTACCATTTCTAACGGAGAGTAGTTATCTACATTCCCGAAAGACTTCTGCAGCGCCTGAAAAATATCTTTATTGTCATTGATGATTTGCTCGAAGCTGCCTAAGTCGCTGGGGTTCTCGCTTGACAAGATAAGTTCGTATTTGCCGGCATTACTACCCACCGCCCCTACTGATACTTGCTTGCTACCTACCAATACGTTTTGAGCTTGAACAATCTTTCGTCCAAGCATATTCGCCTCATAAATCAAATCGTCGACTTCTACAAAATGTCCATCCGCGACACTTGCTGCGTCATTAAGCAGGTCTTGTGGAAATGAAAAGTGATTTTCTAATGTTTGCATGGAATTCTCCATTGTTGTGTGTGTGATGTTATTTTATGTTATTATTGCGTATTGTCAAGGACGATTAATGCTAAAGTCGGGCACTTCTTTTTCCATCTTATTGAGCTGACGTTTTGCATCAGCAAGCGTCGTAGCCTCAGTAATAAGAGCTCGCGTGAATGAATCGTCTTCCAAATGCCCCACGGTGTCCGCCATTTCCTTACGTAATTTGTCAGAAACGGTCTTGGCCGCGCCCATCTTTACCCGTGCCAATTTATCCAACGAATCATTGATAGTATTAAAACCATCGGCAACACGACCAGCCAAACTACGTATAGCGGGATCCGCATTACGGATCTGGTATGCGCCCAGGAATTGATCTTGCTCGGCCACTACTTTCCCAAGGGCTATGTAGTCCTTTACCGCCTGCAGCTGCTGGCCTATTTCAAGACGATATAAGTTTTCTGCTGTTTCTACGTATAAAGGCAGACTGAACCCACTGCCATTCATTGCCCTGTTTCGATACTCAGTTTGCAGCTTGCCTGCAAAAAACTCATTGCGCTCACGCTCTGCAATGTCTGGGGGCGTATTTGCGCTCTTCTGTTGCTGCATAAGCGTTAGAAAATCACGCCTATATTGACGTATGACGTCCACCGCCAAATTCTCCTGGATCTGCAGCAATATCTTTTCATCAAACCCATTGGGGACTGATGCGATTTCCATCAGCTCACGTATAACCAATTTATTTTTCATATTCACGCTTTCTCGCTAGCTGATATTTTCAATATGCTTACACTCTGGGTATTTAGAACACCCATAAAACTCACCTCTTGGGCCTTTACGCTTGTGCATGGGTGCACCGCACTTCGCACAATCAATACCTGCTGACTCGGAGGACTTACGCACGCCACCACCATTGCCACTAAATGATTTTTTCTTCGCGCCTGGCGGATCTGGCAATTGCAAAGGAAGAGATTTTATTTTTTCGATCGTTTTTCCTAACCAGCCGGCTTGCATATCAAGGAAACGGCCAATGTCAGTTCGATTAGCCTCAATCTCACGCATTGAAGCTTCCCACAAGGCCGTCATATCCGGCTTTCCGAGCTCCGGCGGTAAAGCTTGAATCAGAGCAACGCCTGCCGCCGTAGGGACTAGGTAAGATTCCTTAACCTTTTTCCCCTTGCCCTTTTCCGGTTCTTGCCTTGTCATGAGCCCGATATCGATCAACTTTGGTACGAATGTGTGCCGCGTAGCCGGCGTGCCTAAACCACAGGCCCCATCTTCATCGCCGCCTTTTTTATCTGATAGCATCTTCATAAAAATGACTTTGATTTTTTCGTCGGTCACATACTTGTGAATATTGATCATGGCCTCAAGGAGAGACGCATCAGTGAAGTGTTTGGGCGGCGTTGTTTTTCTTGGCTCAACATCCAAACCTAGGCAATCTGCAGCATCCCCCTTAGCCATTGGCGGTAGCGTGTTACCTTCATCGGAAGCTTTTGCAGAATCATCTTCGGCATCGGCAGTAGCGCCGTAGATCAACTTCCATCCTGGAGATATGGTTGTTGTACCGGTGGCCACAAAACGTTGGCCACAAACCTCGGCTGTTGCTGCTACAGCTCTATACCGTCGATTAGGCATGAATTGCGCGAGATAGCGACGGCATATCTCAGCATAAAGATCACGCTCAATAGGAGACAAGTTAGAAATATTTGCTTTTTGGGTAGTGGGAATAATCGCGTGGTGGGCCGTAACCTTGTCATCATTCCAGGCCTTAGATTTACGCTTCACATCTACCAGGGCAAGGACATTACCATCAAACTCCAAATTGCCCTTTACAGCATTAAAAACCATGGGG
>Ga0066486_1000493_pt1 | contig 10064 bp, 10 predicted proteins | sample LakWasM128_HOW14_2_FD_59591 | JGI IMG/M metagenome (GOLD analysis project Ga0066486, IMG submission 59591) | Freshwater sediment methanotrophic microbial communities from Lake Washington under simulated oxygen tension - Sediment Metagenome 128_HOW14 | ecosystem: Environmental > Aquatic >... | reverse complement strand
CTTAATCTTTCGCGCGTCGTGTTCGAGTCAGCGGAGGAAGGCATCATGGTGACCGACGCCGAACGCCGGATCGTCATGGTGAACCCTGCATTCACGTCGATTACCGGATACCAGCCTGACGAAGTCATCGGACGCGATTCGAACATGATGTCGTCCGGTCATCACGACCAGCTCTTTTACCAATCGTTATGGGATGAAGTGCGCCAACACGGAAGCTGGCACGGCGAAATCGCGAATCGCCACAAAAGCGGCCGGCATTATCTGGAATGGCTGTCGATACGCGCGGTCGTCGATCCGCAAGGCCTGACGACCCATTATGTCGGCATTTTCAGCGATATTACCGAGCGCAAGGAGGGCGAAGAACGCATGCGATACCTCGCCCATTACGACGCGCTCACCGGCCTGCCCAACCGTACCCTGCTGATGGATCGCCTGCAACAAGGCATGGCGCAAACGCGGCGCGACAATGGCCGGATGGCGGTGATGTTCCTCGATCTTGATCGCTTCAAGCCCGTGAACGACCAGCTCGGGCACGAAACCGGGGACCGTCTGCTGTGTGAAGTCGCCATGCGCCTGCAGAACTGCATGCGCGAAAGCGACACCGTGGGACGTATCGGTGGGGACGAATTCGTCATTCTGCTGCACGGCATCGAGCATTCAGATGCTGCCATCCTGGTCGCCCGCAAGATCATCAAGGCGCTGGAGCAGCCGTTCGATCTCGGCAATCACGCCATCAGCATCTCGGCCAGTATCGGCATTGCGCTATACCCCGACCACGACGGCGACGAATCCATGCTGATCAAGATGGCCGACATCGCGATGTACGAGGCCAAGAGCGAAAAGAGCGGGCACTTCCGGCTTTTCGACCTTTCCATGTGCATCAGCCAGGCGCTTTAAATCCGCAGACAGCGGGCTCCGTTTTTTGGATCGGGGTCAGTGCCTGCCGGTCAGCGGTACGAACCTGACCGGCAACACTTCCTGGCGTTGCACCTCACCCGCAGCATTCTTCTTGATCAGCAATAACTCCTGCGCAGCATAGCTCTCGCCTAGCGGAATCACCATGCGCCCGCCCGGCTTCAGCTGGTCCAGCAGCGGCTGCGGCACGTGGCTGGCTCCGGCGGCGACGATGATGCCGTCGTATGGCGCATGCTCCGCCCAGCCGTGATATCCATCCCCCGGGCGCACGTGCACCCGTTCATAACCCAAACTATGCAAGGTCTGCTCAGCCTGAATGGCGAGCGGCTCGACGATTTCCATGGAATATATTTCCGCGCCCATTTCGGCAAGCACTGCCGTCTGGTAGCCGCAACCGGCGCCAATTTCGAGTACGCGACTACCCGGTTTGAGTTTAAGCAGCTCGGTCATGAAAGCGACGACATACGGCTGGGAGATCGTCTGGCCGTAGCCGATGGGCAAGGGGCGATTCTGGTAGGCAAAATCGCGCTCGATGTCGGGCACAAAGAGATGGCGTGGAACCCGCCCCAGCGCGTCGAGCACAGGCTGCGACAATCCCGGCATATCGGGGACCGGGTTGAGTTCTTCGGACATGGCCGCAACCGCGGCAACCATGTCGCTGCGAAGCCCGGAATAGGCGGACTCCGGAGTATCGTCAGAACTCGTCCGCATCATGCAGGCTATTGAAAACCGGGCCTGCGGCGTGCCGGGATCAACGCCAGCGCAGCCAGTTGTTCATGCAGCTCGTGCATGGAGAACTTGCTGTAATCCTTGGCGACTTCCTTGATCTCGAATCCGTTATTGCGGTGCAACTCGTCACGCAACATGCCGAGCATGCGGTTGTCGGCGGTCACCACTACGCGGTCAGCACCTTCGTTGCGTGCCAGCGCCGCGGTTTCGCCGGCCACGGACTGCACGAACCGCCGCTCGTATTCGGCCCGATGCTGATTGCGATGATCGTCATAACGGTGCACGCCCCCTCCGGCCGCACCGCGATTGCTGCCGCTCCTGCTGTCGGACCACAGTTCCTTGCTGCTGGCCGTCTGCTCGGGATTCGTCAATGTTCCATGCTCCACCATGCGCGGGCTGGATTCAAATTCGGGTGTCTCGGCAGGGCGCAAACTGAAGAAGCGTGCAAGAGAGCCATTGGCGACGACGATGATGATATTCAACATGGAAAAATTCCTCCGCGAGGGGTTGGTGGATGAGTGGTTTGATGTCTGGATAGCTACTTTCCGTGGGGGTATTTGTATGGAGATATACGGGCGAAAAACGTTCCCGCATGTTTTAATGATAGGCCTCTTGCGTAATAATTCAAGATCAAAACGACCTTGGCCTGAACAATAAAATCCCTTTTTCAATCAAGCATTAAAGAGGAAAAGCCATGATCTACAAAGGTAGTTGTCACTGCGGAAAAATCGCCATTGAAGCCGAGGGAAATCTTGACCAGGCGGTGCAATGCAATTGCTCCATCTGCAGCAAGAAAGGCTATCTCTTGTGGTTCGTGCCGCGCGCCAACTTGCGCCTGCTGACGCCGGAAAGCGAAATCGCCACGTATTCCTTCAACAAGCACAATATCCAGCATCATTTCTGCCCGGCCTGCGGCTGCGCGCCTTTCAGCGAAGGCACCGGGCCGACGGGCGAGGCCACGGCCGCCATCAACGTGCGCTGCCTGGACGACCATGTCGATCTGTCCACGCTGAAAATCATTCCTTATGACGGACGGAGCAAATGAGATGAACGCTCACTCGCTGCTGCAACACACCTTTCCCCGCCTGCCAGATGGCGCGGCCCAAAACCTGAGCCAGTACGCCGACAAGGTCATGCTGGTGGTCAACACCGCCAGCTACTGCGGACTGACGCCGCAATATGCCGGCTTGCAGAAGTTATACAGCGAACGCAAGGATCGCGGGTTCGTCGTGCTCGGATTTCCGTCCAACGAATTCGGCGCGCAGGAACCGGGCAGCGAACAGCAAATCGCCGAATTCTGCAGCAGCTTTTATCGCGTTGATTTTCCGATGTTCGGCAAGACGACCGTCACGGAAGGCCAGGCCAATCCTTTTCACAAAATGCTGGGAGTAGCGACCGGCGACTGGCCGAAATGGAATTTTCATAAATACCTGATAAACCGCAGCGGCAACGAGGTTGTGAGCTTTTCAAGCATGGTGGCGCCGGACGATCCAGCGCTGCTGGCCGCCATCGACCGCATGCTGGGATAGGCTTATCCCGGATTCCCATCGAGGCGCGGCCTCACATAGATGGGAAGATTGCGATAAGCCCAGATGCCGAAGCAGGTCAGCCAGACGACGGCAGCACAGAGATACAAATGACCGCGCGCGACGAATGCCATGCCCGGAACATCGGCAATCACGCGCAGCACCAGCACCGATTGGAACGCCAGGAAAATCCCCCACGTCAACCGGTCGGCCACCAGCGGGCGGCCCGAATGTCCCAGCGTCACCCGGCTGATCATCCCCAGCACCATGGACGAGAAATAGCCGATGACCAGCGCATGCAATGGCGCCTTGGCGAAAATGACATGGCCTGCCAGCAGCGCCAGGCTTTGCACGCCGTAAAACAGCAGCGCCACACCCAGCCAGGCGAAACCGATATGCAGCATCGCGAGCAAGGGCTGTGCAAGACTCGCGCGCAAGCGCCATGCCCGGCTCATATAGAGTGCAGCTACCGCCATGACCAGATCGGGCAGCCACAACCAGGCGGCCAGCCCGGCAACCTCGAATACCATGTGCAGCAGCGCGGCCGCGGGCATCAGCGTCAATGCCCAGCCGGGGCGCACAATGCGGTAATCCGGAATTACATTCGCGGAAAAAAATGGAATCATGCGATGGCTGATCGCAAAGAAGATCGGGAGCAGAAATAGCCACACGCCGCCGCTTTTCGCCAGCGCGACCGGCAAGGCAAACCCGCCGAGCTGGCCGGCAAACCAGCCCGCCGCCAGCAGCCAGCCGATTGCCAGCATGGTGCTGGTGATGCGCGGATGGCGCTTGTCGGGATGCTGCGCACGGAAATAGACGCGCAGCAAGCCCGCCAGCGAGATGCCCCATCCGGCCAGGAACAGCAATGCGGAGAATGCCAGCAGCCCGCCCCACACCATTCCGGCATAAAACGTCAACACGCCGGCAAACATCAGCAGGAATCCGGGGACGTAATAGCGCCGCCCCACCTCCTCGCCATTCAACCAGCGCGGATAGGTGGTCATCAGGAATCCGAAAATCAGAAAAGGGAAGAAACCGTACAGCATCAGGAAAGCATGCGCGTCCGGAGGGGACACGCTCCAGGCAATGGGAGGATAGAACCCGCCGTAACGTCCGGCAAGGTCGGCCAGCCACCACGCCATTACCAGCACCGATTGCAGCACGCCCCCAAAAAAGAACATGCGGTGCGGCGCAGCGCTGAAAGTCCCCCAGGTCTTCTGCTTCATTGCGGCTTTCCTCCCGTAGGTACGGCTGCCTGCCGTTGCTGCGCATGCTCGACGGCGAATTCGTAAATATCGACCAGATCCTCACGGCTGACATCGATCACGCCATCCATCTTGCCGAGCGCCCAGCCGAAGTCGTCTTCCTTCAATTCCGGGTAAGGCCCGTGCGTGGTCTGAATGAACTGCTGGTGATGCGGGTGGTGCGTGTGGCGCAAGGGATAACGCCGACCCGGGATCAGGTTGTTGATCACCAGGGCCAGCATCAGGATGGTACCTGCATTGATTGCGACCACATAGCAGAACTGCCAGCCTAGCTCGTGCACGGCCGGCCCGCCGAGTGTGGCGAGCATCGCAGTACCGGCGCTGGGCGGATGCACGCAACGGAGCATATACATGCCGCTAATCGCCAATGCGACGGCAAACGCCACAGCTACCGACGGCTCGGATATCCACTGCGCGCAAGCCACCCCGACGAGCGCCGCGAGCATGTGTCCGCCGAACATTGGCCAGGGCTGTGCCATCGGACTATGCGGCACGACAAAAACGAGACAGGTGGTAGCACCCATCGATGCCACCACCAGAATGGTCAGCGAGGTGCTTGCCGAGACGAAATGTATTTCGGTCGTCAGCATGAACACGGCGACGAAGGCGCCCAGTGCCGAGAATATTTTTTCGCGAGCCAAGGTCGATACGCCCCGCTCTCTTTGGAGCAAAAGGAGGATTTCTTTGAATTTCATGGGGGAAGGAGTTTTTGCAGGGCAGCCATAAATTCCTTATGGATTTTCATGGGCACCAATTAAGATGTAAAATTTATACATCTAAGATAACATAGTGACCCGGCCGGATCAAATCGAGCCATTATAATAAAGTTCATTTGACGAGGAAGCGCGCGTGGGCCAGCTCAACATCATCCAGTTATTGCCTAGATTCCATCTTTTCAGCGCGCTCGATAGCGAGCAATTGACCTATGTGGCAAACGAGACCCAGCACCTCGCCGTGCCGCGCAGCGGCATCGTATTCAATCGCGGGGACACGGCGCACAGCCTGTTCATGCTGATCTCGGGCCAGGTCAAGCTGGCCGTCAACTCGCCGCAAGGCACCGAGAAAGTCATCGGCATCATCGGCCCCGGCGAAAGCTTTGGCGAAGCGATCATTTTCCTCGATCAGGCGTCTTTTCCGATCTACGCCCAGGCGACCACGGATTCGCAGTTGCTGCTGATCCCCAAGCAGGTCATCTTCAACCTGCTGGAACGCGACATGACGGTCTCGCGCAAAATGCTGGCCGGGCTTTCGGTACGCAACCGGCAGCTGGTGCAGGATATCGAATCGGTCGCGCTGCTGACCTCGACCCAGCGACTGATCGGCTACCTGCTGCAGATCAGCGCGGGCTCCAACGTCACCGGCCGCGTTACCCTGCCCGCCAGCAAAACGATGATCGCATCGCTGCTGAATCTCACACCGGAAACGCTTTCGCGCACCATGCTGAAACTGCAGCAGCAAGGGTTGATCGAAGTGAACGGCAAGGAAATCACCATCATCGACCTTCCCGGACTGCGGGAATACGGCACCCTGGGTTGATTGCAATAAATCGGCGCGTCTTGACCTGCATCAAAGAAATAATCCTCGCCCGGCGGTAACTTTCGTCCTTACATTGCCGAAAGAGGCCGGAGGCCGCTCCGGGCAGGATTCATGAAAATCGCACAGCAAATCACCCCGCAGACCAACCTCGGGGATCTGATCGACCTCATCGAAGAAACGCATCACACGTTCACCCGCTCCGAACTCACGCGCATCAGCGGGTTGATGGAAGATCCGGAATTGACGTCGTTGCCTCAGCTCGATGCCCTTAGGCAATGCTTCCACGCACTGAAGGCCGACCTCGAGTCGCATCTCCGCAAAGAAGAAGAAATTCTCTTCCCTTATATCGCGACGCTGGATTCCGGGCTTGCCAACCTGCCTGCCTCCTGTTTCGGCAGCGTTGCCAACCCGATCCGCATGATGCGGATTGAACATATCACCATGGTCAGCCTGCTGGAAACCCTGCGCGAGCTGACAAGCCAATACCAGCCGCTGGCGGACAGCGCCCCGCCAACCTTTCTGCTCTATGCCTCGCTGGCAGGAATCGACGCCGATCTGGTGGAACATATGTACTGGGAGGACCACGTGCTGTTTCCGCGCGCGCTGCAGGCGGAGAGCCGGATCGCCCGCGAAAAGGATGCCGGCTAGCGCACGCTAGTGCGTCATCTGCGCATACAGCAACGGCAATTCCCTGGGCAATTCCCCGGGCTCGCGGATCACCGCATAGCCGCCGACGCCGAACAGGTGCGGCAGATAGTCGTTGGCTTCGCGGTCTATGGTCACGCAGAATGGGCGTAGCCCCTGCTTGCGCGCCTCCACCAGCGCCATGCGCGTATCTTCGATGCCATGGCGCCCTTCATAATGATCCAGATCGTTCGGCTTGCCGTCGGTCAGCAGCAGCAACAGGCGCTGCTGGTTCTTCTGCTTTGCCATCAGGCTGCTTGCGTGACGGATCGCTGCGCCCATGCGGGTGTAATAGCCGGGCTTGATCGCCGCGATGCGGCCACGCACTTCGCCGTTGTATCGTTCGTCAAAACCCTTGAGATGATGGAAACGGATATGCCCGCGCCGCAGCGAAGAGAAGCCGTGCAATGCGAAACGGTCACCGGTCGCGGACAGCGCCTCTGAAAACAGGAAGAGGCTGTCGCGTATCACATCGATCACACGTGCCTGATCCGAGGCATAGGCATCGGTGGAAAGCGACAGGTCGGCCAGCAGCAGGCAGGCCAGATCGCGCTGGCGGTTGACCTGGGCGCGGTACAGGCCGCGCTGTGCGACAGCGCCGCCGGTGACGCGGTCGGCCTCCTGCTGTACCCATTGGTCGAGATCGATCTCGTCGCCGTCCTGCTGTGCACGCAGCCATGTGCGTACCGGCATCAGCGCCTGAAACTGGCTGCGCAAACGGCGCGCGGTACTGCGTAGATGTTCAGGCAGCTCGACTGGCTCGGCCTGCCGCGCAACCATTTCCTGCAGGCGGCAGTAATCCGGCAGCAATATCTGCTTCCTGTAATCCCATTCCGGCAGCGGGATGCCCTCGCCCAGCCGCATGTCGTCCTCGCCCGCCGAAGGCAAATCCAGGTCGAAGCGCAGTTTCGCCGCGCTGGTCTTGCCGTCGCGCGCAACGGTCAGTTTGTCCATGTCTTCAGCGGCCAGCTTGGCGCTCTCGGTATCCTCATCGTCGTCCTGCGGGCGATTGACCTTGACGAACTCGCTCCACGAAAACAGGCTTTCGGCGCGGAACATCATCATGAATCCGTTCTTGCCGTCAGGCATGTCGGTGCGCTCGGCGAGGTGCTTGCGACGACTGTTCGCATCTTCCGTCTTTTCGGCAGATTCGCGTTCTGGCGCGCCATCGCCGGCGTCGCTTTTAGCGGACGCGCTGATTGGCGGTGCGGGGTGCGGCCACAGCGGCACCGGCTGGAACGGGCGGCGCGCCGTCGGCAGGGCTGCGACACTGCCGGGGTGCTGCAATGCCTGGCGAATGGCATGCTCCTGCGCGGCCTCGTCCGCCGGCAATTGCCCGGGCGCGAAACGGAGCGGCAGCAAGGCATCAACCAGCCGCTGATACCGTGCTTGCAGGCCGGGAAAGCGCTCCAGCGTATCCAGCGTCGCCTGCTGGTTGCGCACGATCCACGGCAGATCGTCGTCGTTGCCCGCAGCGGACAAGGCCACCAGCCACAAATACAAATCGCGGTTGAGGCTGCGCTCGGGGAAAAGATCGATTTGCTCTGGTAGGCGCAAGGTTTCCCGATCGCGCCAGGCCAGTTCGACGCGTTCGCCGCTGCCGGCGATGCGCTCCATCCAGCGTCGGCGAGCGCCGTGCCGCACCGCGGGCGCAGCGGACAGATTGAGTCCAGGATCGCCGCCCAATGCGCGGAACAGGATGCCTGCGCTCTTGCGGATTTCGTCCAGCCGCACCGCCGCTTCCGCGTGCCGCTGGCTGGCGGCGCGGGTGACCAGCTTGTGCCATAGTCCACCGACGACTTCTTCCATCTCAGGCCTCCATCAAGGGAATGATGCGACGAGCCGGCGCACTTCGGCGCGCCTGCTCGCGATCCGATTTATCGAGTGCCGGAATGCCGCTTTGCCATTGCAGCGGCACGCCGTGCGGTCCATCTGCCTGCGCGTCGCGGCAAGCGCTGATGCAACTCGCGCATTGCGTGCAGGAAAACATGTGACGCTTGATCGTGCGCGGCTTGAGGCGCATCGGGCAGGCATTGTCGCAGGCACTGGTGCAATCCTGGCAGGCACTGGAAAGATTGCGGTCGAAACTCACGACCAGCGCCTTGCGGTTGGCCATCCAGGCCAGGCTCTGGAACAACCCTGCCGCACAGCCGAAGCGACAGAAGAGATGACGCGCCAAGGTGAATTCGATAAGGAACAGGCCAGTGCCGACGCCGATGAAAAGCGCCTGGTTGCGCGTCAGCGTGCCGTGCCACAGATTGCTGTAGATTTCCATGGGCGGCAGCAGATAGGTCAGCAGCACGGTCGCCCAGACAAAGGCAAACGCCAATGCCAGCGGAAGCAGCACGATCCACCAGCCCGGATGACGCGGGATAGCCTCGGCACCCTTGTCCTGCACCGGCAGCACGTCCTTGTCCCACACGCTATGCTTGCCGATGGCGCGACGCGTCAGCCGATTAAGGGTTTCCACCACGGAAAAATGCGGGCATAGCCAGCCGCAGTACAGGCGTCCGTATTTGAATGAAACCCAAATGACGCCGCCGACGATGCCGGCAATCGGCAAAAAACCGCGCAGGATGATATTGCCGCCCGCCTCCAGCGGCGTGATCTCGCCGGCAATCAGCGCGTCGAGCCCCAGCGTCCAGTCCATGCCGAAGAAAATGAAATGGCCGAGGTCAAGATCGAGCCGGAAGAGATCGAACACCGGCGCCAGCACGAACAGCACGAAGAAACCGCCCTGCACGAGGCGACGCCGCGCTTGCAGCGTGCCGCCCGCCAGGACAAATTCATCTGCCGAAGGTGGCATCGATCACTTCCTGCAATGCGATGGCGGTGTCGGGGTCGTCGGTCAGCGTTTCTACCAGTGCGGCGCGGCAAGCCACCAGCGGGTCGCAGCCGTCGCGTATCAGCGTGGCGGCATAGACCAGCAAACGCGTGCTGGCGACCTCTTCCAGATCGTGGTCGCGCAGCGCGCGGAAGGCGTTGGCGATGGAAACCAGCCGTTTCGCCACCATCACATCCACGCCGCTTTCGCCGACCAGAATGGCTTCTTCCTGCGCCGTATCCGGGAAATCGAAAGTCAGCGACACAAAGCGCTGCCGCGTCGAGGGCTTCATGCCCTTGAGGAAATTCTGGTAGCCCGGGTTATACGACACCACCAGCATGAAACCGGGGGCCGCCTGTATCGTTTCGCCGGTGCGGTCGATGGGCAGGATGCGGCGGTCATCCGCCAGCGGGTGCAGCACCACGGTGGTGTCCTTGCGCGCCTCGACCACTTCATCCAGATAGCAGATGCCGCCCTCGCGCACCGCGCGGGTCAGCGGGCCATCGGTCCAGAGGGTCCGTCCGTCGCCGATCAGATGGCGGCCGACAAGGTCGGCCGCGGTGAGATCGTCATGGCAGGCCACGG
>Ga0066486_1000489_pt1 | contig 10121 bp, 9 predicted proteins | sample LakWasM128_HOW14_2_FD_59591 | JGI IMG/M metagenome (GOLD analysis project Ga0066486, IMG submission 59591) | Freshwater sediment methanotrophic microbial communities from Lake Washington under simulated oxygen tension - Sediment Metagenome 128_HOW14 | ecosystem: Environmental > Aquatic >... | reverse complement strand
AATCGCATTGGTGAGCAAGGTGGGGAAATCCTGCTGCTGCAAGACGTGACCGAGGCCTATCAACTGCAGGATCAATTGCAGCGGCACAAGCGGCTTTCCTCGATGGGGGAAATGGTTGCCGGCTTAGCGCATCAGCTGCGCACGCCGCTTTCGGCAGCGCTCCTTTATACTTCCCATTTGCGTGGCGAGCTTGCGCCGGAAGATCGCGAGCGCTTTGCGGACAAGGCCCTGGCTCGCCTGCATTCCCTGGAGCGCCTTATCCGGGAAATGCTCATCTTCGTGCGGGGCGGAAAAAGCAGTCAGGATCGCATTGCCGTCTCCGCGCTGCTGGCCGATGTGCAGCAGGTCATGGAGCCGCAAATGGCGCAGCACGGGCTGGTTTTCGAAGTGCCGAATGATCCGGCAGGCGTGTATGTCATGGGGAGCCGCGAAGCGCTTTCCGGGGCACTGACCAATCTTCTCACCAATGCGATGCAGGCTTGCCAGCCTCGACAGCGGGTGAGTCTCTCGGCCGGGGTTGACTCGGGCGGATGGCTGGCCTTCCATGTGGCCGACACGGGCAAGGGGATTCCGCAAAAATTGCAGGATCGCTTGTTCGAGCCCTTTTTTACCACGCGTACGGAAGGCACGGGTCTTGGGCTCGCCATCGTTCGCGAAGTGGCGCAGATGCACGGCGGCGAAATTTCATTGCAATCCGAGGAGGGTGCAGGAAGCGAATTCATCCTGCGCCTGCCTGTCAGCAAACAAGAGTCCAGTTTATGAAAAAGCCATTGCCCATCCTGGTGGTGGAAGACGACCCCGATTTGCGCGAGGCGCTTAGCGACACGCTGACGCTTTCCCGCTATCGGGTTCATGCGGCAGTGGATGGCGCGCATGCGATCGAATTGTTGAAAGAGCATGCGGTCGGCCTGGTCATTACCGATGTGCAGATGCCGAACATGAACGGCATCACGCTGTTGCACGAGATAAAGTCGCGCTGGCCGCATTTGCCCGTACTGTTAATGACGGCGTACGGCGTCATTTCGCAGGCGGTTGAGGCCATGCGCGAAGGCGCCAGCAATTATATGGTGAAGCCTTTCGATGTGGCCGATTTGCTGGCCCAGGTGGCGCGATACATGCTGCCGGTCAGTTTCGGTGAGGATGGCGATGCCGTGATGGACGATCCCCGGACCAGCGAGCTTTTCTCGCTTGCCTTGCGTGTGGCGGGAACGCCCGCCACCGTCATGATTTCCGGCGAGAGCGGAACCGGCAAGGAAGTGCTTGCACGTTTCATTCACCGGCATTCGCCGCGAGCGAGCCAACCCTTTGTGGCGATCAATTGCGCGGCCATTCCGGATAATCTGCTTGAGGCGACCATGTTCGGTTATGAGAAAGGCGCATTTACCGGAGCGATGCAGGCGCAGGCCGGAAAGTTCGAGCAGGCGCAGGGCGGCACCTTGCTGCTGGACGAAATTTCCGAAATGCCGCTGGCGCTGCAGGCCAAGCTGTTGCGCGTATTGCAGGAGCGCGAAGTGGAGCGCGTGGGAGGGCATAAGGCGATATCGCTCGATGTCCGCATTGTTGCCACTACCAATCGCGATATGCAGACTGAAGTAGCCAAGGGCGGTTTCAGGGAGGATTTGTATTACCGCCTGAATGTGTTTCCGCTGAAAATATTGCCGCTGCGCGAGCGCAAACAGGACATCCTGCCGCTGGCCCGGCGATTCCTGAACGATATGGCAAGCGCCATGGGACGCGGCGGCTTGCGCCTCGATGCTTCCTCCGAGCAGGCCATGCTGGATTACGGATGGCCGGGGAATGTGCGCGAAATGGAAAACGTCATCCAGCGCGCCGTGATTCTTGCGCCTGCCGAAGTGGTAAAGCCCGAGCATTTGCACTTGCCTTCCTCGCAGGGCGCATTGGTACACACAGATGAAAACCATGATGAGGAAGAGGGCGCGCAGGACCTCAAGTCGCTGGAGAAAGCGCACATCATGACAACACTGGCCTCGGTCAATGGGTCGCGCAAGCTGGCCGCCCAAAAACTGGGGATGAGCGAGCGCACGTTGCGGCATAAGTTGCAGCAATATCGCGAGGCCGATTGAACGGGCATGCGAATTGCTTTGTCTATGTGTATATGAATAATATGCAGCCGGACACTGCAGGGAATATAATCATTTCCCATGTAGGCCCAGGCCCGGCAATGCAGGCACAAGGATAGCAATGGATACCAAAGGCATCGATCAATTACTCAGTCAGCTGAGCGCCACCTCTGCGCTTGCGGCTGGCAAAAGTGCGCCGGCAGCAGAGGGCGGAGCGGCAGATTTTGCCGGTATGCTCAAGGATGCGGTCGAAGGCGTGAACGCCGTCCAGCAGGATGCCGACAAGCTGGCCCAGGCATTTCAGCTCGGACAGCCGGATGCCAACATTCAGGATGTCATGGTGTCGCTGCAAAAAGCCAATCTCTCGTTCCAGACCATGGTGCAGGTACGCAACAAGCTGGTGACCGCGTATCAGGACATCATGAACATGCAGGTTTAAAGCCCGCGTTTTCCCGCGTTTTCCCTCCTTATTATCTGCGCTGCAATTCGCGGCGCATTTCCACCCTATTTCCATTACAATAGCGCCCAACGCAATTCAAAATACTCAACGGTATTTGAGCTATCGATAGAGAAATATGGCCGAAGCTTCTGGGCAATCATTCAGCGCGTTGATGCGGGGGTTTAACGAACTCCCGCCGCAGCGAAAATTCGGCCTGATGGTGGCGGTGGCGGCAGTGATCGCCATTATTATCGGTGCCCTCATGTGGGCGCAGGCTCCGGATTACCGTGTGCTTTACGGCAACCTGGGCGACCGGGACGGCGGCGCCGTAATCGAATCCCTCCAGAAACAGAATATCCCGTACAAGATGGGCGAAGGCGGCACCATACTCGTGCCATCCGCGATGGTGTACGAGGCAAGGCTGAAGCTCGCTTCCGAAGGCTTGCCCAAAGGCGGTGCCGTCGGCTTCGAATTGATGGACAACCAGAAATTCGGGCTCACCCAGTTTCAGGAAAACATCAATTATCAGCGCGCGCTGGAAGGCGAAATCACACGCACCATCGAAACGATCTCGGCTGTGCAGGGTGCGCGCGTTCATCTTGCCATCCCCAAACCCACCGTCTTTGTACGCGAGCAGCAGAAGCCCTCTGCCTCCGTGCTGGTCAGTCTCTACTCCGGGCGTGTGCTGGACAAGGCTCAAGTGGAGGGTATCGTTCATCTGGTTTCCAGCAGCGTGCCCGAAATGCCGCCGGGCAATGTGACGGTCATCGACCAGAACGGCAATATGCTGACGCAAAATGGTGACAAGGGTACCGTCCTCGGCTTGGATTCAAGCCAGCTGGAATACCTTCATCAGGTTGAACAAAGTTATACGCGTCGTATCGAAAGCATTATTAGTCCGATCACGGGGGTCAGCAATATTCGGGCGCAGGTGACCGCCGACCTGGATTTTTCATTTACCGAGCAGACGGCCGAAACCTATAAACCCAATCCCACGCCGGAACAGTCCAGTATCCGTAGCCAGCAAACTTCGGAAACGGCCGGCGACGGGCAAACGGCGGGTGGTGTCCCTGGTGCGTTGTCGAACCAGCCGCCGGGAGCCGCGACGGCGCCTATCAATGCCGCAGGGGGAAGGACGCCTGCAACGGCGGCAAACAATACCGCTGTGGTAGGCCCCATTCACAAGGAGTCCACGACCAATTACGAACTGGACAAGACGATCAGCCACACGAAGCTGCCGGTGGGTAGCATCAAACGGTTGTCCGTCGCGGTGGTGGTGAATAACAAGGCGATCAGGGACAAGAAGGGCAAAGTGACTTATCAGGCCTTGTCCAAGGAAGAGCTTGCGCAGGTCTATAACCTGGCGAAAGAGGCCATGGGCTTCAACCAGGCGCGTGGCGATACCTTGAATGTGGTGAATGCGCCATTCAACCTTGCCGAGGGCGAGGAGCTGGCGTCCCTGCCGATTTGGAAAGATCCTGCAATGCAGGCGCTGGCCAAGGAAATCGTGAAATATCTCGTCATTGCCGGCCTGCTGATGTATCTGGTGCTGGGCGTGCTCAAGCCCATGCTGACGGAATTGTCGGCGATCGGCAGCGCCAGGGCGGCAGGTGCCGAGGGGCCTGCCATGCAGGAGCCTTTTACGACCGCGGAGGGAGAGGGTGCGGTCGTAACTATCGGCAAGAGAACGCATTCGTATGAGGAAGACCTTCAACTCGTGAAGGATATGGCCAAGCAGGAACCCAAGATCGTTGCTAATGTTGTCAAAGACTGGGTGAACAAGGAATGAGTGAGGGCGGGGTTCTTAAAAGCGCCATCCTCCTGATGAGTATTGGCGAGGAAGAGGCTGCCGAGGTGCTGAAGTACCTGGGTCCGAAGGAGGTCCAGAAAATCGGCATGGCGATGGCGGGTCTGGACAATATAACCCGTGAACAAATCCAGGTATCGTTGCGCGATTTCCGTGCAGAGGCGGAAGAACGGACGACGCTGGGCGTGGGGTCGGATAGCTACATCCGCAGTATTTTGACCAAAGCCCTGGGCGACAAGGCGACCAATCTGATCGACCGCATTCTGCAAGGCGGCGACACTAGCGGTATCGAAAGCCTGAAATGGATGGATTCCGCCTCTGTTGCGGAAATGATCAAGAACGAGCATCCGCAGATCATTGCGACAATACTGGTGCATCTCGATTACGATCAGGCGAGCGAAATCCTCCAGCTGTTCACCGAGCGTTTGCGCAACGATGTCATGCTGCGGATTGCAACACTCGACGGCGTGCAGCCGCACGCGCTACGAGAGCTGAATGACGTGTTGACCAAGCTATTGTCCGGCTCGGACCATATCAAGAAATCCAAGGTGGGCGGCGTCAAGGCGGCGGCGGAAATCCTCAACTTCATGGGAGGAACCGTGGAGAGCACCGTTATTGGCAACATCAAGGAGTTCGACGAGGAGCTGGCCCAAAGGATCCAGGACGAAATGTTCGTGTTCGAGGATATCGGCAAGATCGACGACCGCGGTATCCAGTTGCTGTTGCGCGAGATTCAGTCAGAATCCCTGATCGTTGCCCTCAAGGGCGCCACGCCGGAAATGCGCGAGAAAATCTTCAAGAACATGTCGCAGCGTGCGGCCGAAATGCTGCGGGATGATCTCGAAGCCAAGGGGCCGGTTCGTCTCAGCGAAGTGGAGGGCGAGCAGAAGGAGATTCTCAAGATTGTGCGGCGTCTGGCAGACGAAGGCCAGATCGTTCTCGGCGGCAAGGGCGAGGAAAGTTTTGTTTAACCCGGCATCCGGCCGGCAGTTCGCGAACCGGGGATAATCGTGGCGAAAGATACTATGCAGCACGACAGCGGCACAAACTACCAGCGCTGGGAACCGGCAGCGCTGGACGAGGTGGATGTCGAGGTTCAGCGAGTCAAGCTTCCCACGGCTGAGGCGCTGGAGGATATCCATCGCCAGGCGCATCAGGAAGGCTATGACCTTGGCTACAGCGAAGGGCAGGACGCCGGTTACAAGCAGGGGGTCGCGAAAGCCGAGGAGGAGTTCCTGCAGATGAAGGAATTGCTTGCTTCGGTGGAAGATGCCATCAAGCAGCTCGGGAAATCCACGAGCGAAGAGCTGCTGAATCTTTCCCTGGAAATTTCGAAGCAGATTTTGCGGCAGTCGCTCAAGGTGCGCCCGGAACTGCTGTTACCCATCGTACGCAATGTCATGGAAAGCATCCCGCAACATTCCCAACACCCGCATCTGCATCTTCACCCCGAAGATGCAGCGCTGGTAAAGACTTACCTGCAAAACGAAATTGCGCTTGGCGGTTGGAAAGTCGTCGAGGACCAGCGCGTCGCGCGTGGCGGCTGCCGCATCGAGACTACTGCTGCCGAGATCGATGCAACGCTGGCGAGTCGGTGGGAGCGCCTGGCGGTAGCGCTCGGAAATGATATGCGTTGGCTCGACGAAGATGGCCCGCGCTAATAAGCTGATCGACAACTGGAACCACTACCTCAGCGACTGCCGCGAAGCGATTACGCAGATCTCTCCCTGGATGGCGACCGGCAAGCTGACGCGTGTGGCTGGTCTGGTTCTGGAGGCGGTCGGTGTCAAGGCCCCTGTCGGCAGCGTTTGCATCATCTCTCTCCCTAACGGTCAGACCGTCGACGCGGAAGTTGTCGGTTTTTCCGGCGATAAATTGCTCCTGATGCCGGAGGCGGACGTATACGGCGTCGTGCCCGGAGCGAGCGTTTCGCTGGTCGAGGCCGAACCGATTCCGCATCCTCAGCACGGACACCGGCCGCAGGTCCTGCGTCGCCGGTCGGAAGACCGCGTAAAGCAGATATCCGTCGGGCCGCAAATGCTGGGCCGCGTGCTGGATGGCAACGGCCGTCCGCTGGATCAGCTGGGGCCATTGCAACTGGCCGATCGCGCCCCGCTGCAAAGCCGTCCGGCCAATCCCTTATTGCGTGAACCGATCCGCGAAACGCTGGATGTCGGCGTGCGTGCGATCAATGCCTTGTTGCCGGTCGGGCGGGGGCAGCGGATGGGGTTGTTCGCCGGCAGCGGTGTCGGTAAAAGCATACTGCTGGGCATGATGGCCCGATACACCGATGCCGATATCACCGTGGTCGGCCTCATCGGCGAGCGCGGCCGCGAGGTCAAGGAGTTCATCGAGCAGATTCTCGGCGAGGAGGGCATGGCGCGCTCCGTCGTAGTTGCTGCACCTGCCGATACGCCGCCACTGATGCGATTGCACGGCGCGGCTTATGCAACGGCTGTTGCCGAGTATTTCCGTGATCAAGGCAAGAATGTGCTGCTGATCATGGATTCGCTGACCCGTTATGCAATGGCTCAGCGTGAAATCGCGCTGGCTGTCGGCGAGCCGCCCGCTACTCGCGGCTATCCGCCCTCCGTGTTTGCCAAACTGCCGCAATTGGTCGAGCGTGCTGGCAACGGTGTTCGCGGTGGAGGCTCGATTACCGCCTTTTATACGGTGCTGGCGGAGGGCGACGACCAGATGGACCCTATCGCCGATAGCGCCCGCGCCATTCTCGACGGTCACATTGTGCTGTCGCGTAATCTGGCCGATCAGGGCCATTACCCGGCAATCGACATCGAAGCCTCCATCAGTCGCGCGATGAATTCGTTGATTACCAATACGGAGTTCGACCTGGTGCGGCGCTTCAAATCGTTGTATTCCCGCTATCAGCGCAGCCGCGACCTGATCAATGTCGGCGCTTATGTGCGCGGTACCGATCCGCAGCTGGACGAAGCGATCATGCTGTATCCGCATCTGGAAGCCTTTTTGCGCCAGCCGGTCGAAGAGCGGGTTGGCGTTGCGGATAGCCGCCATGCGCTGGCAACATTGCTGGGGATGCCTTGACGCATTAAATGAGGAATAATCCATGGCCAAGCCTTTTCATTTGCAGCCATTGATCAATCTGGCGGAGGATCGCAGCCAGGCGGCTGCGCAGGCGTTGGCTCGACTCAAGCAAGCTTGGCAGGATTCCGAAAAAAAACTGCACCAATTGCGGGGATTCCTCGACGAATACAATCAGCGTCTCCATCAACAGGCACAAACCGGATTTTCCATTTCGCAGCTCCGGGATTTCCAAGCCTTCATACTCAAGCTGGAACTGGCGATACGCGCCCAGGCCGAAGAGGTCGAGCGCTGCCGCATGCGCTGGCACAAGGGACAAGAGGAATGGCAGGCGCGCGAGCGCGAAGTCAAGGCATATCAGACGTTGCGCCAACGCCATGACGAGGCGGAACGAAAGTCCGAAGAGCGACTGGATCAGCGGTTGCAGGATGAGTTTGCCCGTAACCTGCACCGCCGCAACAGCGATACTCCAGAATAATCTGCTTCGATTTTCCAGCTGGAACGGTAGTTGCTTATTCCCTGTGTAAATTCCATACACAGGTGCAACATGGTCGCAGTAATCCTTCCGACACAGCTTTCCGCACAGGCATTATCTTCAGGCGAAACTTCCGCTGTCGACGCTACGTTGACCGGTCTTCCCGGTCAGGCGGATACACCAATATTCTTTGCCGCAATGCTTGCGCAACAGCTGGGTATTTCCGCCGAGGGGCAATTGGGGAAATCCGGGGAAGTCGTTGATATGGAATATATTTTCGATATTGATTCGACTCGGGAGATAAGCGCGGACGCGGAGTTTGCGGATTCCCTCATGCAATTGCCGCAGGGTGTGATGGGGATGCCTGTTGCTCCTGCCGTGCCGGTTGCTGCCGAGCCTTCCGCGGAAGAAGAACTCCCGACCTTGTCGGCTTCTGGGCAAGTAATCGGTGCCGTTCGAGGCCAGACGCTGGCGGCGAATATTACTGAAGAAGTCATGGCGGGGCGGCAATCGGTTGCCGGGAATTCGGCAGCTTTTGCCGACTTGGAACCGCAATCGGTATTTGCCGCTTCTTCGGAGGCGCTGGCTGAGCAGTCAGTGCGGCCGGCGATGCATGCGGCGCCAGCCGCCGCATCCCCCACCGCTCCTGTTTCCGGTGCGATTCCACAACCGGTAGCGAGCCCGGCCTGGAGCGATGCGCTCGGCGACCGTGTCATATGGATGGTGGGCCAGCAGCATCAAGGAGCGGAACTCCGACTCAATCCTCCTTCATTGGGCCCCTTGGAAATTAAACTCAGCATTAGCGACGGCCAGGCGACACTGACATTCAATACCCAGCACATGCCCGTCAAGGAGGCTCTCGAAGCTGCGACGCCGCGATTGCGCGAAATGTTTGGCGAAAGCGGTATCAATCTTGGAAACGTTTCGGTCAATGTCGGCTTGGCTTCACAGCAACAACAGCAAGGAGAGCAGCAGGCCAGCCATTCATCACGCGGATGGGGGCAGGAGCCGGCTGACAACGATTTTACTTCGATGTTGCCAGCGGCCGTTACCTCCCTGGAACGTAATGGCATGGTCGATTTTTTCGCCTGAGCATCGATGGCTTTGTGCGGATGATTGCCGCACCTTTCTGGCGCCTTGGGGGCGCCTTTTGTTTTTATGTTGCGCATGTCGTCCGAATGATCTGACAAATCGCATAAATAATATGGCAAAACCACTTGTTTTTTATGGAAGTTAAGGTTATAAACCGCTTGAGTGATAGAGGATGGGTTTAGTCCGTCTATTTAGTGTAAATCAGATGGAGCGGTAATGGCCAAGGAAGAAATGGCTGCGGAGGTTGTTCCTCCGCGTAAAAGCAAAAAACTGTTGATTATCATCATCGCCGTGCTGGCATTGGTGATTGCTGGTGGGGCCGCCGCTTTCCTGCTCCTCGGGGATAAAGGCAAGAAGGGGAAAGGCAAGGAAGAGGCCGTGCATGCGGAAGTGGAACATGCCAAGACCGTTCTGGTACCTTTTGAGGAAAAGTTTACAGTCAATATTCAGGCTGAGGACGGTTCTGCCCATTACCTGCAGGTTCCAAAGCTTGAACTGGAGGTAGCCAATGAGGAAACGGCCAAGCTCGTTGAAGAGAAAAAGTCCAAATTGAGCGACCGTATCAGCAGTCTGCTGCGTACCAAGACCATGGCGGAGATGCTGGCGCCGGGAAGCGATGTGAAGCTTAAGGACGATCTGAAGAAAGTCGTAAACGAAACATTGGAAATTCGTCCTGGCGAGGTTGCCAAACGGGGTGTGAAGGAAGTGATCTTGCCGGCTTCCTTCATCGTGCAGTAGTGCAGGTTGAATTCGAGCAAACAAAATTGAGATATGTCTGACGATATCCTGTCACAGGAAGAGGTCGATGCCCTGCTGAAAGGGGTAAGCGGCGAATCCGATGCGGCCGAAGATGTGCATGCAGGAGAAGCTGTCGGCGTTCAAAGCTACAATCTCGCAAGCCAGGATCGCATCGTACGGGGCCGCATGCCCACGATGGAAGTTATTAACGAACGGTTTGCTCGTAATCTGCGTATCGGTTTATTCAACTTCACCCGCCGCACGGCCGAAATTTCGGTCGGCCCGGTAAAGTTGTTGAAGTATGCGGAGTTTGTCCGCAATCTGGTGGTTCCTACCAATCTCAACCTGATGCATGTCAAACCCTTGCGCGGTACGGCGCTGATGATTTTCGACCCGAATCTGGTGTTCATGGTCATCGATAATCTTTTT
>Ga0066486_1000477_pt1 | contig 10290 bp, 13 predicted proteins | sample LakWasM128_HOW14_2_FD_59591 | JGI IMG/M metagenome (GOLD analysis project Ga0066486, IMG submission 59591) | Freshwater sediment methanotrophic microbial communities from Lake Washington under simulated oxygen tension - Sediment Metagenome 128_HOW14 | ecosystem: Environmental > Aquatic >... | reverse complement strand
CAGCACACGGTTGAAGAAGCAGCCGCCACCCAGGCACACGGTGCGTGTGCCGTGTGCGCGCGCGGCCTGTGTGGCCCAGTGCGCCAGCGCGTCGGCCAGCGCGAGGTGAAAGCCCGCCGCCGCTTCGTCCACGCGCTCCGCGGGCACGTCGAGCAGGCGCGCGAACAGACCGCGAAGGTCCAGGCGGTGCTGGCCATCGGGCAGGGTGTCGGTGAGCAGGTCCACCAGCGCGTCGGCCAGCGGCTCGGGGCCCGCGTGGTGCGCAAGCCAGCGGCTGGCCGCCGCTTCCAGCGCGATCGCGGCCTCGGCCTCGTCGGTCTGGCGCACGCTCAGGCCCAGCGCGGCGGCGGCGGCGTCGAACCAGCGGCCGGTGCTGCTGGTGAGCGGGCTGTTCAGGCGGCGGTCCAGCATCTGCCGCACACCGCTCGCCGTGGCCTCGCCCACCGCTGGGGCGAAGCGCGGCACGATCTCGTCGCCGCGCTCCAGCGCGTGCAGCGCGCTCGCGGCCATGCGCCAGGGCTCGCGCGCAGCGCGGTCGCCGCCGGGCAGCGCGAGCGGGTGCAGGTGGCCCAGGCGCCGCAGCCGCGCGCCGTCCACCAGCAACAGTTCGCCGCCCCAGGCTTCGCCGTCGTCCCCGAGGCCCACGCCGTCCAGCGCGAGACCGATCACCGGGCCTTCGATTCCCTGTTCAGCCACCACCGCCGCGATGTGCGCGTGGTGGTGCTGCACGCCGATGACGGGCACGCCCAGCGCGTCCGCGAGTTCCACGGCGAAGCGGGTGCTGAAGAAATCGGGGTGCAGGTCGTGCGCCACCGCCTGCACCGGCTGGCCGTGCCGGCCCAGCAGCGCGCTCGCCGAGGCTTCCAGTGCGGCGCAGGCCACCGGGTCGCTCAGGTCGCCGTGCACTGGCGACCAGTGGGCCTGCCCGCGCGCGTCGAGCAGGCACGCGGCGTTCTTCAGCCAGGCGCCGCAGGCGAGCACGGAAGGGGCGGTGCGTTCCATGATGCTGGTGTCAGCCCGCGGTGGTGGCGCTCAGGGCCTCGCGTGTGCGGGCGAGTTCGGCCTCGAGCTGGCGCACGCGCTCGCGCAGCGCGGTTTCGCTGCCGTGGGTTTCGTCGTGGTGGTGATGGTGGTGGTCGTGGCCCATGCGGTGGTCCAGCCAGTGCAGCCATGCGTCCATGCCCTCACCCGTGGTGGCCGAGAGCTGGATCACCTCGATGCCCGGGTTCACGCGCCGCGCGAGTTCGATGCAGCGCGCCACGTCGAAGCGCACGTGCTGCAGCAGGTCGATCTTGTTGAGCACCATGAGCGAGGCGGCGGCGAACATGTCCGGATACTTCAGCGGCTTGTCCTCGCCCTCGGTCACCGACAGGATCGCCACCTTCGCGGCCTCGCCCAGGTCCCACACGGCGGGGCACACCAGGTTGCCCACGTTCTCGATGAACAACAGGCTGTGCGCGTGAGGGTGGTGGTGGCCGTGGTCATGACCGTGGTCGTGCGTGTGCAGGCGCGCGAAGGCCTCGGACACCATGGGCGCGTCGAGGTGGCAGCCCTTGCCGGTGTTGACCTGGATCGCCGGTGCGCCGGTGGCGCGGATGCGGTCGGCGTCGAAGCTGGTCTGCTGGTCGCCTTCGATCACCGACACCGCCAGGCCCGGCGCGTGCGCCTTCAGCGCTTCGATGGTGGCGCACAGCAGCGTGGTCTTGCCCGAGCCCGGGCTCGAGACGAGGTTGAGCGCTGTGACGCCGTGCGACTCGAAGTGCGCGCGGTTCTGCGCGGCCACGCGGTTGTTCGCGCCGAGGATGTCGGTCTCCAGCTTGATCGCGCGCGCCTGGCTCATGCCCGGCACCGACACGCGGGCCGAGCCCGCGCCGAAGTGCAGGTCGCCGTTGGCCGGGTTCACCTGCACCGGCGCTTCCGTGGCCGGGGCGTGGTGGTGCTGGTGTGAGGGGTGTGGGTGCGTGGCACCGCTGTCACTGCATCCGCATACGACGCACATGTCGAGTCTCCTGTTCTGTCTCGTGAGGCATTTCAATCATCGGCCACTTGCATGTCGAGCACGCGCAATTCGCTGCCGCCGGTCGGTTGCAGGTGGAAGCTGCCGCAGGCCGGGCAGGCGTCGCCGCGCTGCGCCAGGGCCACAGTCGTCGAGCAGCCCAGGCACCAGGCCTGGCCGGCCGGTTCGTCGATCTCGATGCGCGCGCCGTCCAGCAGCGTGCCGGGCGCCAGCGCCTCCAGCGCGAAGCGCAGCGCGCGCACGTCCACGCCCGCGAGCTGGCCGGCTTCGAGGCGCAGCGCCAGCAGGCGCGTGAAGCCTTCGCGCGCGGCGGTCTCTTCCACCAGCTGGAGCACGCCGCCGGCCAGGCTGGCTTCATGCATGGCCGGCCTCCTGTGCCTGGGCGCGGGGCAACGCGCGGTGTTCGATGGCGAACGGCACGCAGGGGTCGAACGCGGCCACCAGCAGGTTCACGCGCCGCGCGAGCGCGGCTTCGGGCAGGGCGGGGTCGAGCCGGGCCACGTGCCGGGCCACCTCGCCCTGCGGGTGGAAATTCCATTCGGTGGGCGCGACCACGCGGCAGGCCAGCACGCGCTGGGACACCGGGTCCACCTCCACCTGGTGCACCAGCAGGCCGCGCGCCATCTCCACCCAGGCCAGACCCCGGTTCGGCCCGGTGGAAAGCCCGCCCCAGTGCAGCCAGGCGTCGCCACCGTCGAGCGCAAGGCGCGACAGCTCTGCCAGGCGGCAGCCCAGCAGCGCCCAGGGTGACAGCGGTGTGTCGTCGGCCGCGCCGGCCAGGCGCGTCCACGGGCCGGTGTGGGCGCAGGCGCCGTGCCACTGCGGGCGCAGCGCGAACTGCGGCTTGAGCGCGAGCGTGGCGCCCAGCATGCGCAGGCCGGGCGGCTCGGCGTGCGGGCGCAGCGCGTGGTCGGGCGACAGCGGCGCGAAACCGTCGGCGCTGCTGCGCGCGCCGGCCACCAGCGCGGGCATCCAGTGGTGAGTGTGGCGGCGGCTCCAGGTGTGCAGCCAGTCGGGGCCGCCGGCCTGCCAGGCCGCGAGCCAGTCGGCGGCGGGCATCTGCAGCAGCGTGTGTTGCAGCCACTCGCGCAGCGGCGGCCAGGGTTCGGGCAGGGCCTGCGTGGGCGAAGGCCAGTGGCGCAGCGCGGACAGCGCGCTGGCGGCGTGTGCGCTGCGCGCGGCGCCATCGGCCAGCAGGCGCGGCCAGTCCAGGCCGATGCGGCGCACGTGCTCCATCGCGGTCTCGCGGCGCAACTGTTCGGCCACGCGCTCCTGTGGCGGCAACAGGCCGGGCGCGGCGGCGTCGATGGCGAGCTGGCTGCACAGGCGGTGCGCTTGGCTGCAGAGGTTGAACAGGCTGCCCATGAGGCCGGGCAGGCGCGCCGCCGGCACGCCATGGCCCATGCGCGCGGCCCAGTCCTGGCGTGTGCTCATCAAACCGAGTGGCGGCGGCGCACCGGGGGTGATGCGCAGCGCGCCCGCGAGCTGCTGCAGGCCGGGCATGGCCGCTGCGCTCATGCGCGCACCCCCGCACCCCGACCGAGAAAGAACGCCCGGCGCGCCGGCACGGGTTCAACCGGCACCGGCGTGGCCACCGGCGCGGGTCGGGCCAACGCCAGCGCTTCCTGCGCGGTCTCGCGCGCCAGCGCCTGGGTGGTGAATTCGCCCATGGGTGAGAACAGCGCGCAGGTCTCGTGGTAGCCGATGGCGGGGTCGTGCGCGCCGATGAAATCGAAACGCTCGCTGCCGAAGTTGCGCACGAAGCTGCGGCCCACCTGGTTGCCGTGCGGCAGCGGTGGCGCGGGCAGGCGCACCAGGCTCATGAACCACGGCGTGATCAGCACGCCCTCGGCCACCGGCTCTTCGGCGTCCGCGCCCCATTCGAAGCCCACCGCTTCCACGCACAGCGCCGCGTTCAGCAAGGGAATGCCCTGCATGCGCTCGACCTGCACCCGGCGGTAGAAATCCACCAGGGTCTGCACGCGGGTTTGCAAGGCGGCGTTCATAGAAGCAACAGAAACTGATCGGGTTCGCAATCGCAGTTCGGGCAGCGCCAGTGCGAGGGCAGATCGGCGAAGGGCGTGCCGGCGGGAATCTGCCATTGCGGGTCGCCCGTGGCGGGGTCGTACACCCACCAGCAGATCTTGCATTCCAGGCGCGAGTCCGGCCGCAGCACCTCGCGGTTGCCGAGGTAGGAGCCCTCGAAGCCTTCGAAGTGTTCCACGCTCAACTCCCTTCCAGCCAGGCCATCACCTCGCGCAGCCGGTCGTGCGAGTCGCGCAGGTCTTCGGGTGCGGCCATCGCCACCTCGGGCATGTCCACCACCTCCACCGTGTTGAGGATGACCTTGTCCATGGAGTTGTAGTACACCACGCGCCAGCAGTTCGGCAAGCGCGTGTTGGAGATGCGGCAGTTGCCGTAACCGCGCGACAGCATCAGCACGCGGCCGGTGCCGAGCTGGTGGTCCAGAAAGCCGATGTCTTCCGGCGACACCGGCAGCAGCGTGAGGTTGACCACGTGCGGCACCTGGCCGGGCCGCCACTGCGCCACCTGGTCGCGGATCTCGTCCACCAGCAGTGGCGCGTTCTGCACGTTGGGCGGCAGCTCGCCGCGCCACACGGGCTGTTCGGCCCACACATCCTCGGCGGCGATGGCGGCGAACAGCGAAGGCACCGGGCCGACCTCGATCGCGTCGTCCACCGGCACCAGCACGGGTTCGTCTGCGCCCTCGCCGCGCCGCCAGGTCATGAGCCGCCAGACGCCGGCGAATACCGATTCCTGCACGCGCACTTCCAGATTGCCTGCGCTCAGCTGCACGATGGCACTGGCCTCGCCCTCGCCCATCACCTGGTTGATGACCTGGAAGTCGCGCGGGGCCAGCCGGCCCAGCGGCACCATGCCCGGCGCGCCGCCATTGGCGCCGCGCTCGAGCAGCGCCAGCACCTGCTGCAGCGCGTTGCGCGCCTGGTCCAGGCCCGCGAGTTCCTCGGGCTCGGGCAGCATCGGCGGGCGGTAGGTGTCCATGTCTTTCGGCATGGGCATGTAGTCGAGCGAATCGTCCTCGGTGTGCGTGCCGGGGCCCAGGGCCACGAGGGGAATGGGGAATTCTTTCATGGGGTGTGTCCTTGCAAGGTGCGGGAAGGCGTGGCGTTCAGTGGCAACCGCCGGCGTCGCTGGAAGAAGCGGTCTTGCTCACCACCGGAATGCCGATGGTGGGCGGGCGTGAGGGCGGCATGCGCAGCGCGGCGTCCACGCCCTGCAGGTACACGTCCCAGTCCTGCATGCCGGCGATGGCGGTCACGTACTGGCCGCCGCGGAAGAAGAGGAGCGAAGGCCAGCGCTGCGAGCCGTAGCGGCGCGCCACCGCGTCTTCGCTGTCGCGCGGCACGGCGGCCACTTCGAAGCGCTGGGGGAACACCTTCATCAGCTCGGGCAGCACGGCGGCCACGTCCTGCCCTTCGGGGAAGCGCACCGCGTCGCCTGCGAGCAGCAGCACGCGGTCGCCGGGCAGCGCGGCCCAGTCGGCCACGCTGGTTTCGTCCACCAGCGCGGCGCCGAAGTCGCGCACCAGGCGCATCACCAGCGGCGCGGCGGGGTCGGTGCTGGGCGGGGTGACGGCCAGCGGGCGGAAAGCGGTTTCGATGGTCATGAAGGTCTCCAGAAAATCAAGGGCCAGCAAGCTGGCGGAGTTGTTCGGCGCTCATGCGCGAAGGCAGCTCGAAGCCGGCATCGCCACTCAATACATCGCCCTGCATGGCGCCCAGCACCAGATCCAGCGTGGCGTTGACTTCGCTGGCGCGAGCGGCGTCGATGCACTCGCGCGCGTCACTCAGAAACACCAGCAGCCAGTCGCCCGGCGCCACGTCACCCACCAGTGCGGTGTTGACGCGGCGGCGTTCACCGCGCCCTTCGCACACCGCATGGCCCGGCTCGACAGCGGTCACTTGCATGGGAATGCCGATGCACATGTCAGGCCGCCTCTTTGGGGAAGAAGCGATCATCGCCTTCGCGGCAGGCCGCTTCCGGCGCGGGGCGCTGCGTTTCGTAGGCCGCGAGCGCAAGCTCGTCCATGGTTACGGTCTCGCGGCTGCTCAACGGCGCCAAGCGCGGCGCGGGCTGGCCGCCCCAGCGCGCGATCTCGGCCACGCCGAGCAACAGCGCTTCTTCCATCGCGGCCTTCACCACCGGGCGCAGGCTGCCGCCGTAGTCTTCCAGCTCCTGCGGCTGGCAACCGATCAGCAGCACGCGCGACGGGTACTTGCCCGTGAGCTGCGCGAGCGACAGCACTTCCTGGAAGCCGGTCTGGTGCAGGCTCATCTTCTTCGCGCCCATGAAGCGCGGCACCGCGTCGTCGCGCACCAGCTTCAGCGTGCCGGGCGCCAGGCCGTAGTCGATGGCGTCGAAGATCAGCAGCGCGTCCGCTTCCTGCACGTGCTGGATCAGGTACAGGCCCTGCGTGCCACCGTCCACCAGCGACACATGCGGCGCGAACGCGTGGCGCTGCTGCAGCGCTTCCACGCAGCGCACGCCAAAGCCCTCGTCGGCCCACAGCAGGTTGCCGATGCCGAGCACGCAGATGGAAGTGGGCAGCGTGTCACCACCGGGGTGACAGGTCGTTTGGGGCGAGGTGGGGCGCATGGCTGGGCTCACTGGGAGATCAGAAGGATGAGGAAGGGGAAGAGGCGGAACGCAGCCGCTTCCAGGCGTGGAAGCTGTCCCAGGCGGCCTGCTGCGTCAGCCAGAACGCGGCGTCGACGCGGAACACGCGCGCGCAGCGGATGGCGGTGTCGGGCGACATGGCACGCTGGCCGTGCACCAGCTCGTGGAGCCGGCGGCGCGACATGCCGAGCAGCCGCGCGGCTTCGCTCTGGTTCAGCGAGAGCGGCAACAGGCAGGTGCGCGCCAGCAAGCGGCCTGGGTGCGTGGGCACGCGCAGCGGCACTCCCACCGGTGGTTGCACCGGTGCCGCCCTGAACCTGGAGCGGGCTGCGCGGCTCACGTCATTCCTTGAACGTGCGGTGGCCGGAAATCATCGTGCTCACAATGCTCTGCCGGCCCATGATGTCTTCGCGGATGGCGGCGTAGATGTGCAGGATGACGAACAACACCACGCCCCACATGCCCATGCGGTGCCAGGTGTGCACGTCCTGACTCTGACCAAACAGCGGGATCACCCATCCAAACATCCGCTCCTGCCACGAGCCCATCTGCGAGCCCTCGCCGTACAACGCGAAGCCGGTCACGACCATGAAGATCGACAGCATCAGGTAGAAGAAGAACATGGCAAAGCGCGCCAGCGGGTTGTGGCCCACGTACTGGTTCGGCTTCGGGATGAGAAACAGGTACCAGCGCAACATGTTGAACACCTCGAGCCAGTACGCCTTCTGGAACACCGGCACCCAGAACAGTTCCTTGGCGTGGTGGTTGCCCACGAGCGCCCAGTAGGCGCGCCCCACCAGCCCCACGGCCATGATGTAGCCAGCCGCAAAGTGCGCGAAGCGGATGTAGCCCATGAGGTAGTTCGCGCTGGCCTCGCCCGGCATGGTAGGCAGCGGCACACCGATGAAATAGCCGGTGACGCACAGCACCGTGATGGCGAGCGCATTGATCCAGTGCCAGAGGCGCACCGGCACTTCGTACACATAGACCGAGCGGATCGTCTGGCCCTGCTGCAGTTCCAGCGCATCGCGCTCGGCACCCGTGGCGTGGTGAGGCGTGTGTTGGTGTGTGGCGGACATGGTGATGACCTCCTGGAATGAGTGGACTCAGGCCGCAAGCTGCCCGAAGAGATACAGGCCCGCCGCGCTCAGCAGCGCGCCCAGCCCACCGAGCACCACGCCGCTGCGCTCGGCCAGCCAGCGCTTGATACCCATGCCCATGCCCACGCCACCCCCATGCAGCAGCGCCGTGGTGATCAGGAAGCCCGCCGCGTAGCCGGCAAAGCCGCTCTCGGGCGTTTCGGAACCGTGCGCCAGGCCATGCAGCGAAGCGGCCGCTGCGATCAGCCCGAGGCCAATGGCAGGCGTCACGGTGGCGCGGCGCGCGAGCAGCAGCATTGCGCCGAACATCACCACCGAGAGCGACACGCCGTGCTCCAGGTAGGGCACGGTGAAGCCGAGCATGCCCAGCGTGGCGCTGGCGATGAGCACGAGCAGGAACACAACCGGGCCCTGCCAGGCTTTACCAGCCGGCAGCGCCGAGACCGACCACACGCCCACGGCCACCATGGCCAGAAGATGGTCTGCGCCGAAGGGATGCACCAGGCCCTCATAAAGACTGCTGGTGCCATGGCCGGTGTGGGCCTGCGAGGTGCTGGCCAGGCCGGCGAGCAGTGCGGCGGCGATCAGGCCGCGCGTTGTTTTTGCGTTCATGGGAGTCTCCTCGTTGTTCTGGGGTGGATGTTCACCGCACCGTGACGCGGCTCATTTCTTGCCCGTCTTCGCTCATCACGTGCGTGGAGCAGGCCAGGCAGGGGTCGAAACTGTGCAGCGTGCGCAGAATTTCCAGCGGCTGCTCAGGGTTGACCATTGGCGTATTCATCAACGAGGCCTCGAAGGCACCGATCTGCCCCTTGTGATCGCGCGGCGAGCCGTTCCAGGTGGTGGGCACCACGCACTGGTAGTTTTCGATCTTGCCGTCCTTGATGCGGATCCAGTGGCCCAGCATGCCGCGCGGTGCAGCCACCGTGCCCACGCCCTTGGCCTCCTTCGGCCAGGTCTTCGGGTCCCACTTCTCGATGTTGGCGGTGCTACTGTCGCCGCCCTTGATGTTGTCGACCATCTGCTTGAAGTCGTCCATCATCATTTCAGCGGCGTACTGGCTTTCCAGTGCGCGCGCCAGCGTGCGGCCAATGGTGGTCGGCAGGAGCTGCTTGGCGGTGTACCTGGTCTCGGGCAGGCCCAGCGCCTTCGGAATGCCGCTATTGATGGCCGCCGCCGCCTCGTCCACCTGCTGCTTCACGCGCTGGCAATACTTGTTGCCTTGCGTGGCGTGCGCATAACCCAGGATGTAGCGCGACAGCGGGCCCACTTCCACCGCGTGGCCGCGCCAGCGAGGCGACTTGATCCACGAGTATTTGGCCGATTCGTCGAGCTGCTCGATCTTCGTGCGCGTGCCCTTGAAGTTCGGCCCCTCGGGGTTGTAGTTTGCCTCGGTCACGCCGTCCCATGGGTGCAGACCCTTGGTCTCGTCGCCGTACTTGTACCAACTGTGCGTCACGAACTCCTGCACCTGCTCGGGATCGCGCGGGTCGATCTCGTGAATCTTGTTCCAGTCGCCATCCAGAATCACGCCGCCCGGCAACTGGTGCGTGCTGTGGTCGTAAGGCACCTTCTCGTACGTACCGTAATCGGCCACGTTGGTGGCCGACAGGCCGCCACCGTACAGCCAGCCCGCCTGCTTGTAGATGGTGCCGATGGCCAGCACGTCTGGCACGTAGACGTTGTTGTTGAAGTCGATCATTTCCTGGATGCGGGCCTGCACGAAATTCAGCCGCTCCATGTTGATCGGGGCCCCCGCAGCGCCGTCGCCGTCGATGTTGATCGCGCACGGCACGCCGCCCACCAGGTAGTTGGGGTGTGGGTTCTTGCCGCCGAAGATGGTGTGCACCTTCACCCATTCCTTCTGCAGGTCCAGTGCCTCCAGGTAGTGTGTCACCGCCATCAGGTTCGCCTCGGGCGGCAAAACATACGCCTTTGAACCCCAGTAGCCATTGGCGAACGGGCCGAGCTGGCCGCTCTCCACGAACTTCTTCAAACGGTTCTGCACATCACGGAAATAGCCGGGCGACGACATCGGATGCGACGGCGACACCATGTGCTGCAGGTCGCTCGTCTTCTTCGGGTCCGCCTTCAGGCACGAGATCACGTCCACCCAGTCGAGTGCGTGCAGGTGGTAGAAGTGCACCGCGTGGTCGTGCACCTGCAGCGTCTTGGCCATCATCTCGCGGATGAGGTGGGCGTTCAGCGGAATGCGGATGTCCAGCGCGTCTTCCACCGCGCGCACCGACGCGAGCGCGTGGCAACCGGTGCAGACACCACAGATGCGCTCGACGAACGCCCAGGCGTCGCGCGGGTCGCGGCCTTTCAAAATCACCTCCAGACCGCGCCACATGGTGCCGGTGGAGACCGCATTGCGGATCACGTTGTTGCTGTCGAGGTTCACCTCGCAGCGCATGTGGCCTTCGATCCGCGTCACCGGGTCGACGACGATGCGCCGACCGGTGTTGTCCATGCGGAAGCCTTGAGTTTCGTAAGCACCCATTTTTTTCCTCG
>Ga0066486_1000476_pt1 | contig 10311 bp, 10 predicted proteins | sample LakWasM128_HOW14_2_FD_59591 | JGI IMG/M metagenome (GOLD analysis project Ga0066486, IMG submission 59591) | Freshwater sediment methanotrophic microbial communities from Lake Washington under simulated oxygen tension - Sediment Metagenome 128_HOW14 | ecosystem: Environmental > Aquatic >... | reverse complement strand
AGACCGCACTCAATGCGATCCGCCGGGAGCGCGGTCTACCCGAAGTGGATGCGATGGATTTTCTCGGACTGGTACGCGAACGAATGAAACGACTTGGAATGGATGAGGCTTTTCTCACGCGCGCCGTGAACCAGGGATTTTCAGGCGGCGAGAAAAAGCGCAACGAGGTATTGCAACTGGCCGTGCTGGAGCCGCTGCTGGCCATACTGGACGAAACCGACTCCGGGCTGGATATCGATGCGCTCAAGACGGTCGCGGACGGCGTCAACGCCATGCGCGGACCGGAGCGGGCGATTGTGGTTGTCACGCACTATCAGCGCCTGCTGGATTACATCGTGCCGGATTATGTGCATGTGCTGTCGCAAGGCCGCATCGTCAAATCCGGCGGGCCGGAACTGGCGCGGGAATTGGAACTGCATGGCTACGGCTGGGTTGACGCCGAAAACGGGGCAAGGCAGGTGGCTTGAATGAATGTCATGGAAATCACGCATAGCGATGAACTGGAGCGCGTTCCCACGGGGCTCGCCGGCCACGATGTGCCGTGGGTGATTCGGGCGCGCCAGCAGGCATTTGCACGTTTTGCCGTGCAGGGTTTCCCGACGCGCCGCGACGAGGAATGGAAATATACCGATGTTTCCGTGCTCACGCGCCGCGCCTCGCTAGCCCCGGACGATATTCCGCCCGATCCTTCCTCCGAGGCGGCGCTGCATGCCTGGTCGCTGGCGCAGGAAGGTACGCACCTGATGGTATTCGTGAACGGACATTTTTCGGAAGAATTGTCGGCCATGGGCGAATTGCCGGAAGGCGTTCACCTGGGCAGTCTTGCACAACGGCTTGAGGATGGAGACGAACTGCTGCGGCCGTATTTCGAGGGTGAAGAGCACACCGTGTTCGGCGCGCTCAACAATGCATTTGCAACCGATGGCGCCGTTATTTCCCTGCCGCCGAATACCGTCGTGGATGGATCGATCTATCTGTTGTTCATCGCCAGCGGCCACGGCGTCGCCATTTATCCGCGCAATATCGTGCTGGCCGGTGCCGGTGCGCGCGCCACGATTATCGAGCACTACATGGGCACGCTGGACTCGCACAACTTCACCGATGCGGTAACCGAGCTCAACCTGGGTGCTGCAGCCGATATCCGGCATTACAAGCTATTGCAGGAAGGGCCGGCAGCCGTGCATATCGCCGGCATTCATGCCGATCAGCAGGCGGATAGCCGGTTTGCATCGCACTCCTACGCGCTGGGAGGGCATCTCGGGCGCAATGACATTACCGCGCGCCTCCTCGGCCCTCATTGCCATTGCACCATGAACGGCATGTATCTGCTGGATGACAAGCAACACATGGATCACCATACCCGCATCGATCATCTGGCGCCTGACGGAACCAGCCGCGAGGCATATCGCGGCATCCTCGACGGGGCATCGAGCGGTGTGTTCAACGGCAAGGTGATTGTGCATCCAGGCGCCGTCAGAACCGATGCCGACCAGTCCAACCATAATTTGCTGTTGTCGCGCCAGGCGGAAGTCGACACCAAGCCGCAACTGGAGATATTCGCCGATGAAGTGAAGTGCACGCATGGTGCGACGGTAGGGCAGCTGGATGACGATGCCTTGTTCTACCTGTGTTCGCGCGGCATAGACGCCAATTTGGCGAAATCGATGCTGATGTATGGCTTTGCCAACGACATCATCGAGAAAATCGAGAATCCGACCCTGCGCAAGCGTATCGAGGGCCTGGTGCTCGATCGTTTGCCACAAGGGGAGAACCTGAGTCTTTAACATAGTCTCAAAGGAGCTTGTGTGATGAAGCTTGTTGAAATACCGACGATGGACGAAATGCGAGTAGAGCGCTGGCGAGCCGATTTTCCTATCCTGGAAAGCGAGATTCACGGCAAGCCGCTGATCTATCTGGACAATGCCGCCACGACGCAGAAGCCGCAGGCGGTCATTGACGCCGAGGCGCGTTATTACAGCGAGGATAATGCCAACGTGCACCGCGGTGTGCATATGCTGAGCCAGCGCGCGACGGACGCTTACGAAGGGGCGCGAATAAAGGCGCAGCGCTTCATCAATGCCGCCCGCGCGGATGAAATTGTTTTTGTGCGCGGCACCACGGAAGCAATCAATCTCGTCGCACAAAGCTACGCCAGACCGCGCTTGCGGGAAGGCGACGAGATCATTATTTCCGCGCTCGAGCACCATTCCAACATCGTGCCGTGGCAGATGGTATGTCAGCAAACCGGCGCGGTGTTGCGCGTGATTCCGGTCAGCGATGCTGGTGAACTGGATATCGACGGCTACGAAAAATTGCTGAATGAGCGTACAAAGCTGGTGGCCCTGGCGCATGTTTCAAACGCACTCGGCACCATCAATCCGGTGCGGGCGATGATCGCCAAGGCGCATGCCCATGGGATACCGGTGTTGCTGGATGGTGCGCAGGCCATTGCGCATCTGCCGGTCGACGTGCAGGCGCTGGGCTGCGATTTCTATGCGTTTTCCGGGCACAAGATTTATGCGCCCATGGGCATAGGCGTGCTGTATGGCAAAGCATTGCTGCTGGAAGAAATGCCGCCTTACCAGGGCGGCGGCGACATGATACGAACGGTGGCTTTCGAGCATACCGAATACAACGTGCTACCTTACAAATTCGAAGCCGGTACGCCGAACGTGGCTGGAGCCATCGGCCTCGGGGTCGCGCTGGATTACCTGTCCGGAATCGGGCTGGAAACGATAGCCGCCTACGAGCACGAAGTGCTGGACCATGCCACGCGTGTTGTCGAAAAAATCCCCGGCATACGTCTGATTGGCACGGCAAAGGAAAAAACCGCCATTCTCTCCTTCCTGTTGGAGGGCGTGCATGCCCACGATATCGGCACCATTCTCGATCGCCAGGGCATCGCCATCCGCGCCGGCCATCATTGCGCGATGCCGCTGATGCAGCGTTTCGGTGTGGCGGCCACCGCGCGGGCGTCGTTCGCGCTTTACAACACGCAGGAAGAAGCCGACGCGCTGGCAGCAGGCTTGCAGCGCACGGTGGAGCTATTCAAGCGATGAACGAACTGCGCGATCTCTACCAGGAAGTCATTTTCGACCACTACCGTTCGCCGCGAAATTATGGCCCGCTGCCTTCCGCGAATCGCGATGCGGAGGGCCACAATCCCTTGTGCGGCGATCACGTGAAACTCCATTTGCAGGTCGAGGGCGGCATCATCCGCGATGTGCATTTCGAAGGTTCCGGCTGCGCCATCTCGACCGCTTCAGCCTCGCTGATGACGGAAGTCCTGAAAGGCAAGGGCGAGGAAGAGGCGATGCGCCTGATGGCAGAGTTTCAGCGGCTGGTAACCGGCGCCGGCGAGCCGGAAGGCCTGGGCAAGCTGGAAGCGCTGGCAGGCGTGCGTGAATTTCCGTCGCGCGTCAAATGCGCGACGCTGGCTTGGCATACCTTGCAGGCTGCGCTGGAAAACCGGCATGTGCCGGTAACGACGGAATAAGAGCCTCTCCGCAGGTTCATTACGCGCCCTGGCTCAACCCGAAGGGCTGCTTGCCTGCGGTGCATTGCAGTGTTGCGGCCTGCTTGTGGAGAATGACTGCACTGCGCAGCCTGCGCCTTGCATTGCATCCCGCAGGCAGGTAGCGCGGTATATGAAACCTACTGAGAGGCTCTAAATCATGCTCGACTGGAAAACACTCATGGATCAGCAGGAAAAACCGGCTACCGACGAGGATCTCAAGGCGCGCGTCATCGATGTCTTGCGCAGCATTTACGACCCGGAAATCCCGGTCAATATTTACGATCTTGGCCTGATCTACGACCTGGCTATCTCGCCTCAGGGAGAAGTGCATGTGCGCATGACGCTGACCGCGCCCAATTGCCCGGTCGCGCAAAGCTTTCCCGGTACCGTGAAGGAGGCGTTGCTATGCGTGGGCGGCGTCAGCGCCGCGAATGTGGAGCTGGTGTGGGATCCGCCATGGAGCCGGGATAATATGACCGATGCCGCGCGGTTGCAACTTGGCATGCTTTGAAGCACAGGCCATGCAGAAAAGGAGAAGCGCATGAGCGACTGGATTGATGTGGCGGCAGTGGATGAATTCTTGCCCGGCACTTGCCGCAAGATCGACACTGACGACTTTCCCATTCTCGTGGTCAACCTCGATGGGCGCTACTACGCGATCGAGAATACCTGCACCCATGAGTATGCCGAACTTTCCGAGGGCAAGCTGGAAGGCGAAGAAATCGTTTGCCCGCTGCACGGAGCGCGCTTTTCGGTGGTGACCGGAGCGGTACTGGCGCCGCCCGCGATCGAAAATCTGCGGACATTTCCTGTGCGCGTTACCGACGGCTGGGTTGAAGTGGATGCCGAGGGCGTGTAGCCTGCCATTCAGCGATAGGGTGCGTCCTGCGCCCGGTCGGCGGCGATCTGCCGTTCGAACTTGTCCCCGTGTTTCAATAAGCCGTTTTTATCGATGACGGCCTGATTGCGCTCTTCCATATGGAATTCGAAGTAGCGCGTCATCACAATCGCGTCTGTCGGGCAGGCCTCTTCGCAAAAACCGCAATAGATGCATTTGAAAAGGTCGATATCGTAGCGCGTCGTACGGCGCGTGCCATCCGGCCGCTCTTCCGAGTCAATGGTGATACACATCGCGGGGCAGACCGCCTCGCACAGTTTGCAGGCAATGCAGCGCTCCTCGCCATTGGGGTAGCGGCGCAACGCATGCAGGCCGCGGAATCGTGGCGATAGCGGGGTTTTTTCTTCCGGATACTGCACGGTGACCTTGCGCCGGAAAAAACTTCTTCCGGTCACACCCATGCCGCGCAGCAGTTCGGTCAGAAACCAGGTATTGAAAAGTTCTCGGAGATAGCGCATCGATAACCTCTGAACATTTCGACCCAGCGAGGTGGATTTAATTCCTGCCGTATTCGGCCGATAATATTTTCATGCTGCCGCCGTCGGCGGCGTCCTACGCGACAATCAGAACTTGCCGCTAAATTAGCGTTCTAAAAAATAGTCCTGGTTTTGCAGCTTTCGCACGCTCATATCGCATTCTTTGCGCGGCATGGGCTGTGTTTGATGGAAAGGAGGTGAAACCATGGAAACAGCCAAAATCAATAAAGTTTTGATCGGAGAAGCACTGGTGGGAGACGGAAATGAAGTCGCTCACGTCGATCTGATCATCGGCCCGCGCGGTAGCGGCGCCGAAACGGCATTTTGTATCGCTCTTACCAACCAGAAACGCGGCGACAATGCACTGCTCGCCGTTCTGGCACCCAACATGATGGCCAAACCGCCCACCGTAATGTTCAACAAGGTGGATATCAAAAACGCCAAGCAGGCCGTGCAAATGTTCGGCCCTGCCCAATGCGGCGTGGCAGAAGCGGTCGCCGACAGCGTCAAGGAGGGCATCATCCCGATCGACGAAGCCAACGACCTGTTTGTCTGCGTCGGCGTATTCATTCACTGGGATGCAGTAGACGATGCCAAGATCCAGGACTGGAACTACGAAGCAACCAAACTTGCTATTCGGCGTGCAGTCGAGGGCTTGCCACTGCCGACCGAGGTGATTGCGAAAGAATCGACGGCGCATCACCCGTTTGCCGCACACGACTACCCGAACGCCGCGATACAGGCGATGGGGGCTTTGCATTGATTACGGGGTTCAATTTGATTGGGGAGGCACCGATGCAGTTGTGATAGCGAATGACAGCTTGCCTTGATGGCCCTGCAAAAAGGGTCGGTAAGCGTTTGTCATCCTAAAAGAGCAATTATCCGTTATTCCATTACCTCATCGAAAAAGGATCAAATATGAAAGGTCATAACCGCAAGAAATTTCTGGCAGGCGCTTTGTTCGCGGTGTCCGCTTTTGTTGGCATGTCCGCTTCGGCCGCCGATGTCGGCGTTTCCGTCACGGTCGGCCAGCCGGGCTTTTACGGACGTATCGATATCGGCGATTTCCCTCGACCGGTACTGGTTTATCCGGAACCGATCATCGTACGGCCGGTAGGTGTGGCGTACGAGCCGATTTATTTGCATGTGCCGCCAGGACACGCGAAGAAATGGCGCAGCTATTGCGGCCAGTACAACGCTTGCGGGCGTCCTGTGTATTTCGTGCAGGATCATTGGTACAACGACGTGTATGTGCCGGAATATCGCGAGCGCCATCATGGCGGCGGGCCCAAGCATTCCAAGGGCGACCGCGATCATGGGGGCCGCGATCATGGCGACCATGGAATGAAACATGACAAGGGTGGTAAAGGCCACGACAGAGGGCCGGGAAAAGGCAACGACAAGCATTGAGTCGCCCGGGGAGAACTGCAGGCAGACGCCGCAGTTCGGGAGGCCGCGATCCGAGAGGTTCGCGGCCTTTCTTTTATCGGTCAATCCCGGCGGCGTTGGCTGGCCGCTTTCAATTGCGCCGGCTTATCCATAATACGTAACGGTTGCAGTGTCAACTTCTTGCCGGCGAATTTTCGTTCCAGCGCTTTTTGCACTGCCGCGAAAGTTATCCGCCCGGGGTCGAAGGCCACGGCCAACGCCGCGGACTCCATTGAAACGCGCGTGCTGCCCTTGTCCACGCCGGTAACTGATTCTGCGAGCGTTTCCAGTGTCTGCCCGGTGCTATCGGCAAGAGGTCCGTCGATGGCGAAGAAGGCGATAGGGTGTTTTCGTTCCAGCGCCTGCATCACATTGGCATGGTCGTACACCGCTGCGATCTTGTCCTCGACACAGTGGCCGCAGGCGAGAGCGGCCGTGCTGTGCAGGGCCAGCCCAAGAAGAGCGGCGAAGGGCGTGAAGATGCTCAATGCGCCTCCCCAGTTTTGGCTGTGCCCGGCGGTTGCGCATCTATCCAGTGGAAGTACTGGATGTACCGACTGATTTCCTTGTCGCTCAGGTTCTGGTTGGGCATCGGCAGGTTATTGAATTTCTTCAGCATGGCCTTGGCGTCGGCATCGGTCTCCAGCATTTTTTCGGGCTCCTTGAGCCAGCGGGCGAGCCAGCCGTCACTGCGTCGCTTTGTAACGCCGGCGAGATCGGGGCCGACTTTGTCGCCACCGCCCACCGTATGGCAGGCGAGGCACTTGCTTTCGAAGTCGAGCTTGCCCTGCGCCGCGTCCGGGTCTGTGGGGGTGGCCGAGGCCGGAATGTTATGGTGTTCGATGTCCTTTTCCTGAGCCGTCGCTGTGGTGGAGATGAGCCCGATTGCGCCTTGCGAGGCATTGGCAAAATGGTGGTCGACCATGATGTAGGAGCCTTCTTCAGGGATCACGAATTCCACGACGGCGCTATTGGAAGAGCCAAGCAGTACCGTCTGCATGCCGCGAAACTGGTTGTCGGGATTGCCTTCGATCCAGACGTGGTCGAAGATGGTGCCGACGACATGAAAGCTGGAAGTCTTGCTGGGGCCGACATTGAGCACATACAGACGGACGCGCTCGCCGGGCTTGGCCGGCAGGGGGCGCTTCACCATGCCGTTGTGGGTGCCGTTGAACACGATATGGGTCGGCTGCGAGACGCGCAAACGATCGCCGTCCAGCACATAAAGCGGCGCAGTATCGACCTTGCGCCCGGAAGGGTCGGGCTTGGCGTAGAACTCGCTCTGGATAATCACATATTCGCGGTCGACCTTGGTCGGATAGCCGTCACGCGGCTCGACCACTAGGGCGCCGTACATGCCCGAGGCTATATGCTCCAGGATCATCGGCGTGCCGCAGTGGTACATGAAAATGCCCGGATAGTTGAGCGTGAATTCGAACTCAATAGTCTGCCCGGGAGCGATGGAGCGGTATTTGTCCTGCGGCGAGACCATGGCTGCGTGGAAATCCATGGAATGCATCATCGGCGCCGCCGTCAACTGCATGCCGGGCACGGGCTCGTCGCTGCGGTTGCTCATGCTGAATTTGATCTTGTCGCCGACACGTGCGCGTATGGTCGGCGCCGGTACCTGGTCGCCGAAGGTCCAGGCGCTGAATTTCACGCCCGGCGCGATTTCGATGATCTTATGCGTGGTGTCCAGCCGGATTGTTTTGACCGGGGCAGGGTCGAGCGGTTTGAGTTCCGCGCCCATGCTCAGCGCGTTGCCTTCTGCGAAGGCGCCTTGATGACGCTCGTCCGTTAACTTGGCCGGCACGGGATGCAGATCCATTTTGCTCTGATCGTAGGGGTCGGCCTGGGGCGTCTCCCGGTCGCAGGCGGCAAGGAGCAGGGCTACGGCGATCATCATGCATGACCGTGAGCTGGAGGTGATTCCCATGACGTATTTCTCCCTTGCAGTTGTTTTTGATTGTAAAACCGGGAGCAGGCGGTCTCGCCTGCGCTACAGCCTTCCTGCCAATACCTCTCTCGCCACCGTCGTCGGCACCGGCGAGTAGTGGTCGAATTCCAGCGTAAACAGCCCGCGCCCCTGCGTTGCGGAGCGCAGGTCGGTAGCGTAGCCGAACATTTCTGCCAGAGGCGCCATGCCGCGGATCGCTTGCACGCCGCCAGGCCGCGATTCCGAGTTTTCGATTTCGCAGCGCCGGGCGGAGAGCTGGGCGGCCACGGCGCCCTGATATTCGGACGGCACCACGATTTCGATCCTGGAATACGGTTCGAGCAGGATGGGCGCGCCTTGCGGCATGCCTTCCCGGAAGGCGGCGATGGCAGCGTTCCGGTAGGCGATCTCGCTGGAGTCTACTTGGTGGGTGGAGCCGTCAACGAGGCGTATTGTCATGTCCGTGGCCGGATAGCCCGCTACGGCACCGTTTTCCGCCGCCTCGATGAAGCCCTGTTCGATGGCGGGGATGAATTCGCGCGGGATGGCGCCGCCGGTGATCGCGTTCTCGAAACGGATGCCTGATCCCGGCTCGCCCGGGCGCAGTTCCACGACCACGTGGCCATACTGGCCGTGCCCGCCTGTTTGGCGGATGTAGCGCCCTTCGATCTTGGGTACCGCTTTCGTGATGGTTTCGCGGTAAGCCACGCGCGGGCGGCCGAGGTTGGCCTGCACGCCGTATTCGCGCTTGATGCGATCGGCGAGGATTTCCAGGTGCAGTTCGCCCATGCCAGCCATGATGGTCTGGCCGGTGTCTTCGTCCACCGTCACCTTGAATGTCGGGTCTTCTTCCGCCAGATAGCGCAGCGCGTCGGTGAGCTTGTCCTGGTCGGCGCTGGTTTTCGGTTCGACCGAGACACGGATCACCGGCTCGGGGAAGGCGATGCGCTCCAGCAGCACCGGCTGTTCCGGGGCGCACAGCGTATCGCCGGTCTGCGCGGTTTTCATGCCCAGCGCGGCGACGATGTCGCCCGCATGCACTTCCTCGATGTCCTCGCGGCGGTCGGCATACATGCGCACCAGCCGGCCGATGCGTTCCGGGCGGTCGCGCGTGGCGTTGTAAATTTGCTGGCCGGAATGCAGCCGTCCGGAATAAACCCGGAAGTAGGTCAGGTGGCCGACATACGGGTCGCGCACGATTTTGAACACCAGCGCCGCCAGGGGCTCGTCATCGTCGGGTTGCCGGAAGGTTTCCGCGTGGGTGGCGGGGTCGGTTACGGCGACTTGCCCGATATCCAGCGGCGAAGGCAGATAGTCGATGATGCCGTCCAGCACCGGCTGGATGCCCCTGTTGCGCAAGGCCGCGCCGCAGAATACCGGAAACAGGTTGTTTGCAATGGTGGCGCTGCGCAGCGCGGCAATGAGCTGCTCGGTGGTCGGCGTCTCGCCTTGCAGGTAGAGCTCGAGCAGCGCGTCGTCGGTTTCGGCGACTTTTTCGATCAATCCCATCCGAGCGGCTTCTGTAGCCTCGCGATAGGCATCCGGGATGCCGCGAATTTCCGGCCGCACGCCGCTTTCCTCCGGCCAGTAGATGGCCTGCATGCGCAGCAGGTCGATCACGCCTTCGAATTCGCGTTCGCGGCCGATGGGCAGCTGCACCGCCACGGCGTTCGCCCCAAGGCGCTGCTCTATCGTTTGCAAAGCGTGGTCGAAATCTGCACCGGGCCGATCCATCTTGTTGACGAGACAAATGCGCGGGACACGGAAGCGATCCGCCTGCCGCCATACCGTTTCGCTCTGCGGTTCCACGCCGTGCACCGCGTCGAATACCACGATGCCGCCGTCCAGCACGCGCAGCGAGCGCTGCACTTCAGCGGTAAAGTCGATGTGGCCGGGGGTGTCGATGAGGTTGATGCGGTGGTCGCGCCAGTCGGTGGTGATGGCGGCCGAAACGATGGTGATGCCGCGCTCGCGCTCCTGAGCCATCCAGTCGGTGACCGTGTTGCCGTCGTCCACCGAGCCGATGTGATGGGTGCGTCCGGTGTAAAACAGGATG
>Ga0066486_1000474_pt1 | contig 10321 bp, 10 predicted proteins | sample LakWasM128_HOW14_2_FD_59591 | JGI IMG/M metagenome (GOLD analysis project Ga0066486, IMG submission 59591) | Freshwater sediment methanotrophic microbial communities from Lake Washington under simulated oxygen tension - Sediment Metagenome 128_HOW14 | ecosystem: Environmental > Aquatic >... | reverse complement strand
GCTTTGAAAGCCCGGCAGAACGTTTTAACACGTGTGTTGCAACGACCGGGTGAATCCGCCGCCAAAAGCGGACACTCAATCTTGTATACCAATCCAAAATATTTTAATATTCGTGTGGGGATTTAGCAGCCTCCCCATTCAAGATGCTTATGCGTCCAAGGCCTGCTCCAAATAGAGGTTACATAACCTTATAGGAGAGCTTATGGACATCAAAGATAGATACAGCATCAGTCAAGATTCTGATCATACTTCCCATCCGGTTACCTTTTCACAAGCCGTCATTTACTGGCTCAAACTCGGCTTCATCAGTTTTGGTGGTCCGGCCGGCCAGATAGCCATCATGCATCAGGACCTGGTAGAGAAGAAACGCTGGATCTCAGAGAAGCGTTTTTTACATGCGCTGAATTACTGCATGTTATTACCTGGGCCGGAAGCGCAACAGCTTGCCACTTATATTGGTTGGCTTATGCACCGCAGTTGGGGTGGCATCATTGCAGGTGGTTTGTTCGTATTGCCATCATTTTTCATTCTGGTTGGTTTGGCATGGATCTATATGGCGTATGGTTCCGTACCTGCCGTTGCCGGTGCACTTTATGGCATCAAGCCAGCAGTTGTAGCCATTGTTCTTTTTGCGGCCTACCGTATAGGTGCTAGAACGCTTAAAAATCTCGTTCTCTGGTTTATTTCAGCGCTGGCTTTTATTGCGATCTTTTTCCTGAAATTACCTTTCCCCGTGATCATTCTCATCGCAGGAGTCATTGGATATCTTGGAGGACGTCTTTCTCCGCAACACTTCAAAGTTGGTGGTGGGCATGGTGCTAGTGAAAAGGATTATGGACCAGCCCTCATTGATGATGATACCCCGACGCCCAAACATGCACTTTTTAGCTGGGCAAAAGTGAGAGCAGTGCTGGTCATTGGCTTAGGCCTATGGGTGCTGGCAATGGCTGTTCTTTATATCCGCTACGGCTGGGATGGAGCGTTCACTCAGATGGGATGGTTCTTCACCAAAGCTGCGCTCTTAACATTTGGTGGGGCTTATGCGGTATTACCGTACGTATATCAAGGGGCGGTTGAACATTATCATTGGCTTAACCCAACTCAGATGATAGACGGCCTTGCTTTGGGAGAGACAACGCCTGGGCCTCTTATTATGGTGGTTACCTTTGTGGGTTTTGTAGGTGGATGGGTGACGCAGGTATTTGGCCCGGATTCCGCATTTGTATCTGCATTTGTAGCGGCAGCCATCGTGACCTTTTTTACCTTTCTACCTAGTTTTGTATTCATATTATTGGGCGGACCTTTCATTGAGACAACTCATGGCAATCTCAAATTCACCGCCCCTTTGAGCGCTATTACTGCTGCTGTGGTCGGTGTCATCTTCAACTTGGCATTGTTCTTTGCCTATCATGTGTTCTGGCAGAAAGGGCTCGCCGGACCGGTAGATTGGGCATCCGTTGTGATAACACTGTTGGCCTTTATTGCCATCTATCGTTTCAAAGTGAATGTGATCCCCGTGATCCTAAGTTGCGGGGTACTCGGGATGGCATGGAAATTAGTGTATTAAATAAATACTAGATGGAGAAAAGAACATGGCTTCACGTAGAGACTTTTTACAAAACACCGTAGTAATGGCAAGTGCCATGGCATTTTCCAGCCACTCTGCCCACGCCGGACCGGGCACTCAAACAAATTATTTAGACAATTTAACGGATGATTCTGGGAAGTATGCATTACAACCACTGCCCTATGCCTATGATGCATTAGAACCAGCTATTGACGCCCATACAGTGGAGTTGCATTACAACTTTCATCATAAGCCCGCAGTTGCAGGTGCAAATAAGGCTGAAGAGGCACTGGCAAAAGCCAGGGAAACCAATGATTTTGCATTAATAAAGTTTTTTATGAAAAAGAGCTGGCCTATTCGCTATCAAGCCATATTCTACATACCATTTACTGGACGAACCTGACTGCTAAAAGCAATCCAGTCAAAGGTAGTCTGCTCCAGGCAATAGAGGTTAACTTTAAAACATTCGATCAATTTAAAGCGCAGATGGCAGCCGCAACCACGGGAGTGGAAGCTTCAGGCTGGGGAATACTTGGATATTTACCTGCAAGCGGTAAATTGATGATATTGCAATGCGAAAATCACCAGAAGCTAACTGCATGGGGTGTAGTGCCTTTACTGGTATTAGACGTCTGGGAACATGCCTATTATTTAAAATATCAGAACCGCCGGGCGGAATATGTAAATGGCCTGTTCAGCATTATCAATTGGGACAACGTATCTGCTCGATTTGAAAGTGCAGTAAGCAGAGCATAATGAATCGGCATCATAAGCCTATGCCTCCGTTTCTTTTTCAATAGGCTCTGCTAGAGGGCATTCATAAAGATGCAGAAAGGGGTAGGGCCCGCTTTGGCTGCTGCTCTGCTGTTCGGAGCGGGTACGCCTTTTGCCAAAATGGCCCTGATCAATTTTTCGGCCAGCGGCTATGTAGATCATCGATCATGAAAACATGCTCATGCCTGCCAGATTGATTTACCAGGTTCGTATGGGCATCTTCATTTGGCAAATTGTCGTGTATGTGTGGAATGGATTCCGGGTCGTTTTTCGGCCACACCATAAAACTTATCATGATTGCCACTGCCGCCAGAATTCCCAATCCTCCGAATGTCCATTGCAGGCCCAAGCCTGCCCCCAGCCAACCAGCCAGGGGATAGGTAATCAGCCAACAGGCATGGGATAAAGCAAACTGCGCAGCAAACAATGCTGGCCGATCTTCTGCATGAGATGAGCGCCTTAACAAGCGGCCGGATGGAGTTTGTAGTAATGAATACCCGATACCAAACGCACACCATAATGGCAAGAGTGTGGCATAGCTCTCAATGAAAACCCCCAAAAACAGGCAGACCAATAATATGGATGCCCCAAACAACATGGCACTTCTATCCGGTACATTTTTTAATATCCTGGGAAGCGTGATGGCAGACAGCATCGAACCTCCACCAAAGAATACGAAGGCCAGTGCAGTGGCACGTTGAGTGAGGCCGAACGTCCCTTGCACCAGGACGACAGTATTGATGATCACCATGGCGCTGCCGCATGCTGCGACCAGATTCAAGGCAAGCAAACCTCTTAACCGAGGTGTGGAAAGGTAAATACGAATGCCGCGAGTAGTCCTATCGAGCACTTTTCGTTCTGGAACAGGAGGGGCTTTTGGCAATAATACTGAAACTACCAATGCAGCAGATGCCAGAAAGCCGATGGTTGTGCCTATGAACATCCCATGGAAACTTATGAATGTCAAAAGCACGGCAGCCAGCATAGGGCTGGCAACGCTTTCAAGATCGTAGGCTAAGCGGGAAAGAGATAATGCATTTGTGTAATCTTCCTCGTTGGGCAATACATCGGGGATGGTTGCCTGGAAAGTAGGAGTAAAAGCAGCAGACGCAGATTGCAGAAAGAAGATAAGGATGTAGATCTGCCAGACTTGCGTCACGAATGGGAGAGCCAATGCTACGGTTGCTCGCACCAGGTCCAGCGCAACCAAAAGATTTTTACGTGGCCAGCGATTGGCAAAGGCTGCCGCGATGGGCGCAACCCCAATATAAGCTGCCATTTTGATCGCTAATGCGGTTCCTAGTATTTGACCAGCATTGCCTCCCGCCAGGTCGAATGCGAGCAATCCTAGCGCAACGGTGGCAAGCCCAGTGCCTATAAGGGCCACCACCTGGGCAAGAAATAAATGTCGGTAAGTTCGATTGGCTAATACTGTAAGCATGGTCAGAATAAATTCGCTATAGATAACGAATGATTTCCTTGAATTCTTTAAGTGCATCTTCGTTGTTTTTCTCACTGGAATTAACGACGTGCTCCAGGCAATGGTCGACGTGATCTTTAACCAATGTCTTTTTGGCATTAGTGATGGCGCCTTCAACAGCTTGTAGCTGTTGTGCAACTTCTAAACATGAACGGTTTTCTTCCATCATGACAATAATGCTTCGAAGATGGCCTTCGGCTCGTTTAAGTCGTTTGATAATTTCGGGGTGGGATTCGTGGGTTGCCATACGTTTATCCTATCCTGGTGGATAGGATAGTGTATTTCATTTACAATGCTGATGCCACATCAAAAAATGATATAAAATCGGATTAATGAAGCAATTCTGCCTTTATCTTTTTATGATCTTTTTGCCTCTGCAACCCCTCATTGCAGCTGAGGCTGATTTTGCGCATCTGGTCGAATCGCAGCATTCAGAAGAAAAAACGATATTGCATATGCTGGATCATTTTGAGCATGTTGCTCATCATCATCATGACGACGACGGGGATTCCCATGAGGATGATTCCCCGCAATCCAAACTGCATTTTCTGAGTAGTGATCATGGATGCAGCGTTAACGTCATGCCATCCGCCCAAACGCCGTTCCATGTAGTCAGGACAGCATCAACGCCTTTCCTATATGTGCCATTGTCCTACCTGAATCCCACGACTTCCCCGCCCCTTAGACCGCCTCATCTCGCCCTTTGAATGGCCGGCTGGTAATCCAGCCCGCCATTCTGCTTGTATGTCATTAACTCGCAGGGGCAAATCATGTTTTTACTCAGTAAAGTGCCGTACCTATTCAGGTATGGTTTGTATTCTTTGTGCATCCTGTTCGCGCCTATTGGCCAACAGGAGGTTTTAGCGCAAGAGGCGCCACCTTATAAGGCGCTTCTCGACCAGTCGATTACGCAGGCACCCCTACTGCTAGAGCAGGCAGCGAATGTTCGGGCCGCTAATGCGGATGCCCAGCAGGCAGGGTATTACCTGAATCCTTCCATCAACGGATTTTCGGAAAATCTGGGCACCTCTGGCAATTCAGGGTCAAACCCACGACAAACCACATTCACAATGACGCAGCCTATTGAGATCGGCGGTAAACGAGCCGCCAGGATTGAGGGCCGTGCCCGTGATTTGATCGTTGCTGAATCCAGAGGGCGCCAGCTGCAAGTCATCTATGCAGCAGAGCTCGCTACCGCGTATTCCACAGCAGAAGCCATGGCAGCGCGGCTGGATATTTCGACTCAAGACCTGTCCAGAGCGAATGATGACCTTCGTGCAGCGAAAGCACTGGTTGCAGCCGGCCGCGAAGCGCAGCTCAGGGTGTCGCAAGCGCAGGCGAGCGTTGCCTCTGCACAAGCCATCTCAGAATCCGCCAGTGCCAACCTCATCGAGGCGCTGGAACGACTTTCCGTGCTGGCGGGCTCACCATCTGCCTTTACTTCGGTCAACGGAAATTTCTCAGAGCAGGCCATCAATGCTGCACGCCCTGAATGGAATGATGCCATTGATTCTCCAGCCCTGTTGAGAGCACAAGCAGAGCGGGAAGCGTTCGCAGCACAAGTCAATATTGAAGAAAAGCGCTGGATTCCTAACATAGGCGTAAGTGCAGGCATCAGGCGCTTTGAAGGAACAAGCGACAATGCATTCGTCATGGGGCTGAGCTCCGATATTCCAGTGTTCGACCAGAACAGGGGTGGTATCGCTGCAGCCAAGGAACGTGTAGTGGCTGCTGAAGCGAGGGTAGAGGCAACCAGACTGGAATCCAATGCTAACCGTCGTACCGCATTAGCTCAGGTCAACGCTTCTGAAAGAAGATTGGATGCCGCACGCCAGGGCGAGGCCGCTGCAAATGAAGCCTACCGTCTCGGCAAGCTGGGGTACGAGTCTGGCAAGACCTCCCTCATAGAACTTCTCTTTATACGGCGGGCATTCACAGATGCAACCCTTACTACCATCGATGCGCGCATGTCACTTGTGAACGCTCTTGCTGCCTTGGCTGTGGCTGAAGGCAGGATCGCTTTTGGAGATGTTAAATCATGAATACCATCAATAAGAATTCAAGCTGGATGTTGATTGCCGCCATCGCGATCATTGCCTGCCTTGCAGGCTATGGCTTTGCAAAATGGACCCAGCCAAATCAATCCGTTGAAACCTCTGAGCCCGGCCCATCAAAACCGACTGCAAAAACTGCATCTACAGAAATCAGCATCCCTCAACCATTCATCGATTCTTCGGGAATCGAGGTTGGCGTTGCTGAAGAAGGAAGTGCTTCAGCTGAATTAATGGTTCCGGCCATCGTGGCAGCAATCCCAGGTGGGGAAGCTACGATTATTGCCAGGGCATCCGGCACCGTGACAAAAATCAATAAGCGGTTGGGTGATCCTGTAAAGGCCGGGGAAGTGTTGGCACTGGTGGACAGCATGGAAGCAACCGGCATATCGGCAGATAGGTATACGGCGCTGGCGAAGCTGGATCTGGCGCGGAAAACGTTCAATCGGGAATCCAGGCTTTACGAACAAGGCGTCACGGCAAGGCAGGAAATGGAGTCTGCGCAGTCTTCTCTAGCCATTGCAGAAGCAGAGTCGCAAAGGGCAAACAGCATGGCAAAGGCTGCGAAGGTTGCACAGGATGGTAACTCCGTCATGGTGGTGAGTCCTGTCGATGGCCGTATCACCGCTGAGTCAGTAATCTTGGGTGCGTTTGTTCAACCCGACTCAAATCTGTTCAAGGTTGCCAATAACAGTCAGGTTCAAATTGAAGCGTATGTAACAGCCGCCGACATCGACAAAATCCAACCTGGTGACAGTGCCAGTTTACTGACCCGCTCTGGTAAAACAGTGAATGCAAGCGTGCGGTCAGTCACTCCTACAGTCAGTGGAGGGAATCAGGCAGCTACAGTGATCTTAATTCCCGCAACTGGCGACAGTTCGTTTGTAATTGGAGAAGGTATCCAGGTTAGGCTACATACCAAGCCGGATGCGACCCATTCACTTCTAGTAGCTGACGAAGCGATTCAAAACCTGGATGGCCAGGATGTGGTATTCGTTCGTACTGAGAACGGATTTACGCCTACACCTGTGGCTGTGGGATCACGCAGCGGAGGGTTGGCGCAGATATTGTCCGGTATAGAGAAAGGCACGGAGTTAGCAACCAAGAATGCGTTCCTGATCAAGGCTGAAATGATCAAAAGCACGTCGGAGGCAGAATGATTAATTCCATACTGACGGCTTCCGTACACCTGCGCTGGCTCATCCTTTTCCTGACCCTGATCGTCACAGGTGTAGGGATATGGCAGCTCAACCTGTTACCAATCGATGTCACGCCGGACATCACAAACAAGCAGGTCCAGATCAATACCGTAATCCCTACCCTGACTCCAGTGGAGGTGGAAAAACGCGTCACGTATCCCATTGAAACTGCGCTTTCTGGGTTAAATGGAGTAGAGAGCTTCCGTTCCATGTCAAGAAATGGGTTTTCTCAAGTCACGGTTATCTTCAAGGAGAAAATGGATCTCTACTTCATGCGGCAACAGGTTTCTGAAAGATTGGCGCAAGCCCGTGCCAGTTTGCCAGACGGCGCTGAACCTATCATGGGGCCGGTCTCGACAGGATTGGGCGAAGTCTTTCACTACAGTGTGGAATACAAGTACCCGGAAGGCAAAGGTGCTCCTACGCTTGATGGGAAGCATGGCTGGCAGACAGATGGCAGCTTCCTTACAGAAGAAGGCAGTTACCTGGCAACTGATGTTGCGAAGCTCGCATATCTTAGAACGGTTCAGGACTGGATCATCCGGCCTCAATTAAGGACCACGCCGGGGGTAGCAGATGTCGATAGCCTGGGCGGGTACGTCAAACAGTATGTAGTTGAGCCCGATCCCAACAAAATGGCTGCATACGGTATTTCTATTTCCCAACTAGGGACAGCCCTGGAAACCGCGAATGTCTCGGTCAGCGGTAACTATATACGTCGTTCCGGTGAAGCATATCTGGTGCGGGCGGATGGACGGGTCAAGAATGCTGACGAGATTGCTCGATCAGTCATTACTAGCAAGGATGACATACCCATCACAATCGGCCAGGTTGCCACTGTGACCATCGGGGGTGAACTGAGAACCGGGGCCGCTAGCCGCAATGGTTATGAGACCGTCGTTGGCAGCGCCCTCATGCTTGTAGGAGGAAATAGCAGAACTGTAGCTGGAGCGGTCGGGGATAAATTATCCGAGATCGTCAAGACTTTGCCTGCAGGGATCGTGATTGTGCCAACACTGGACCGATCACAGCTGGTTGTTTCCACCATCAAAACTGTCGCTAAAAATCTGATTGAAGGTGCTTTGTTAGTGATTGTCATACTGTTCGCATTGCTGGGTAATTGGCGTGCAGCGCTTATCGCAGCTTTGGTAATACCACTGTCATTTCTAATGAGTGCAACAGGAATGAACGCGCTGGGTATTTCGGGAAATCTGATGAGTCTTGGTGCTCTGGACTTCGGGCTGATCATCGATGGTGCAGTCATTATTGTAGAAAATGCACTGAGGCGCCTTGCGGAGAGGCAACGCCACGCGGGCCGGCAGCTTGAGCTGAATGAAAGGTTGGAGGAAGTGATCGCTTCTTCCAAGGAAATGCTCAGGCCATCCATCTATGGGCAGATCGTCATCTTTCTGGTGTTCCTGCCCTGCCTTACGTTTCAAGGCGTAGAAGGCAAGATGTTCTCACCGATGGTCATCACCTTGATGTTAGCACTGGCATCCGCCTTTGTGCTTTCGCTGACCTTCGTGCCGGCTTTCGTAGCCATTCTGCTAAAAGGGAATTTCAGTGAAAAAGAAGTCCGTATTATAGAAGTGACGAAACGTCGTTATGAGCCGCTACTGCGGCATTCTATAGAAAGACCATGGATCAGCGTCACTGCAGCTGTGATCATTTTCGTCGTTGCAATCATTACCTTTGGTCATGTAGGTAAAGAATTCATGCCTACGCTGGATGAACAGAATCTGAATCTTTCTTCGGTGCGGATACCTTCTACTTCCATCGATCAGTCTGTGGTCATGGACTTGGCCATTGAACGAGCGGTCATGAAATTACCTGAAGTCGAGACCGTCTATTCAAAAGCAGGTACGGCCAGCCTGGCTGCTGACCCGATGCCGCCGAATGCATCCGATAATTACATTATTCTCAAGCCGAAATCGCAATGGCCTGCTGGCATCACCACCAAAGACCAGGTAATTGAGCGTATTCGTGAAGCAACCAAGCCCATTGTCGGAAATAATTATGATGTCACCCAACCGATTGAAATGCGCTTTAACGAGTTGATCGGAGGCGTACGAAGCGATGTGGCCGTCAAGCTGTATGGAGAAGATGTTGATCAACTTGCCCTCACGGCTAAGCACATTTCGGCAGTACTGAGAAAAACACCCGGAGCTATTGATACGCGAGTAGCTCAGACCTCCGGTTTCCCAACATTCGACATCGCATTCGATAGAGCGGCTATTGCCCGTTATGGATTGACGGTGACAGAGGTGGCGGATACGGTTTCAGCAGCGTTAGCCGGGCTGCCTTCCGGGCAAGTTTTTGAAGGCGACAGACGTTTCGATGTTGTTATACGGTTACCAGGAGAGTTACGCAATAACCTGGATGTCATTGGCGCCTTGCCGGTCATGTTGCCACCAAGTAAGGGCGAAGGCGTATCCGTGCCGTTGCGGCAACTTGTTCAGTTCAGATTCAGTCAGGGTTTGAATGAAGTGAGCCGGGACAACGGCAAGCGACGCATCTACATTGAAGCCAATATCCAGGGCCGCGACCTTGGCAGCTTTGTGGCAGACGCAAAGGAGCGCATAGCCCAGGAAGTGAAATTGCCCAGTGACTCCTGGATCGAATGGGGAGGGCAGTTCCAGAACCTTGAGGAAGCTACCAAGCGTCTTACTATCGTAGTGCCGATCTGTCTGCTTCTGATAGCCGCTGCCATCTATATGGCGGTCGGAAGCATGGGTCTAGCTGCTATCATCTTGACAGCTGTCCCACTCGCTCTAGCAGGTGGGATATTCGCGCTGGCGATCAGAGGCATCCCATTTTCAATTTCGGCGTCTGTGGGCTTTATCGCAGTGTCTGGGGTAGGCGTCTTAAATGGACTGATACTTGTCACGGCTATAAAGAAGCGGACTGATGCAGGAGCAATGGTTAATGAGGCTGTGACGGAAGGAACGATGGAGCGCGTACGTCCTGTTTTGATGACTGCGCTTGTCGCGACCCTGGGATTCGTTCCTATGGCAATAGGAACAGGTACTGGAGCCGAAGTGCAGCGACCTCTTGCAACGGTTGTTATTGGAGGGCTGATAACAGCTACGATCTTGACCTTAATGGTTTTGCCGGCACTTACTTCAGCCTATCTCAAAAGGAGCATTGGAAAATAGACTATTCTATATGGATACGAATGTCCGCTATGGGTGGCGGATTCACCCGGTCGTTGCAACACACGTGTTAAAACGTTCTGCCGGGCTTTCAAAGC
>Ga0066486_1000448_pt1 | contig 10643 bp, 15 predicted proteins | sample LakWasM128_HOW14_2_FD_59591 | JGI IMG/M metagenome (GOLD analysis project Ga0066486, IMG submission 59591) | Freshwater sediment methanotrophic microbial communities from Lake Washington under simulated oxygen tension - Sediment Metagenome 128_HOW14 | ecosystem: Environmental > Aquatic >... | reverse complement strand
GCTTCCCCGTCAGCGGCCAATGGCTGGTATGCAACAACCCGGAAATCGCGCAACAGCATCACGCCAAGGTTTACGGCAAGGCTCCGCTCGGCGCGCCGCCGATGTCCGTGCCGCACCTCGACACGCGCATCATCGCCGGCAGGCCCGCGCTGCTGTTCGGCCCGTATGCCGGCTTCACCACCAGATTCCTCAAGCGCGGCTCCTTCCTCGACCTGCTCGCTTCGGTCAAGCCGGACAACCTGAAATCCATGCTGGTCGCCGGCCGCGACAACATGGACCTGACGCGCTACCTGATCGGCGAGGTGTTCCAGTCGCACCAGGAGCGCATGGACGCGCTGCGCCGCTTCTTCCCCGAGGCCAGGGACAGCGAATGGACGCTGGCCAACGCCGGCCAGCGCGTGCAGGTCATCAAGCACGGCAAACTGGAATTCGGCACCGAGGTCGTCACCGCCGCGGACGGCACGCTGGCGGCACTGCTGGGAGCTTCTCCCGGCGCATCGGTCGCGGTGCAGGCGATGATGAATATTGTCGAGCGCTGTTTCAAGGAACGCATGCAGGATGCCGGCTGGCAGAAGCGCATGAAGGAGATGATTCCGTCCTACGGCGAGTCGCTGGTCGAGAATGCCGATTTGCTACGATCAGTGAGAGCACGCACGCTGAGCACGCTCGGCTTGGGTTAAGCAACCCGCTTCACCAAGCGCAAGCTGGCTAGAAGGACAAAGTACCGTCGATACAAGTAATTGCGTTTCCGCCGACGCGGATCGCTTCGCCGGTGATGGAAAGCCGGAGTTTCCCCGCGCGCCCGACGACTACGCCTTGCGTTGCCAGGAAATCGCTCCCGAATTCCGCGGTCTGTCCGGTGTGGCGGATATAGGCGGCAACGCTACCGTTCCCGCTGCCGCACACCGGGTCTTCGTTAACGCCGTGCGCCGGCGCGAAGGCGCGCACTTCGATCTTTGCCTCTGACTCCGAGGCGTGTTTTCCGAAGATAACGACGCCCGTGTGCTTTCCTTTGCTGTCCTGCAGCCTCATCCGCTGTAAATCCGGCTGGGTATCGAGCACCGCCTGAGCGGTAGGCAGCTGTGCGATGACCCAACGTGCGCCCACATCGACCAGGCAGGGTGTAGCGTTTTTCTCCAACGGCGTGCCTAGAATTGCTTGCAGCTCCCTAACCTGAGTGTCATCCAATGCGCTGAACTTAGGTTCCGGTAGATCAAACGATATCCACCGAGCACCGTCACTAGCGTGCTCCACTTTCAACTTGATGAGACCGGCACCACATTGCTGAACCAATGCGCCGTGCTTCGCTTCTATCATTCCGGCTTCCAGCATTGCATGTGCCGTACCAATCGTGGGATGCCCGGCAAAAGGCAACTCGGCACCGGGCGTAAAGATTCGTACGTGGTAGTCCGCACCTTCCGCCGTGGCCGGAACGACAAAGGTTGTTTCCGACAGGTTGGTCCAGCTTGCGATCTGCTGCATCTGTTCAGCGGCGAGCCCGTTCGCGTCGAGTACGACAGCGACCGGGTTGCCTTTGAAGGGAACGGTGGTAAATACGTCGACTGTCTTGAAGGGGCGCGTCATGCTTATTTCCGTGCTTTCGATGGAATATAGGTTTTGGTAATGAGGAACCGGCGGACGGAGCAAGCAGTCGTGTTTTCAGCCGCCATCTGGTGTGACGATGCGTATCGGGCGCGTTCCGATCTTCGCTCCCGTGACCTCATCCACGGCCACGGCCTTGATTTCCGTGCCCGTTTCCGCGTCCAGGAAACGCACCAGCCTGCCCCCGCCCCGGTGCTGACGCCCCCACTCGCCGATCATGAAGAGCACCGGCAGAAAGTCGCGGCCGGCAGCGGTCAACACATACTCCTCACGCGGCGGATGCTCCGAGTAGCGCCGTTTTTCCAGCAACCCCTCTTCCGTCAGCGCCGCTAGCCGCCGGGTCAATATCGTAGGCGCAATGCCAAGGCTTTTGCGGAACTGGTCGAAGCGCGTGAGGCCGGCATGTGCATCGCGGAGGATCAGGATGCTCCACGTATCGCCGAACAGAGCCAGGCTGCGCACGACGGGGCAAGGCTCATTGCAAACATTTTCATTGTCCATACTATTTTGATAGTGACTATTTTCCAAATTGAGAGTATTGTTACTTTCAAAATGATAGTAACACTTAGGCGATGAGCAATCTACCCTGGATGGAGAATTGAATTATGAGCAAGAACGATAGGGACGTCGCCCTGGTGACAGGTGCATCCTCAGGTATAGGCGCAGCCACAGCGGAGCGGCTTGCGAAAGCTGGCTACAAGGTTTATGGCACCAGCAGGCGCGGAGCTCAGGCAGGCCAACGATCATACGAAATGCTGCCTCTCGACGTAACCAGCGACGAATCTGTCGAAGCCGCTGTCAGCGAGGTGTTGCGACGTGAAGGCCGAATCGACCTGCTCGTGAACAACGCCGGGTTCAGTGTCGGCCCCGCCGGAGCGGAAGAGGTCTCAATCAACCAGGCCAAGTCGATCTTCGATACCAATTTCCATGGGATCGTCCGCATGACGCGTGCGGTTGTGCCCCATATGCGACGCCAAGGCAGTGGCCGCATTATCAACATCGGCTCCGTACTGGGTTTCTTGCCGGCGCCGTATATGGCGCTTTATGCCGCAACCAAGCATGCGGTTGAAGGCTATTCGGAATCGCTCGACCACGAGCTGCGCACGCGAGGAATCCGGGTCACCATCATCCAGCCGGCCTATACCAGGACGGCATTCGAATCCAACTTGCTGGAACCCGACTTGAAGCTCGATGAGTATCGCGCGATTCGTTTGGCTTTGGCCAAGACGGTGATGGAGGCAGTCGAAGCTGGGGACGATCCGGGGGTCGTGGCTGATGTCGTGCTGAAAGCGGCTAGCGCGGCTCGTCCGAAAATCAGATACACGGCCGGTGGCCTCGCCTGCCGTCTGCGATTTCTTCGTAGATTCGCGCCCGCCTTTCTGGTGGATGCCGGGGTTCGCAAGGATCTGCGGCTCGACGCCTCGACACTCCCCAATTCATGAAAAGCTTATGAAACCCGACTTTCGAAGTCTCGCGCTTGTGAGCGCATTCCTGTTCCTCTCGTTGGCGCTCATCTGGATGTTTGCGCCCGATCTAGTGCTGTCAAGTTGGGGCGTCGAATTCTCGCCCGAAGTCGGCTTGGTTGCCCGGCGTGCAGCGGCGCTGAGTGCTGGGATCGGGGTCATGCTCCTCTCGGCAAGAAACGCGGAACCGTCACCATCCCGTTCAGCTTTGGTCGCCGGTTTGGTCGTGGCCTGCTTGACGCTCGCCCCCCTTGGGAGTTTTGAGCTTGTAACCGGTCATGCCAACCGCGGCATCCTGTCTGCGGTCTTTATCGAAGTCGCGCTTATGCTGGCGTTTCTGTATGTCGGGCGCGCACCCGAAAGACAGCCACATCCAGCAAGAAACCTGGGATGACATGATGAAAGCACTGATCCTGAAGCGTTATGGCAAGACAGACCAGATCGCATTCGCCGACATTCCTCGGCCTGCAATCCGGCCGGACGAAATGCTCGTCCAGGTCCACGCTGCCGGCCTGAACCCGATCGACTGCATGATCCCCAAAGGAACGTTCAAGCCCATCCTGCGATTTGAGCTGCCAACCACGATGGGCAGCGATCTGGCGGGTATCGTGGTGGAGGTGGGCAGTCGCGTAACGCGCTTCAAGCCGGGCGATGCTGTTTTCGCCAGTATCTTCGACCTGGGCACGGGAGCGCTCGCCGAATTTGCTGCCGTCCCCGAGAGCGCTGCCGCGCTTAAGCCGGCAAATCTGGACTTCGTGCAAGCCGCCTCGATCCCGATGGTGGGACTCACTTCGTGGCAAGCACTCAGGGAACGGGCACGTCTCCAGCCCGGCCAGAAGGTATTCATTCCCGCAGGTGCCGGAGGCATAGGCACATTCGCGATCCAGCTCGCAAAGCATCTGGGTGCCAAGGTGGGGACGACCACCAGTACTGGCAACGTGGGCCTGGTTCGGAGCCTCGGAGCCGACGAGGTGATTGATTACAAAAAGCAGGAATTCGAGAATGTGCTGCAAGACTACGATGCAGTGCTGGGTACCGTCAGGGGCGACGGAATCGAGAAATCCTTGCGGATTTTGAAGCCCGGGAGCAACGTCGTCTCGCTCGTCGGGCCGCCGGATGCCGCGTTTGCTCGCGCCAAGGGCATGAACTTCTTCATGAGGCTCGTGTTCGGCTTGCTGAGTCGCAAGATCATACGCCAGGCCAGGAAACACGGTGCCGAGTATTCCTTCCTGTTCGTACACCCCGACGGTCGCCAGCTTGCAGAGATCGGTGAGCTTCTCGACACGGGACGCATCCATCCGGTGATCGACAAGGTATTTCCGTTCGACCAAGCGAAGGAGGCACTCGCCTATCTCGAAAAAGGCCGGGCCAAGGGGAAGGTCGTAGTACAAATGGCAGGGATGTGAGAACCATCTAATCTGAGGACTCTACCAGCTCCTTATGACTATCACGTCACCAGCCGGTATAATCCCGGCACTCATCGCTGCAGTTGCACGATCTTGATAAATGATATGACCGTACGCCGTACATTCTGGACACTGGTAATTTCCGCGGCAGCGATCATGGCCGTCACCATGGGGATACGGCAATCCATGGGGCTGTTCGTGTCCCCCTTGAATACCTCCACCGGACTGGGCATCGTGGCGGTGAGTTTTGCGATGGCGGTGGCCCAACTGGTTTGGGGCGTGGCGCAGCCGCTCTTCGGCATGCTGGCCGATCAGGTGGGCTCGTTCAAGGTCATTGTGGTCGGCACTTTGCTATTGGCGCTGGGATTGGCCGTGACGCCACTCATGCATTCCGGCATCGGCCTGATATTTGCAATCGGTATCCTCACCGCCGCAGGCGCGGGGGCTGGAAGCCTCTCCATTTTGATCGGGGCCGCAGCGCAACGATTGCCGGCCCATTCGCGCTCTATGGCGTCCGGCTTCATCAATGCCGGCGGGTCCATGGGGCAATTTATCTTTGCTCCCGTTACTCAAGCCCTGATTAACTCGCTCAACTGGGTCATCGCCATGCTGGTGCTGGCCGTCACCTCCCTCAGCGCCATCCTGTTCGCGCTGCCGTTGCGCGAAAAAAGCAGCGTCGCCGAGCAGCCCGCAGCGCAACAGCCGGGCGGGATGACATTGGCTGAACAGTTGCGTATCTCTTTCAGAGACCCCAGCTATCTTTGCCTGCATGCAGGTTTCTTCACCTGCGGATTCCATATCGCCTTTCTGGTCACCCACCTCCCCACCGAGGTCGGCTTGTGCAGCCTGCCGGCTTCGGTCGGTGCGACTTCGCTTGCCATTATCGGCCTGGCCAACGTTGTTGTCAGCATCGCCGCCGGCTGGCTCGGGCAGACCCGGCGCATGAAAACGATACTGTTCTGGATGTATGCGTCGCGCGCAGTCGCCATCGCCATTTACCTGGCGTCCCCCAACTGACCTTCTATGTTTTTGCGGCCGTGCTGGGGCTTACCTGGCTGGCAACGGTGCCACCCACGGCCGGGCTGGTCGGCAAGTTGTTCGGCCCTCGTTATCTCGCCACACTGTTTGGCCTGACCTTGCTCAGCCACCAGACTGGCGGATTCTTTGGGGCCTGGCTGGGAGGCATCGCGCTGGCGCAAAGCGGCAGCTACGAATGGATGTGGTACGCGGATATTGCGTTGGCTGCCGCGGCGGCATTGGTCAATCTGCCGATACGCGAAACGCACCCGAAGCTGGTCGCAATGGCTGCCTAGCTGCGTCTCCGGGCCGAGCCGTTGGCCGATGCGCGCCTGCGCAAGCTTAATGCGCTGCCAGCCTCTTGCATCAAATCCATATTTCCAGAATAATAGAAATATGGATAACGCCACCACCGTCAAAATCTTTGCTTCGCTCGCGCAGGAAACCCGCCTGGGGCTCTTTCGATTGCTCGTGCAGGCAGGGCCGCAAGGCCTCGCTGCCGGCAGCATCGCCGAACAGATGGGTCTGCCGTCCAGCACCCTCTCCTTCCACCTCAAGGAACTGGTTCATGCCGGCGTCGTGCAGTCGCGGCAGGCCGGGCGCTTCATTTATTACTCCGCCGATTTCGCGACGATGAATGCCTTGCTCGCTTTCCTCACCGAAAACTGCTGCGGCGGTCAGCCGCAGGACTGTTGCCCTCCCCTCGTGCAAATCCAGGAGAACAAATCATGAAACGCATGCACATCCATATCTCGGTGGACGATCTCGCCCACAGTGCCGCCTTCTACAGCCAGTTGTTCGGCGCGCAGCCCAGCGTACAGAAGCCTGATTACGCCAAGTGGATGCTGGACGATCCGCGCGTCAATTTCGCGATCAGCCAGCGCGGCGAGAAGCCGGGTTTGAATCATCTCGGCATCCAGGCCGAAGGCGAGGAAGAACTGGCCGAGATCAAATCGCGCCTCGATGCCGCCGACATGAGCATCCTGACGGAAACCGGCACGACCTGCTGCTACGCCAAGTCGGACAAGCACTGGGTGCAGGATCCTTCCGGCATCGCGTGGGAGACCTATCACACGCTGGACAGCGCCCCGACCTTCAGCGCCCCGAATGCGGCAAACCCTTGTTGCGTGCCGTCGGCCGAAACCGTTTCCTTCGCTCCGCGCAAAAAGGTTTCCTGTGGCTGACGCGCGCATCGGCGCCTTCGAGCGCAACCTGACCTGGTGGGTGGCCGGTTGCATTCTCGTCGGCATCCTGCTGGGAAAGCTCGCCCCGGATGTATTCCGGGCCATCGGCAACCTGAAAATGGCCGAGGTCAATCTGCCGGTAGCCGTGCTGATCTGGCTGATGATTATTCCCATGCTGCTCAAGATCGACCTGGCCGCAATGGGCGAAGTCGCAAAACATGCGCGCGGTATCGGCGTGACGCTGGGCATCAACTGGCTGGTAAAACCGTTCTCGATGGCGCTGCTGGCGTGGCTGTTCATACGCCACTGGTTTGCCCCCATGCTGCCGGCGGAGCAGATCGACAGCTACATCGCCGGCTTGATTCTGCTGGCGGCTGCGCCCTGCACGGCCATGGTTTTCGTGTGGAGCAGCCTGTGCGACGGCGAGCCGAAATTCACACTGTCGCAAGTCGCAATCAACGACGTGATCATGCTGTTCGCCTTCGCGCCCATCGTCGCACTGCTGCTGGGTTTGTCCAGCATCAGCGTGCCGTGGGATACGCTGGCAATTTCGGTCGGGCTGTTCATTGTGGTGCCGGTAGTTCTGAGCCAAGTGTGGCGCAAGGCGCTGCTGAAACGAGGCGGCGAAGCAGCGTTGCAATCGATTTTGAGGACGATGCATCCGATATCGCTCGCGGCGCTGCTGGTCACGCTGGTGCTGCTGTTCGCCTTCCAGGGCCCGCAAATCCTGACGCAGCCGTTGGTCATCGCACTGCTTGCCGTGCCTATCCTGACCCAGGTGTATTTCAACTCCATGTTCGCCTATTGGCTGAACAAAAAACTCAAGGTCGCGCATTGCGTGGCCGGGCCTTCGGCTCTGATAGGCGCTTCCAATTTCTTCGAGCTGGCGGTCGCAACCGCGATTGCGCTGTTCGGCTTTGAATCAGGGGCAGCGCTGGCTACGGTCGTCGGCGTGCTGATCGAGGTGCCGGTCATGCTGTCGGTGGTCGCCATCGTCAATCGCACCCGGGGTTGGTATGAAGGCCAGGCGCTCGACTCAACCGCCAGCACGGCAAAAGGGTTTAAACCATGAATATCCTCTTCCTCTGCACTGGCAACTCCTGTCGCTCCATCCTGGCGGAAGCTACCTTCAATGCCCTCGCGCCTGCCGGCATGCAAGCGATGAGCGCGGGCAGCCATCCCGCCGGATACATTCATCCGCGCTCGCTGGCATTGTTGCGACGCAAGGGTATCCCGACCAAGGGGTATTACAGCAAGTCGTGGGACGACCTGCCGCATGCGCCGGATATCGTGATCACGGTTTGCGACAACGCGGCGGGCGAAACATGTCCGGCATACCTCGCCCCGGCTCTCCGCGCACACTGGGGCGTGGCAGATCCGGCCAGGGCCACCGGAACGGAGGATGAAATCGATGCCGCATTCGAGCTGGCTTACAATCTGCTGCGCAAGCGCATCGAGAGCTTTCTGGCGTTGCCGCTGGAACAGTTGCTGAATGACAGGACTGAACTGGAACGCCGGCTGGCTGCGATCCACACCTCCGCCACGTGAGCTTGCCGCTCGAATCTTGTCACATCATGAAGAATAAATTCAGACCTTAAGCTCCATTTAAGTTTTACCTCCTATCCTGCAGACGTCATTCATGCAAAAGGAGGTCGCCATGTTCCACCCCCGCAAAATCATCGGCATGACATTGCTGTCCGCCATTGCCGTGACCGCTCAACCTGCGCTTGCGCAAACCCCCGAACAAACCTTGGCCGGATTCAAACAGGCGGCAACCGAAAGCACGCCCGGCTTCAGGGAGTTTTCCGCCGCGCGCGGCGAGCAGTTCTTCAAATCCACCCATGGCGGCGACTGGAGTTGCGCCACCTGCCATACGCAGAACCCTGCCGCGCAAGGCAAGCACACAAAAACCGACAAGCTGATCAAGCCGCTGGCGCCTGCCGCCAACGCCGAGCGCTTTACCGATCCGACCAAGGTGGAAAAGTGGTTCAAGCGCAACTGCAACGATGTCCTGAACCGAGCCTGTACGCCGCTGGAAAAAGGCGATGTGCTGACCTTCCTGCTGTCCGTTCCCAAATAAGGAGATTGCCATGCGTAAACACATTCTGACCGTCGTATCCCTCTGCGCCATGCTTTCTGCAGCGGGCGCCCAAGCCTCGGGCGAAGTCTTCACTGCCACCAACCCGCAATGGAAGAGCGAATGCGCTTCCTGCCATATCGCCTATCCGGCGCGCTTGTTGCCGGCAGAATCCTGGCGTGCCCTGATGGGCGGGCTGGACAAACACTTCGGCACCGACGCCAGCGTGGATGCGGTGACGAACGCCGAAATCCTGGCATTCCTGGAAAAGAACGCCAGCCGCCGCAAACCGGAGCCCATCGCAAAACCGATGCTGCGCATCACCGAAACCCGCTGGTATATCAAGGAGCACGATGAAGTCGCGGCGCGTACCTGGAAAGACCCGCGGGTAAAAAGCGCAGCCAATTGCGCCGCCTGTCACACCCAGGCGGAAAACGGCGACTTCAGCGAACGTAACCTGCGTGTGCCGAAATAAAGGAGAACATCATGCTGAAACGTATTCTGGTCTGGGACATCCCGACCCGCGTGTTTCACTGGGCGCTGGCGCTGTCGTTTGCCGGTGCTTTCCTGACGGCGGAAACCGAGCGCTATCGCGACGTGCACGTCGCGCTGGGTTATTTGATGCTGGGGCTGATCGTGTTCCGGCTGGTCTGGGGTTTTGCGGGTACGCGTTACGCACGCTTCGCTTCATTCGCGTTCAAACCCGCGCAGATTGTCGATTACCTGCATTCGCTGATCAGGCGCCAGCCGCAGCATTTCGTCGGCCACAACCCGGCTGGCGGGCTGGCAATATTCCTGCTGCTGGCGCTGGGGCTGACCACGGCGGTCAGCGGCGTGCTGCTCTATCAGGAAATCTGGGGCGAGGCCTTCGAGGAGTTGCATGAGGGTGCAGCCAATTTCATGCTGACGGTGGTCATGATCCACATTGCCGGCGTGGCGGTCAGCAGCTTGCTGCACCATGAAAACCTGGTGAGGTCCATGCTCACCGGCTACAAGAACGCAACGCCGGAGGCCGGTATAGCTCGCTCCTATGCCTGGCTGGGTGTCATAATGCTGGCGACGATCATCACATTCTTGTACAGCCAACTCTGACCCTATGCGCATACTGGTAGTCGAAGACGACGCCCTGCTGGGCGATGCGATTCAGGCCGGCCTCAAACAGGCCGGCTTCGCGGCGGACTGGGTCAAGGACGGCATGCAGGCCGACCAGGCACTGAGCACCGAACCATACGACGCCGCAGTGCTCGACATCGGCTTGCCGCGGCTCTCCGGGCTGGAAGTGCTGCGCCGTTTGCGGCAACGCAAAGCCACCCTGCCGGTGCTGCTGCTGACCGCGCGCGACACGGTGGACGACCGCATTCAGGGGCTGGACAGTGGCGCCGACGATTACCTGGTCAAACCCTTCGACATGGGCGAGCTCGCCGCCCGGCTGCGTGCGCTTATCCGCCGCGCCAGCGGCATTACCGCGCCATCCCTGCGTGCCGGCGATGTCACGCTGGACCCTTCCGCGCATGTCGTAACCTGTCGCGAAAACACCATCGATCTCTCGGCGACGGAATTCGCATTGCTGCATGCGCTGTTGCTCAATGCGGGAAAAGTACTGTCACGCGCCCAGCTGGAAGAAAAGCTCTATGCCTGGGGCGAAGAAGTCGAAAGCAATGCGATCGAGGTCCATATCCATCACTTGCGCCGCAAGCTTTATCCCGAACTGATCGAAACCATTCGCGGCGTGGGCTACCTGGTTCGCTGACATGCAGCGCGCCTCACTGAAAAAAAGATTGCTGCTGCCGGTACTGGCGGCGATCGCGCTGGTCTGGATTGCCGCCACGGCCATTACCTACATCGATGCCAGAAGCGAACTGGACGAAGTGCTGGACGCGCATCTGACACAGGC
>Ga0066486_1000445_pt1 | contig 10684 bp, 5 predicted proteins | sample LakWasM128_HOW14_2_FD_59591 | JGI IMG/M metagenome (GOLD analysis project Ga0066486, IMG submission 59591) | Freshwater sediment methanotrophic microbial communities from Lake Washington under simulated oxygen tension - Sediment Metagenome 128_HOW14 | ecosystem: Environmental > Aquatic >... | reverse complement strand
GTGTGGGTTCATTCTGACGCTGGACGGCATCGTCTACCGCCGTAGCGCCGGACTATCCCTGTTGGCCACCAAACCCGCGACCTTTGTCATCAGCGCGGTGGTGTCGCTGGTCGGCTGGCTCTACTTCGAGTATTACGACTATTTCGCGCTCGGCACCTGGTATTACCCGAATTCCACCATGCCGGAGTTGAGCCACGAAATGATCGTGCTCATTTTCCTCATGGCCTATACCACGGTGTGGCCGGCGATTTTCGAGTGGTATACCCTACTCAATACTTGTCCCAAGCTGTCCAGCCGTTATACCAGGGGACCCAAGCTTGCATTGCCGGGCAATCTGCTACTTTGGGGCGGCTTCGCGCTGGTGGTGGCAATGGTGTTCTTGCCGCATCCCTTGTTCTGGGTGGTGTGGATCGGCACATTGGCGATCTTCGCCGGCATGCTCATCCGCCTGAATATCTGGACGCCATTTACCGCGCTGGCGGAAGGCAACTGGGGGCCGATGATACTGGTGGGTCTGGGAACCTTGTTCAACGGTTTTTTCTGGGAGATGTGGAACTACGGCAGCGCGCATCCGGAACTGCCGGTGACCAATCCGAACTACTGGGTCTATGACATTCCCTACGTCAACGTCATCCATATCTTCTCGGAGATGCCGTTGCTCGGATATTTCGGCTACATTCCATTCGGCATTCTGGCGTGGCTGATGTTCATCTGGGCGGGCAAGCTGTTCGGCTTCGAGACCCAGTTGCTCGATTCCGAGCCCAAGTAGTCCAGGTAATGGCTAACAAAAAGCCGCCCTCGGGCGGCTTTTTGTTTGGGCGGCGTTTACCGAGCTAGCGCCATTACCAGCGCCGGCTCAGCATCATATGGAAGAAGATGGCCTCGTTGCGGATTTCGGCTTCGCCGAACAGCGGGTTGGTGTATTTTTCCCCGACCGGCAGCATCCATTCGATACCTCCGGTCAGCAGCCAGTTCTGATCAATCTTGCGCGCTGCGCCGAAGGTGAGGTGATGCTCGAGTATGCCGGCGAGCAGCGGGCTGGAATTCTTTCTCGGGATCGGGTTCTGGCCGTAATTGTGGCCGGCATAGAGTGTGGTGCGGTCGTCCCAGGTGTAGGCGAGGCCGGTGGCGACGACCCATTGGTCCTTCCAGTCGGCCGGCGCGACCAAGGTGTAATCGGCAGGAGCCGAGGGGTTGTTTGGATCAGTGCCGCGTACCGTGACGGTATCGATGGCGTCGTCCCAATTCAGCCAGTTGACCTTGAATGACAGCAGCAGGGCTTCGGTGGGCTTGAATGCCACGCCCAGCGCGATTTCGCGTGGCAATGCAAATCCTTTCACCGTAGCGTCAGAGTATTTGACCTTGCCGAGACCTTGAGCTGTGTAGTTGGCTACCAGCGATCCGCCAGTCAAGGGCAATTCAGTTTTTTCGGTATAAGTCGCAGCCAGCGTCAGCGAGGGATTCACGCGGTATTGCGCACCAAACTTGAGGCCCATGCGCAGCGCAGCGGCGTCTTCGAGCTTGTAGCCGGCGAAGCTTACCGGGCCGCTCTGGAAGGACGTGTTCGCCATGAAATCCTGTTCGATGGAGCTGTAGACGATGCCGAGGCTGGCACCCAGGGATAATTTATCGTTCACCTCGCAGCCGATGCCGGGGATGATCTTGGCGATGCCGAACAGCGAGGAAAGATCGTCGCGGTTGCCGAACGGCGTGCGGATATTCTCGAATACGCCGCCCGCGCCGCCCTGCGCGAAGAGGCCGACGCCCGCGGTACACGGGAGATTCTCCAAGGGCTGCGCATAACCGCCACCGGCAAGGAAGGTGTAGCGGTTGGAGGCATGCTCCTGATTGCCGTTGCTGTCCTTGTGCACCAGGTCGGTGGTACGCAGCATCGATCCGAAAATGTCTGCCAGCGGACCCTGGATCTGCGTCAGCCCCGCCGGATTGGTGTTGAGCGCACTGGTATCGCGAGCGACGGCGATGTCAGCCCCCGCCATCAGAGTCGATTCGGCGCCGAAGCCTATCAGGTTGATGCCATTGGTGGCATGGGCGGATGATATGCCCAGACAAGACAGCGCAAGAGTGATGGCAGAGCGGCGAATTGGATTCATGTTCAGGATTTATTAGTATGCATTTTGAGTAGTTTCGCATAAAGATTTGCCGCCGTGGCATGTTGCCTAACCCATTTGGGTTATTTGATGATTTAGTAATGGATCAGGTTGTTAGAAAGAGACAAAACATGGCAGCATCCAATATTTGCCGCACGCTCCGGAGCCTCGCTTTTCCGACATGAACAAACCCGATCTGCTACAACAGGATGCCGCCAATCGCGAACGCGCTTTGGAGTTGGCATCCTTCATCGTCGAGGCCCCCGCCGGCGCGGGCAAGACCGAATTGCTGACGCAGCGCTATCTCAAGCTGCTCGCCATCGTGCGCGAGCCGGAAGAGATCGTCGCGATCACCTTCACCAACAAGGCTGCCGCCGAGATGCGGGGCCGCGTGCTGCAAAGCCTGCAGGATGCGGAAGACGGCATCCCGGTAGACAAGGCGCACAAACTGACAACCCGCAAGCTTGCCATTGCCGCGTTGGCACGTTCGCGCGAACTGGGATGGGAACTGCTGGCGCAACCCGGCCGCCTGCGCATCAACACCATCGATTCCCTGTGCAGCCTGCTGGCACGCCAGATGCCGCTGATGAGCCGGTTCGGCGCGCAGCCAGGCGTCAGCGACGATGCTGGTGTGCATTACCGCGAAGCCGCCCGGCGCGCGATAGCGATGCTGGAAGACGAAGCGGGCGACGGACCGGTAACCGAGGCCTTGCGCTATCTGGACAACGACGCCGGCCGCCTCGCCGGTTTGCTGGCCGATATGCTTTCCAAGCGCGACCAATGGCTGCATCACGCCGGCCATTCTTCGGCGCAGGAAGAAGCAATGGATGGCCTCTACCATCTGGTGCAGCACGATATCGCACGCGCCGCGCAGGTGCTCGACGAACGCCTGCAGCGCCACCTCATGCCGGCTGCACGCTACGCGGCATCCAACCTGCCGTGCGACCATCCCGTGGCGCTTCTGCTGGATTGGGAAACGCCGGTCCGGCCGGTACCCGAGTCGCTATCCTTATGGCGTGCACTATGCGATTTGCTGCTGACCGCGCAAGGCGAACTGCGCAAGGAGCGCGGCATCAACGTCAAGAACGGTTACCCTGCAACGGACGAAGGCCGGGCGCAAAAACAGGCCTTGCTGGACGTGATTGCGGCGATTGCCGACCCGCAGCCGCTGGCGCGCATACGCAGCCTGCCCGACCCGCGCAATCACGACGAGGAATGGCTTATCGTCGGCAGACTCGCGCGGCTGCTGCAATTAGCCGTCGCGCATTTGATGGGCGTCTTCCAGGAGGCCGGCGAGGTGGATTTCGTCGAAATTTCCAGTCGCGCATTGGAAGCGCTGGAAGACGAAACCGGTCCGACCGAACTTGCCATGCGTCTCGATTACCGCATCCAGCATCTGCTGGTGGACGAATTCCAGGACACCAGTCCGGCACAGGTGGAGCTACTGCGCCGTCTGACACAAGGCTGGGAGCCGGAAGACGGCCGGACGATTTTTTGCGTCGGTGATCCGATGCAATCGATTTACCGCTTTCGCAAGGCGGATGTCGGCCTTTTTCTGCATGTGGCCGATAGCGGCATCGGCCACCTCACGTTGGAGCGCCTGCACCTCACGCGCAACAACCGCTCCTGCCCGGCGGTGGTCGATTGGGTAAACCAGGCGTTCGATAAAGTCTTTCCGCTGCACGATAGCGTGACGCGCGGTGCGATCAGCTATCGCCGCTTCGCCGCCACCCGGGACCCCATGCCGGGTGAGGGGGTGCTGGTGCATCCGCTGGTGGCGGAAAACGGTGCCGGCTCGGGCGGGCTGGCCGAGATTGAAGCGCAGTACGTCGCCAATCTCATCGAGCAGGAGCGCAGCATCTACCCCGGCGGCACCATCGCGGTGCTGGTGCGCGCGCGCAACCATCTTGAGGCACTGGTCGCCGAGATTCGCCGCAATCGTCCCGCGCTGAAATTCCAGGCAGTGGAAATCGAATCCCTGGGAGGGCGGCAGGCGGTGCAGGACGTCATGGCATTGACCCTGGCCATGGTACATCGGGCCGACCGCGTGCATTGGCTGGCCGTGTTGCGCGCCCCTTGGTGCGGCCTGACGCTGCAGGATATGCATGGCCTGGCGGCAGACGACCAATACTCGACAATCTGGCGCTTGATGCAGGACGAAGCGCGCCTGGCCCGGCTGAGTGAGGACGGCCAGCAGCGGTTGCTGCATGTACGTTCCGTATTGCAGGAAGCTTTTGCCCATCAGGGACGGCAGACCTTGCGGCGCTGGGTCGAGTCGGCATGGCTCCGGCTCGGCGGGCCGGAGTGCTTGTGGGATACGGGCGATGTGCGCGACGTGCAGGCGTATTTTTCATTGATCGAACAACTGGACGCCAGCGGCAGCTTCGACCCGGACCGACTGGAGACCGCGTTGGCGGAGCTCTATGCCGCGCCCGATGTGGAAGCGGACGGCAGTCTGCAATTCATGACCCTGCATAAATCCAAAGGGCTGGAATTCGACACCGTGATCCTGCCCGGCCTGCATCGTCAGCCAAAAAACAACGATGCTTCATTGCTGCTGTGGGAAGAAGTGCAGATCGACGGCGGCGTGCCGCAACTGGTGGCCGCGCCGTGGGTGCCGCGCCACCTGCGCGACGGTCTGCCGTCGCCTTACGATTTCCTGCGCGGCCTGGAGTGCGAACGCACGGCCAACGAAGCGGCGCGGGTACTGTATGTGGGCGCGACACGGGCGATACGCCGCTTGCATTTGGTGGGGGCGGTCTGCCTGGATGCCAGGGATGGAGTCAAACCGCCGTCGGGCAGTTTTCTCGAAATGGTCTGGGGCGCGGTCGGCGGCGAATTCATGCGCGCGGCTGAAACACCCGTACAAACGCTTGCGAAGCGCAATAACGAAGATTTTATTCCACAGCTGGTGCGATTGCCGCATCCGCGCATGCCCGAATTGCTGTCCGTGGCCGACGCCGGTGTTGCAACGATTGCCCTGGAGGAATCCGCAGCCGTGGCCGAAGAGAGCAGCCTTGAAGCGCGCTGCGGCACGCTCAGCCATCTTTACATGGAAATGATCGCGCATGACGGCCCCGAGCTTTGGACGGCAAACCGTTTGCATGCGTTGCGGCCTGCGATGCAATCCTGGCTGGAGCGCTTCGGCCACGGTGGCGCGGAAGCCGAAGAGGGCGCCGCGCAAGTCGCTGCGATTGTCATCACGGCATTGGCAAGCGAGCACGGCCGCTGGGTACTGCAAAAACGCGACCTGGCGGATGTCGAACTCGTGCTCTCCACTTCCGATGACAAGCGTGTCGCGACGCACATCGTCGACCGTACTTTCATCGAGAACAACGAGCGCTGGGTGATCGATTACAAATCCGTGCAATTGCAGGGCGCTACCGATAGCGCTGGCCTGTCTCAGCACGCGGAACGGTATCGCGCCCAGTTGGAACGCTATGCCGGACTATTCGAAGGAGAGGGCTTGCCCGTGCGCAAGGCGGTATTTTTCCTGGCGCACGGCAAGCTGGTGGAACTCTAGCGTTTACGCTGCATTTGCAGCACGATGCCGACGAGTTCGTGCTGCTTGTGCGTGCCGGTCTTGTTGAACGCGTGTTTCAGGTGCTGGCGCAGGGTTTGCATGCTGACGCCCATGCGGTCGGCAATTTCCGCCATGCTGTAGCCGTCGGTGAGCAGCATGGTGCATTGACATTCGCGCGGCGTGAGTTGAAAACGGGCCTGCAAACGGTCGTACCAGGCCATGTGGTTGGCGTTCGTGTCATGGATGATGACCATCGCCTGTTGCGTATCGAGCAGCGCATTGACGCGCAACTTGTACGGCAGCTTGCCCGAGGGACGGTTGATGTTGAGCTCCATCTTCATGGGCGCCTCGTTGCGTTCCAGCAGGGCATCAAGCGCTGAAGAAAGATTGAGATGATCTTCTTCGAGATTGGCGCAGAAAGCTTGGTTGACGACGGTCAGACCGTCATTTTCCTGCAGGATTCTCATTGCATGCGGCGATACGTAAAGAATTCTTGCATTCTGGCCGAGCAGCGCGAGTGCCTGGCCCAGGCTGTCCAGCGCATGTTCCAGGCTGCGTATGCGTTCAAGCGGATCGAACAGGGACGTAATCGTATCCGGCAAGGATCTGTCGGGAGGCATTGCGTGGCTTTGGGCAGCCGCAGGATCCGCAAACGGGAAATCGTCTTTCATCGCTTTAGTTCTTATATCTGGAAGCGCCTGACGGACTCTTTCAAACTTCGCGCCAGGTCTTCCAACTGTGTTGCCGCACCCGCGGTTTGTGTGATCGAGGCGGTATTTTCTTCTGCCATCACTGCGATTTGCTCGATGTTACGTGCAATCTCGCCGCTGGCGAGATTCTGCTCGCGCACCGAAACGGTAATGTTGTCGACGCCGGTATTGGCCTGCGATGCTGCGGCACGTGTTTTCGCGAGCGCCTCCGCCGCGTTCTGCGTCAATTCGCGACTGGATTCCAGAAACTGCCGCCCGCGATCCAGGGTACTGCTCACCTTGGTTGACTGTTCCTCGATGGAGCGGGTCACGCTGTCGATTTGGTTGGCGGATTGCGCGGATTTCTCGGCCAGCTTGCGTACCTCGTCGGCGACGACTGCGAATCCCCGCCCGGCCTCGCCGGCCCGAGCCGCCTCGATGGCGGCATTCAGCGCCAACAGATTGGTTTGCTCGGCGATATCCTTCACCTGCTGAGTCATTGAGGTAATGATGGTGGTATTGCTGACGAATGCCGTCACCGACTGTGCAATTTCCTGCATCGCGGTCACGGCTTTTTCCATTTCCTGCAACAGCAACACCAGCTTTTCGTTGCCGATTTCCGTTTCGTGAAGGCTGGATTGCGACAGGCTGCGCACGTGTTCGGCGTTTTCCGCGACGGAACTGATGCTGGCGGTGACTTGCTCGATGGCGCTGGCGGTACTGGTGGCGGCTGCGGTCTGGGCTTGTGAACCTTGCACGATGTGACGGGATGAATCGGCCAGGGTGGATGCCGACTGCATGACGTGATCCGTGGATTTCTGTACGTTCAGGATAATCGCGCCCAGGTCGTTGCGGATTTTCTCCGCGCTGGCGGCAACCTTGCCGATCTCATCCTGCGTCGTGCGGGTGACCGGCCGTGAAAAATCACCCTGAGCGAGGCGGTCGAGATCGTGCGCCAACTGGTGGGCCGGAGATACGATGTTTTTCTGGACTAGCGCGATGAACGTGAAGAACGCTATGACGATGGCCAGGCCCATCAGGCCGAGACTGGTAAATACATCTTGCTTCAATTCCGCTGCTGCGGCTTCAGGCAGATTGGCTCCTGCTTCCCATAGCTGCCACAGGCCGAAGAGCGCCGCTGACAGCAGGAGGATTGTTCCCGTGCCGGTGATCAGCATGAGTTTGTTGCGAATACTTCCGGTAATCAGGTTGCCAAGCCACTGCATGAATCAATCCCCCTTGGAATTACGCCGCGGTTTTTCTTGTCGGTTCAATGATGATGACGTTTCAATGCCTTCAGATGCCGCCGTATGTACCATATCATGAAGATCGCCGCGGCGAACACGATTACGTAATGAAACTGATGGAAATATACTTTCAGCGCTTCCCAGTTTTCGCCCATCTTCATGCCGGCATAGGCCAGCAGCCAACACCAGAGCAACGATCCCGCAAAAGTATAGAGGATGAAGCGCCCCATGTGCATGCGCGCGATACCGGCAGGGAAAGCAATGAATGTGCGTACTGCGGGCAGCATGCGGCCGATGAAAATGATGATTTCGCCATGCTTCTCGAACCACCGGTCGGCGATGTGCAGGTCATGGTGTGAAATCAGCACCCATTTCCCGTATTTCTCAACGAGTGGCCGGCCGCCGAGCATGCCGAGGTAATACGCCGGAATGGAGCCAAGCACGCAGCCTGTGGCTCCGGCCAGGGCCACACCCCATAGCGTCATCTCGCCCTTGAAAACCAGATAGCCTGAAAACGGCATGATGATTTCGGAAGGCAATGGGATGCAGGCCGATTCGATGGCCATCAGCAGTACAACGCCACCGTAGCCCAGAGTGGAAATGACGCCGATGATCCAGACGGCGAGGAAGGTGATGAGTTTTTCTATCATGATCGAATTCTAACTGCCGCAGTTCTTGCGGAAAAAAATAACATTGATTAGGTGTAGGCCATTGCATTCTTATTGCAGATTGTCGATCAGATCACGTATGTAATCGGCACGTTCTGCGATATCTTCCTTGCCCACCGCAACGCGTAATTTGTCGGGACCGTTCATGCGTGCATGGCGATTGGTTTGCAGGATTTTGATCAGCTTGGTCGGGTCGAGGTCCGCATGCGGGTCGAACTGCAGCTGGACGATGTCTCCACTGGCGTCGATCTTCACAATGCCGAGCGGCTTGGCCAGGATGCGCAGCTTGTGGCACTCCAGCAGCGCTTCGGCCTGCGGCGGCGGCATGCCGAAGCGATCGATCAGTTCTTCCTGCATCAGTTGCAACTGATCGGCCTCAATGCAGTTGGCAAGGCGCTTGTAGATCACCAGGCGCTCATGCACGTCCGGGCAGTACGCATCAGGCAGCAGCGCAGGAGTGTGCAGATTGATCTCGGTAGTGACGCCCAGCGGCGCGTCTAGATTGGGTTCCTTGCCGGCCTGCAGTTGCTTCACTGCGTGCGCCAGCATTTCGCTGTACAGGTTGAAGCCGATTTCCTGCATTTCGCCGGATTGCGAGTCGCCCAGCAGTTCGCCCGCGCCGCGGATTTCCAAATCGTGCATCGCCAGGTGGAAACCGGCGCCGAGATCTTCCAGCAGCTGGATCGCATCCAGCCGCTTTTCGGCTTGGGGCGTGATTTTGACATCCGGCTCGGTCAGCAGGTAAGCGTAGGCCTGGTGGTGCGAGCGTCCGACACGGCCGCGCAGTTGGTGCAATTGGGCTAATCCAAACCTGTCGGCGCGGTTCATGATGATGGTGTTGGCGGTCGGCACGTCGATGCCGGTTTCGATGATGGTGGTGCACAGCAGCAGGTTGAAGCGCTGCTGGTAAAAGTCGCGCATCACGTGTTCCAGCTCGCGCTCGCGCAACTGGCCATGGGCGATGCTGATACGCGCTTCAGGCAGCATCTTTTCCAGCTTGTCGCGCATCGCGTAGATGGATTCGACCTCGTTGTGCAGGAAATATACCTGTCCGCCGCGCTTCAATTCGCGCATCACGGCCTCGCGGATCACGCCCTCCGACCAGGACGAAACAAAGGTCTTGATCGACAGCCGCTTCTGCGGCGGTGTGGAGATCATCGAAAACTCGCGCAGTCCTTCCATCGCCATCGACAGCGTGCGCGGAATCGGTGTTGCCGTGAGCGTGAGTACATCCACCTCGGAACGCATCGCTTTCAGCTGTTCCTTCTGACGCACGCCAAAGCGGTGTTCCTCATCGATGATGGTAAGGCCAAGGTTCTTGAACTTGACGTCTTTCTGGATGAGACGGTGCGTGCCGATGATGATGTCAATGTGCCCGGCTTCCAGGCCTGCCAGCGCTTCCTTTTGCTCCTTGGCAGTGCGGAAACGCGAGATTTCGGCGATCTTGATCGGCCATTCGGCGAAGCGATCGGTGAAGTTGTTGTAGTGCTGTTCGGCGAGTAGTGTGGTCGGCACCAGGACGGCTACCTGCTTGCCGCCCATCACCGCGACGAAGGCGGCGCGCAGCGCGACTTCGGTCTTGCCGAAGCCGACGTCGCCGCACACCAGGCGATCCATCGGGCGGCCGGACTGCATGTCGTTGATGACGGCTTCGATCGCGGACAGTTGATCAGGCGTCTCCTCGAACGGAAAGCCCTCCGCGAATGCTTCGTAATCATGCAGGCTGAGCTTGAACGCGTGGCCTTTTCGTGCGGCGCGCATTGCGTAGAGGTTGAGCAGTTCGGCGGCGGTATCGCGAATCTGCTTGAGCGCGCGTTTGCGCGCCTTGTCCCACTGACCGCTGCCCAGCTTGTGCAATGGTGCAGACTCGGGCGGTCCACCCGAGTAGCGCGAAATCAGGAAGAGTTGCGAAACAGGCACATAGAGCTTGTCGGCTCCCGCATATTCCAGTAGCAGGAATTCGGTTTCACCTTCGCCCAGATCCAGATTAACCAGCCCGCGATAGCGCCCGACACCATGCTGTTCATGCACCACCGGATCGTTTTCGCGCAGCTCCGACAAATCCTTGAGCATGCCCTCGGCGCTACGGGCACGGTCTTTTTCGCGCCGGCGCTCCTGGCGTACCTGAGTGGGGTAGAGCTCGACTTCCGTAATGAGTGCGGTGTGGTCGGTGACGAAGCCGCCATGCAAGGGCGCGACGCCCAGCATCATGCGCTCGCTCGATGCCAGGAATTGCTCCCAGTTGTCGCAGGTTTTCAGACGCAAGCCATGCTCGGCGAGCAGTTGTGCCATGGTTTCGCGGCGTCCGAGACTTTCGGCGGCGATCAGCACGCGGCCGTCATACGCCTGCAAAAAAGCGGTCAGTTTGTGCAGCGGATGTTCCGCACGGCGCTCGACGTTGAGGTCGGGCAGCGCGCTCGGGGCATTGGCGATGACTTGCAGCCGCCCG
>Ga0066486_1000441_pt1 | contig 10745 bp, 8 predicted proteins | sample LakWasM128_HOW14_2_FD_59591 | JGI IMG/M metagenome (GOLD analysis project Ga0066486, IMG submission 59591) | Freshwater sediment methanotrophic microbial communities from Lake Washington under simulated oxygen tension - Sediment Metagenome 128_HOW14 | ecosystem: Environmental > Aquatic >... | reverse complement strand
TCGCCGGTACCCTGCGCGACGAACGTTTCCCGACCGCGCACTTCGGCGTGCCTCTTGCCGGCAGCCTGATCCCCTGGATCGACAAGGATCTCGGCAACGGCCAAAGCAAGGAAGAATGGAAGGGCGGCGCCGAAACCAACAAGATTCTTGGCCGCGAAGCCAATCCGACACCTATTGACGGTTTGTGCGTACGCATCGGCGCAATGCGCTGCCATTCCCAGGCCCTGACCATCAAGCTGACGCGCGACGTGCCATTGGACGAAATCGACGATATCATCGCTTCTGCCAACAGCTGGGTAAAAGTTGTACCCAATGAGCGCGAAGCCAGCATGCACGAACTCACCCCCACTGCAGTCACCGGAACTCTTGCCGTGCCGGTGGGGCGTTTGCGCAAGATGAACATGGGCAGCGAATACCTCTCTGCGTTTACCGTGGGTGATCAGTTACTGTGGGGCGCGGCCGAGCCTTTACGCAGAATGATGCGTATTCTGGTGGAAGCCTGATCAACAGTTTTGCGAACATTCGGAATCGTCGCATTAAGCGTATATTTTCATAACCTCTTCTCATGTGTGGGATGAGCTTGCATGTCTAACTAATTGATGTTAGCGTGATAAAGACAAAATTTGGATTAAGGGTGGGATAGTGCATAACTCCAAAATCAAGCGGATTACCCTGGCAGTATGCCTAGCGCTGATGCCGTTCTCGGCCGGTGCTGCCGGTTTGGGAAAAATGACGGTGATGTCGGGGTTGGGGGAGCCGCTGAATGCCGAAATCGAAATTGCGGCAAACAAGGAAGAGCTTTCTTCATTGTCGGCACGCATCGCACCCTCCGAAACCTATGCCGAACAGGGCGTAGAGCGTGCTTCATCGCTCAGTAACGTACGCGTCGAACTCGGCAAGAAGCCGGATGGCACGCCCATACTCAAGATCAGCAGCCAGCAACCGGTCAACGATCCTTTTCTTGACATGCTGATTCAGGTGGATTGGCCGACAGGACGACTGTTGCGCGAATATACCGCCTTGCTGGATCCTCCCGGTTACGGCGACCGCACGGCCTCGAATCCCGAGGCAGCAGCGGAAGGCGCCAGATTGCCGTCGGTGACGGCCCCCTCAAAAAAAAACACTACTAAAAGCGCGTCTGCTGTAGCCGGAACTTCAAAGCCGGCGTCCTCCGCGGCCCCCGTAGATACATACGTCACCAAGCGCGGCGACACGCTGCGCAATGTTGCGCGCCACATGCAGGTCGACGACGTCACGCTTGAACAAATGCTGGTTGGCCTGTATCGAAACAACCGCGAAGCGTTCATGAGCGACAACATGAATCAGCTCAAGGTCGGCCAGATCATGCGCGCTCCTCGCGAAGAGGAGTTGCGTGCGATCAAGCCGCGGGACGCCTTGCAGGAAGTGCGCGTCCATACTTCCAACTGGAATGCTTATCGTAACGATGTGGCCCAAGCGGTCGCGCAATCGAAATCCGCACCCGCGGATGAGCAGCCGCAAGCTTCCAGCGGCAAGATCACTGCGCAGGCGGAAGATAAGGCGGCTCCTCCCGTTTCCGGCCCGCGAGATGTCGTCAAGCTTTCCAGGAGCGAGGCCGGCGGCAGCAAGGCAGGTCCGGCAGGTAGCGGCAATGCCGCGATTGCCGAAGAAAAGATGCGGGCATTGGAAGAAGAGTCCACTTCGCAGGAAAAAGCGATTGACGAAGTCAACGAGCGGATCGCATTTTTTGAAAAGCAGATTCAGGACATGCAAAAACTGCTGCTGGTCCAGAACCAGATGCTGGCCGAGTTGCAGAAGGCGCAGTCCGCACAGCAGTCTCCTGGCGCCGAGCAGGCTCCGACTCCCGCTCCTGCACAACCGGAGGGTCAGCAGCCTCCAGCAGGGCAACCAGATGCCCAACCTGCCAAACCTGCCAAACCCGCACCGGCGCCTGCTAAACCAATTGCCGAATCCACACAGGAAACCAGTCTGCTTGACGAACTTTTGCAGGATCCGCTGAAGCTGGGCGCAGCCGGAGGCGTATTGATTCTCCTGCTTGGCGGATGGCTGCTGTTGCGCAGGCAGCGCAGAAAGAATCTCGATAATTTCGAGAAAGGAATACTGACTTCCAGCGGCTTGAAGACGGATACGGTATTCGGCACCACTGCGGGCGCGGCCGTCGATACCGGCGAAACCTCATTCATGTCGGATTTTTCCCATCGCAATGGCGCGGGAATGATCGATACCAGCGACGTAGACCCGATCTCCGAAGCAGAAGTGTATATGGCCTATGGTCGCGATGCTCAGGCTGAAGAGATCCTCAAGGACGCAATAGGCAAGGAACCGAAGCGCTACGAACTCCATCTGAAATTGCTGGAGATCTACGCCAACCGCAAGGATGCCGCCGCATTCGAAACCCTGGCAGGCGAGTTGTATGCCACGCTGGGAACCACCGATCCGATTTGGCACAAGGTCGCCGAGATGGGTCGCGGGCTGGAACCCGAAAATCCGATGTATGCAGCGACTGAAGAGGGTACAGGCGCATCGGCCACGACTTCCGGTTCTGCTGCCATTCAGGCGGCTGCTGGAGCTGCCGTTGCTGCTGCGGCGATCGGCATGACATCAGACGCAACTGCCGAAGAGCCGGTGCAAGAAGATGTACAGGATAACAGTCTGGACTTCGATCTTGGCATGCTGGCGGCCGACGATGGCGAGTCGCCGGCCGGTATCGAAAAGGATGCCGAAGATTCTGCAGAGCTTGAGCCCTTGCCGGATCTGGGTGCTTTTTCTGCTCCTGCCGCAGAAACCGGGAAGCCTCAGGAGATGGCGGTAGAAGAGCCGTCCGACATGGGCATGGAATTTGAATTGCCGGAACCGGCGGCCGAAGGCAATGTGCAACTGAGCGCTGCCGATTTGAGCCTGCCGGAAATGGAGCCGGCAGCTGAGGAAGTAGAGGAAATATCCTTCGACTTGCCGGCGCTGGATGTGGCCGATGCTGCCGAACTTTCCGAAGAGTCGGTGCCCGCGCTTGAGAAAACGGCGGAGGAGTCTCTGGCGAGCGATCTCTCTCTTCCGGACTTGACGGTTACGGAGTCTCCCGAAGGGGAGGTAGAAGAAATCAGCTTCGATCTGCCTGAATTGACATTACCGGGTACCGAATCCCCGGGCGAGGAGGAAGCATTCGCATTTCCGGCAGAGCCTGTGGCACCGGTCGATGAGGTGCCTGCCGCTGAATTCGAAATGCCGGAAACGCTTGAAGAGTCTGTCGAATTGGCCACTGTATCTGGTGAGTCTCCTGCGCTTGATTTGCCTGAAGTTGCTGAGCCCATTGAGCCGGTGTCGACCGCAGAGCCCGAGCCAGTGGCTGAACCCGAGCCTTCTGAAATGGTGGTCGATGAAATCGCTTCTGAAGAACCGCCCAAGGAAGAGGAAAGCGCGCTCGATTTCAACTTTGATCTCGACGTCGAGCCTGAAGCCCCAGCGGAAGAAGCTCCCGCCACGGCGGCGCCTATTCCTGATCTGGACCTTTCCGGCATCAGTCTGGATATCGGTGAGCCTGCGCCGAGCGCAGCCGAACCCGTTACCGAGGAGATCACGCTTTCCGGTACGGAATCGTCCGATGTCGATACCAAGCTCGATCTGGTAACGGCGTATATGGATATGGGCGACACGGAGGGCGCACGTGAGTTGCTGGAAGAGGTGCTGCAGGAAGGCGGCCCGCAACAGCGCGAACGTGCTCAGAAACTGCTGGATTCGCTGGCGTAAAGCTTGCGAACCTATGCGACAGGGCCGGGCATATGCCCGGCCTTTTCATTTAGAGCCTGTTGCAGGCGGGGCGAGAAGCGCCGCTGTGCTTTCGTTCTCGATTGAGTAGGCTTGCAAGCGATGGTCATGCACCCTTCATTGCGTATTCTCCTGTTGATGTTATTGGCAGTGGCAGTTCAGTTCATGGAGCCATATGTACTCGCACTTTCAGGTGCGGTGCTACTCGTGATGGCCATATATTGGCATATCGGTCTGTTGACCCGGGTACTGCTGCGTTCGCGCTGGCTATTGCTGACCCTGCTCCTGGTCTATGCCTTCACCACGCCGGGAGAATACCTTAGAGGTTGGGATATCTATGCGCCGACGTATGAGGGGATACGTCAAGGTTTGCTACAGGCGGTGCGTCTGACAATTATGCTGGTTGGGCTTGCCATCCTGCTGGGGACTACGCCGCGAGCAGATATGATGGCCGGAATCTACCTGCTGATTCGGCCATTGCGCCGCGTCGGCATAGCCGTCGATCGCTTCACGGCCCGGCTTTGGTTGACGATGCATTACGTGGAGACGGAGCGCCCCAAGAGTAAAACTGCGTTCTGGGAGCGATTCGAATCAGCCTCCAACTCCGAGGAAGGGGCAGGCATGGATACCGTGAAATTTCATCTTCCGCGGTTCACGCGCATGGATTGGGGCATTGGATTCCTGGTCGTCATTCTGATCGTGGGGTACATGTTATGAGGATAGCTGTCGGCCTGGAGTACGACGGCAGCGGCTTCTGCGGGTGGCAGAGCCAGCCAAGCGGATGCGGCGTGCAAGACCATCTGCAGAAAGCGATCCGGGAGGTAGCTGGCCATTCCGTCACCGTGCACGCAGCCGGCCGTACGGATGCGGGCGTGCATGCGATGTCGCAGGTGGCGCATTTCGATGTCACGGTAGAGCGCCCCATGACGGCCTGGATGCGAGGCGTCAACGCATTCCTGCCGGCAGGTGTGCGTGTCCTGTGGGCACAAACGGTGCCCGATGAGTTCCATGCCCGTTTTTCCGCATACCGGCGCAGTTATCAATATCTTCTGCTTAATCGCCCCGTTGCACCTGCCATCATGGCTGCCAAGGCGGGGTGGTTTCATTTGCCGCTGGATGTCGAAGCCATGCGGGAAGCTGCAAGCTATCTGCTGGGCGAGCATGATTTCAGTGCCTTCCGCGCTGCGGAGTGCCAGGCGAAATCCCCAGTTAAAACCTTGCAGCGAGCCGAAGTGCGTCGAGTCGGAGAGGCCATCCTGTTCGAGTTCAGCGCGAATGCCTTTTTGCACCATCAGGTTCGCAATATGGTTGGCGCATTGGTCTATATCGGAAAAGGAAGCTATTCGCCGGAATGGATGAAATCCTTGCTGGCCGAGCGGAATCGTACACTCGCACCGCCAACCTTTGCACCGGGCGGACTTTATCTGGTGGGGGTGGGGTACGACGAAGCATTCGGATTACCCGATTGTCAGCGTCGCATGACCGACCTGCTTATGCCAACTGGCTGACAGCCGAACCGCTTTCGGATACGCTTACGCTTTTTCTGAGACTCGTCCTTTGCGCACTCGCGTCAAAATTTGCGGCATTACCCGCGCCGAAGATGCGAAGGCAGCCGTTGCGCATGGCTGCGACGCTATCGGGCTGGTATTTTACGAGCCGAGCCCCCGTTATCTTACCCTGGACGCAGCTGCCGCAATTGCGGCGCAATTGCCGCCGTTCGTGAATGCGGTCGGGTTGTTTGTCGATGCGACGCCAGCGTATGTGCGCGAAGTCCTGGCCCGGGTGCACCTGGATCTGCTGCAATTCCACGGCGACGAATCGCCGGAGTACTGCCGACAGTTTGGCGTGCCTTATCTCAAGGCCGTTCGCGTCCGGCCCGAGACAAATTTGCTACAATACGCGGCTGCTTACGCCGATGCGAAAGCCCTGCTGCTGGATGCTTACATGCCCGGCACGCCGGGCGGAACCGGCACAACGTTCGACTGGGCGCTGATTCCGCAGGATTTTCCTCTGCCCGTCATTCTGGCGGGTGGTCTGGATGCCGACAACGTAAGCGAAGCGATACAACAATCCCGCCCGTACGCGGTGGATGTCAGCGGCGGTGTGGAACGCCAAAAAGGAATCAAGGATGCGGAGAAAATTGCCGCATTCATGCGAGGAGTTCTTGATGGGCAAGTATGATTTTCCCGATGCGCAAGGCCATTTCGGTCAATTTGGCGGCATCTACATGGCGGAAACGCTGATTCCGGCGGTCGACGAACTACGCCGCCAGTATCTGCATTTCCGCGACGACCCCGATTTCAAGGCCGAGTTTGCCTACGAGTTGAAGCATTACGTCGGCCGCCCGAGCCCGGTTTATCATGCCAAGCGCTTGTCCGAGCATTTCGGCGGCGCGCAAATCTATCTCAAGCGCGAAGACCTGAATCACACCGGCGCGCACAAGATCAACAATGCCATCGGCCAGGCATTGCTGGCGAAGCGTATGGGCAAGAAGCGTGTCATTGCCGAAACCGGTGCCGGCATGCACGGCGTGGCAACCGCTACCGTAGCAGCACGCTTTGGCATGGAGTGCGTGGTGTACATGGGTGCGGAAGACGTGCAGCGTCAGGCACCCAATGTGTTCCGGATGAAGCTCTTGGGTGCGACTGTGGTGCCGGTTGAAAGCGGTTCCAAGACTCTTAAGGATGCCTGCAACGAAGCCATCCGCGACTGGGTGACCAACTGCGAAAGCACGTTCTATATTTTCGGTACTGCAGCCGGTCCGCACCCGTATCCGATGATGGTGCGCGATTTCCAGTGCGTCATCGGCAATGAGGCCAAGGTGCAAATGCCCGAGATGATCGGGCGCCAGCCGGACGTGGTTATTGCCTGCGTCGGCGGCGGTTCCAACGCGATTGGCATGTTCTACCCCTATATTGAAGAGGCGGGCGTGCAACTCATCGGTGTCGAGGCCGGCGGTCACGGTCTTGCTACCGGCCAGCATGCGGCCCCGCTGACGGCGAATGCCAAGGTCGGCGTGCTGCATGGCAACAAGGTCTACCTGATGCAGGATGAGAACGGCCAGATCATCGAAACCCACTCTATCTCTGCCGGCCTGGATTACCCTGGCGTCGGACCGGAGCATTGCCTGCTCAAGGACATCCATCGCGCCCAATACGTTGCCATCAACGATGATGAAGCGATCGACGGTTTTGACGCGCTATGCCGGTTTGAAGGTATCATTCCCGCGCTGGAATCCAGCCACGCGCTGGCCCACGCAATCAAGATCGCGCCGACGATGGGCAAGGATAAAGCCATCCTGGTCAACCTGTCCGGCCGCGGCGACAAGGACATGAACACTGTTGCACGTATCAAGGGAATCACGCTGTGAGTCGTATTAAGGCTGTTTTCGAGCAACTCAAACAACAACAGCGCAAGGCGCTTATTCCATTCATTACTGCCGGTGACCCCAATCCGCAACAGACCGTGCCGATGATGCATGCATTGGTGCAGGGCGGTGCCGACATGATCGAGCTGGGTGTGCCGTTTTCCGACCCGATGGCGGACGGCCCGACCATCCAGCGCGCCTCCGAGCGCGCACTCAAGCACAAGATAGGTTTGCGCGACGTGCTGAACATGGTGGCGGAGTTCCGCAAAACGAATACGAACACGCCGGTGGTGCTCATGGGGTACGGCAATCCTGTCGAAGCGATGGGCTGGGCTCAATTCGCACAGCGTTGCGCCGAAGTGGGCGTGGACGGCGTGCTGACCGTGGATTTTCCGCCGGAGGAAAGTGGCGAAGCGTTTCAGCACCTTGCGCAATATGACATCGACCCTATTTTCCTGCTGGCGCCGACCTCGGCACCGGAGCGCGTGGACGCCGTCGTCGCTGCCGCTCGCGGATTCATTTACTACGTCTCCCTGCGCGGCGTGACTGGCGCTGCAAACCTCGATCTTGCGGATGTGGCCGACAAGGTGGCTGCAATTCGCGGCAAGACCCCGCTGCCGGTCGGTGTAGGCTTCGGTGTGCGCGATGCCGCTACCGCCAAGGCGGTTGCCAACATTGCGGATGCCGTGGTCGTCGGCAGCCGCATGGTGCAGGAAGTCGAAAATTCCAACGAACAGAACGTAGCCGCGAATCTTGCAAAACTGACGCAAGAACTGCGCGCCGCGATCGATTCGAATTAAAAGGCAATCATGAGCTGGTTACAGAAACTTCTTCCCCCGAAAATCAAACGCGGCCTCGGCGCCAACCGCAAGACGGTGCCGGAAGGGCTGTGGAGCAAGTGTTCTTCCTGCGAGGCCGTGCTTTACCGTACCGACCTCGAAAACAATCAGGAAGTATGTCCAAAATGCGGTTATCACAATCGCATTTCGGCACGTACCCGCCTGGATTTCGTGCTTGATGCGGAAGGCCGTTTCGAGATCGGAGCGGAAATCACGCCGCTCGACCCGCTCAAATTCAAGGATAGCAAGCGCTACGCCGACCGTATCAAGGCGAGCCAGGCAGATACCGGCGAAACCGATGCACTGGTGGTGATGCAGGGCGCGATCAAGACGGTGCCGGTAGTGGCGGCTGCGTTCGAGTTCAAATTCCAGGGTGGCTCCATGGGTTCGGTCGTCGGCGAACGCTTTGCTCGCGGCGTTTCGGTCGCCATTGAACAGAAAGCACCTTTTATCTGTTTTTCTGCCAGCGGCGGCGCCCGCATGCAGGAGGGTCTGTTTTCGCTGATGCAGATGGCAAAAACCAGTGCTGCACTGACGCAACTGAGCAAGGCGCAATTGCCGTTCATCTCGGTCCTGACCGATCCCACCATGGGAGGTGTTTCGGCCAGTTTTGCGATGCTGGGCGATATCATCATCGCCGAGCCACAGGCCCTGATCGGCTTTGCCGGCCCGCGCGTGATCGAACAGACGGTGCGCGAAACTCTGCCGGATGGCTTCCAGCGTGCCGAGTTTCTGCTGGAGCACGGTGCAATCGACTTGATTGTAGACCGGCGCGAAATGCGCGATCAGCTCGCCAAGCTGATCGGTAATCTGATGCATCATACTGCCCTTGCCTGATCCCGATACTTATTCGCATGCCATGCCGGTCGATCTCGCCGGCTGGCTTTCCTACCTAGAACAGCTGCATCCAAAGTCTATTGCTCTCGGTCTCGACCGGGTCGGCGAGGTTGCGCGCAGGCTCGGGCTGGAACCGCAGTTTCCTATCATCACCGTTGCCGGAACCAACGGCAAGGGTTCGACGTGCGCGATGCTGGAGCGTATCTATCTTGAAGCAGGTTATCATGTTGCCTGCTACACCTCACCCCATCTGTTGCGCTATAACGAGCGCGTCCGCATTGACGGTGTCGAGGTTGCCGACGATGCGTTGTGCCGTGCATTCGAGGCCGTCGAGAGCGCGCGCCAGGATACGGCGCTGACCTATTTCGAGTTCGGTACGCTGGCCGCGATGTGGCTGTTCATCGAAAGCAATGTCCAGGTCGCAGTGCTTGAAGTCGGGCTCGGCGGACGATTGGATGCGGTGAATGTCTTCGATCCTTCATGTGCCATATTGACCAGTGTCGATCTCGATCATATGGATTACCTGGGACCCAGCCGTGAAAGCATAGGCCGGGAGAAGGCGGGTATTTACCGCAAGGGCATCCCGGCGATTTGCGGCGATTCGTTGCCGCCCGATACCGTGATAGCGCATGCCCTCGATATCGGTGCCGAGCTTAGCCAGGTCGGCAGGCATTTCAATTTCGAAAAGCATGATGATCAATGGGATTTCGTGTCGGGTGCCATCCGGATATCCAATCTGCCGCTGCCCGCGTTGAGCGGGGAATTTCAGTTTTATAACGCCAGCTGCGCGCTGGCGGCCGTGCATGCCATACGGTCCTGCCTGCCGGTTTCGGAAGCGGCATTGCGTGCCGGTTTGCGACATGTTGCGCTTCAGGGGCGATTCCAGGTGTTTTCGGGTGCGCCGGAGATCATTCTCGATGTAGCGCATAATCCGCAGGCAGCCAAGGGCCTCGCGGAAAACCTCCGGAAATCCCCCCATCGCGGAAAGACGCTGGCGGTATTTGCGATGCTGGCCGACAAGAATATTGCGGGCGTGGTGCAGGAATTGGCCGGAGAAATCGACGCCTGGTTCGTGGCCGACATACATGAAGCGCGTGGCGCGCGCGCAGAGGTATTGCAGGCACATCTGCAAGCTGCATCGCCCAATGTTGTCGTGCACTGTCACGAGGATGTGATTTCCGCATTCCGCCGGGCCTGTATGAGTGCAGGTGAAAATGATAGAATTGCGGCATTCGGTTCTTTCTACACGGTGGCCGATGTGTTGCGCATATTGCCCACCGTCCGTCCCGCATCTTAGGAATATTCATGGCGACTGAGAAGTTGAGCGAGCAGGAAATCCAGTTGAGAAAACGTGCCAGGCGACGCCTGGTGGGCGCTGTGGCGCTAGTGCTGCTGATGGTGACAGTACTGCCTATGGTGCTGGATGATCGTGAGGCGCAAACTCCGCAGCCGGAAATCGCCGTCAACATCCCCAGCCAGGACGGCAGCGATTTTGCCTCCCGCATCGTGCCGGTGGAGCCGGGAGCCGAAGGCTCGCCGCAACCGAACCAATCTGCGGATACGCCTGTCGAATCACCTCTGCCGCAAGCCGAACCTGCTCCGGCCCCCGCTCCAGTGCCGGAGCCTAAGGCTGAGCCGGCTCCCCAACCGGAAGCCCCGGTTATGCCGGAACCCAAGGTGGAAGCGCCTGTGGCCGCACCAGTCCAACCTGCGGCGCCTGCCAGGCAGGTCATGACCAATGACGGATATACCGTACAGATCGGTGTATTTTCCGATGCTGGAAATGTAAAGCAGTTGCAAAGCAAGCTGGAAGCGTCCGGTTTCAAGTCATACACGGAAAAGCTGGGTATGCCTGGCGGTACCAAGATTCGTTTACGCGTCGGCTCTTATGCGACGCGTGCAGAGGCGGAAAAAGTACGCGACAAACTGAAGGCTGCAGG
>Ga0066486_1000440_pt1 | contig 10750 bp, 10 predicted proteins | sample LakWasM128_HOW14_2_FD_59591 | JGI IMG/M metagenome (GOLD analysis project Ga0066486, IMG submission 59591) | Freshwater sediment methanotrophic microbial communities from Lake Washington under simulated oxygen tension - Sediment Metagenome 128_HOW14 | ecosystem: Environmental > Aquatic >... | reverse complement strand
AGGCGGTGGCCGCGCTGAACACTCGACGCGACAACTTTGATGCCGTGTATGGCGCCTGCGCCGACAACCGCTACGAGCTGGATGTGGACAGCGCCCAAGGCACGCTGCCTGGGCTGGTGGCCTTTGTGGCGGAGTGAGCGCCATGCACGACTATCTCGTGTTCCAACTGCAGGCGCCGCTGTCGTCCTGGGGCGAGCCTGCGGTGGGCGAGTTTCGCGGCAGCGCCACGCACCCGGGGCAATCGGCCCTGATTGGCTTGCTGGGCGCTGCGCTGGGGCTTGAGCGCAGCGACGAGGCGGCGCATGCGGACTTGCGCGACGGCTTCGGCTACTGCGTCGGCCTGCTCAACACCGGCGGCCTGCTGCGCGACTATCACACGGCGCAAGTGCCCCCACGCCCCGCGCTCAAGGGCCGCCCGCAAGCGACTCGCCGCCAGCAAATGGCTGTGCCCAAGTGCGAGCTGAGCACCATCCTCTCGACCCGAGACTACCGCCAGAACGCGGCGCAGTTGGTCGCGCTGCAGGCACGTGAGGGCCGGCCGGCACGCTACAACTTGACGCAGCTCGCAGATGCCTTGCGCGCGCCGCAGTTCACGCTCTATCTGGGGCGCAAGAGTTGCGCGCCGGGTGCCCCGCTCTGGCCGCAAGTGCTGGCGGCTGAGTCGGCGCGCGACGCCTTCAGTGCCTATGCGGAACGCTACGAGGCGGCGCGCCTGGCTGCCGCCGACCAAGGCGGTCGCCCGCCGCTGGAGCCCTTGCCGGCGCTGCAAAGCCTGGCCTTTGACGCCTACATCGAAGCCGGCGCGCCTGCAGATCTCAGCACCCAGCGCAAAGACCGACTGATACGCCGCCAAGGCTGGCAGTTCGGCGACCGCGAGGAACGAATCGCCCTGATCGCGACGGAGGAGCCCTGATGCAAGCGATGCACTTCAGTCTGATCACGCCCGCCGAAGGGCGCGTTCACGAGGCCTTGCAGCAGCGCTTGCAAGGGCCGTATGCCGATCATCAATGGCTGTGGCGCTGGTTCCCAGCACCCGCTGGAACCGCGCGCGATTTTCTCTTCCGCCGCCATGACGCCGAGGGCTTGCCACGCTTCTATGCCGTGTCAGCGCGGCCGCCCGAAGCGCTGGGCGGCGCCTGGCATGTCCAGACCCGCGAGTACGCACCGGACCTGCACGCCGGCGATGCCTTCAGCTTCGAGCTGCGCGCCAACCCCACCGTCCGGCATGGCCGCGACGGCAAGTCCAAACGCCATGATGTAGTGATGGAGGCCAAGAAGCGCCTGCTGGCGGTACAGGGCTTGCAGCATTGGTCTGAATGGACCGCGCCCGACCGCCCAAATCAACAAGCGCTGGTGCAGGACGCCTGCAGCAACTGGCTGGGACGGCGCGGCTCGATATTGGGCTTCGAGCTGCAGCGCGATTCGGTGCAGGTGGAGGCCTATCAGCAGCATCGCGAGCGCCTAGACGAAAACCTCGGATTTAGCACGGTTGACATCTCGGGCATCCTGCGAGTCACGGATGCAACAGCGTTTGGCCAGGCTCTGCGCACCGGCATTGGCAGCGCCAAGGCCTTCGGTTGCGGCTTGCTGCTGATTCGGCGACTGGGCTGAGAAGTGAGAAGGCGAAGCCCCACGTGTTGCCAGTTGCCAGTTGGCTGTGCATGGCGTAGCTGCCGCTGCAGCTGAGTTAGCGCTTTGAGTTCCTTGCTTCCACCGCTCAAACCGCTGCCGATGAAGGAGCGCATCTCCGTGCTCTTCATTGAGCGCGGCGAGATCGATGTAATCGATGGCGCTTTCGTGGTGGTGGATGCGACCGGCATACGCACGCAGATCCCGGTGGGAGGCGTAGCCTGCATCATGCTGGAGCCCGGCACACGGCTCTCGCATCGCGCGGCCGCATTGGCGGCGCGCGTGGGCACGCTGCTGGTGTGGGTAGGTGAAGCGGGCGTGCGCCTGTATGCGTCCGGCCAGCCCGGCGGCGCGCGCTCAGACCGTTTGCTATATCAAGCGCAGCTGGCGCTGGACGAGAACCTGCGCTTGAAGGTGGTGCGCAAGATGTATGCGCTGCGCTTTGGCGAGGAACCACCGGCGCGGCGCAGCGTGGAGCAGCTGCGCGGCATCGAGGGTGCGCGCGTGCGGCGCAGCTATCAGCTGCTGGCTCGCCAGTACGGCGTGGAGTGGAAGGCGCGCGACTACGACGCACAGGATTGGGACTCCGCCGATATTGCCAATCGCTGCCTGTCCGCCGCCACCTCTTGTCTCTACGGCGTGACCGAGGCGGCCGTGTTGGCGGCGGGTTATGCACCTGCCGTTGGATTCATCCATACCGGCAAGCCGCTTTCCTTTGTGTACGACATTGCCGATGTCTACAAATTCGAGACGGTGGTGCCGGTGGCGTTCAAGATCGCGGCCTCGAATCCGCCCGGCAATCCGGAGCGCGCGGTGCGTTTGGCCTGCCGCAACATGTTCCGCCAGACCCGCCTGCTCGAACGCATCATCCCCGACATCGAAAACATCCTTGCCGCCGGCGAGATCCCGCGCCCCGAAGCGCCTGCCGACGCCGTCGGTCCGGCGCTACCTAATCCATCGAGCTTGGGCGATGCTGGTCATCGTGCTTGAGAATGCGCCACCCAGGCTGCGCGGCCGGCTGGCCGTATGGCTGCTGGAAGTGCGCGCCGGCGTGTACGTCGGCAACTACTCAAAGCGAGTGCGCGAGCAGATCTGGGCGCAGGTTGAAGAGGGGCTGGAGGATGGCAATGCCGTGCTCGTATGGCGAAGCAAGGCCGAAGCTGGCTACGAGTTCCTGACAGCAGGCCGCAATCGCCGCATGCCGGCGGAGTTTGACGGAGTCCAACTGGTGAGCTTTCTCCCACCTGCACCTGCCGGCAGCGATCTTTAACAACACGCAAAAAGTGTGGCCTTCGCTCGGTGGCTTCCGCCGGTGAGGAAAAGGCGTTCCAAATCAGTGCGATAGAGTTGGTGTGTTCCCCACGGGCGTGGGGATGAACCGCCCGAGGCGATCGACGGCAGCGTGGAGGCATTGTGTTCCCCACGGGCGTGGGGATGAACCGTGGGCGAGTTGCTTGGGCTCGCCGGTCCAGCTGTGTTCCCCACGGGCGTGGGGATGAACCGCCCGGCCTCGTAGCCCGCGTTCCAGTCTTCGGGTGTTCCCCACGGGCGTGGGGATGAACCGGAAACGGTGTGAGCGATGGTGCCGGGGCGATTGTGTTCCCCACGGGCGTGGGGATGAACCGCGCACGATGGGAAACACGGGGACCACGGTAGTGTGTTCCCCACGGGCGTGGGGATGAACCGCGGTTCTTCTCGCGCTGGGCGATCTCCAGGCGGTGTTCCCCACGGGCGTGGGGATGAACCGACCTGGTTGCATCGCACCGGCGTGCTGCTGCGGTGTTCCCCACGGGCGTGGGGATGAACCGCCATGTGCACGGTGGAGCCCACGGCCTACCAGGTGTTCCCCACGGGCGTGGGGATGAACCGGCCCAGGCCGAGGAGCAACGCCGCGCCGTGCTGTGTTCCCCACGGGCGTGGGGATGAACCGAATACGGTGCGGTGGCCAGCCGGCGCGATCTCGTGTTCCCCACGGGCGTGGGGATGAACCGCAGCCCGGCCCCACGTATGGGGTCAAGTCGCAGTGTTCCCCACGGGCGTGGGGATGAACCGATCGAGTGCAGCAGCAGCCTGACCGAGACGAAGTGTTCCCCACGGGCGTGGGGATGAACCGCGCCAGGGCCAGTTGACGCAGCCCGGCAGGTAGTGTTCCCCACGGGCGTGGGGATGAACCGCGGCCTGGATGTGGTGCGAGCGCCGCCCGAACGTGTTCCCCACGGGCGTGGGGATGAACCGGCTGCGTTGGACCTACAACGCCGACAGCCCCGGTGTTCCCCACGGGCGTGGGGATGAACCGAAATCGGCATCACCTTGGCCGCCATCGCAAACGTGTTCCCCACGGGCGTGGGGATGAACCGGCCTTGGTCAGGTTGGCCAGCGTGTTGGCCGAGTGTTCCCCACGGGCGTGGGGATGAACCGCCAGATAGCCGCGCGAGCCCTCGGACACATCGGTGTTCCCCACGGGCGTGGGGATGAACCGGACCCCAGCACCATGAAACTGTCCCACATCGAGTGTTCCCCACGGGCGTGGGGATGAACCGGCGCGTAGGCGGTCGGAGAAATAGGCCAGTGCGTGTTCCCCACGGGCGTGGGGATGAACCGCCCGAGCGCCAGGCCGAGATGCTGAAGCGCGTGTGTTCCCCACGGGCGTGGGGATGAACCGCGGGTTGCCTACGTGGCTGTCTCGAATCTCGGGTGTTCCCCACGGGCGTGGGGATGAACCGCTGCTGCATAGGGGTCGATCTCGTTGTAGTAAGTGTTCCCCACGGGCGTGGGGATGAACCGCCCCGGACTACTCCGAGGCGGTTAGCTATCTGGTGTTCCCCACGGGCGTGGGGATGAACCGCCAGCGACCTCGCCGCGCCTCTGGGCGCCCATGTGTTCCCCACGGGCGTGGGGATGAACCGAACGTGGGGAAGCTAACCTTTCCCATGCACCCGTGTTCCCCACGGGCGTGGGGATGAACCGGAACACCGCTGCATCTACTGCGGAGGCCCGATGTGTTCCCCACGGGCGTGGGGATGAACCGTCAGACGCGCTGTACCGCAGCGAGAAGATTCTGTGTTCCCCACGGGCGTGGGGATGAACCGTGGTGGGCGACGTGAGCAGCCCGCTCAAGCGCGTGTTCCCCACGGGCGTGGGGATGAACCGAGGGCCGTGATCTACGCCCGTGTCAGCACGGAGTGTTCCCCACGGGCGTGGGGATGAACCGCCATGGAAGGCCTGGTCCATGGGCACGCGCTCGTGTTCCCCACGGGCGTGGGGATGAACCGTGCGCCACGAAGGGCTCGAAGTTCTCGGTGGGGTGTTCCCCACGGGCGTGGGGATGAACCGACATCGTGGTCGAGGATGACCGCCGCATGAAGGTGTTCCCCACGGGCGTGGGGATGAACCGAACGTGACGGCGACGCCTGCCAACGGTGCCGCGTGTTCCCCACGGGCGTGGGGATGAACCGCGCACACTCGAACCGCTGCCCCTACCTCTAACGTGTTCCCCACGGGCGTGGGGATGAACCGGTGGATAAGGCGGGCATCGACGCCGGCTACAAGTGTTCCCCACGGGCGTGGGGATGAACCGTCCTCATCATCGAGCCCACCTTCACCCCGCACGTGTTCCCCACGGGCGTGGGGATGAACCGGAATCGATGGGTGGATTCGAGGCGGATGTAATGTGTTCCCCACGGGCGTGGGGATGAACCGAACACAGTTCGCTGGCCGGCCGGCATAATCTCGTGTTCCCCACGGGCGTGGGGATGAACCGGCCAGATCGTCAAGCCACGCCAGCTCAGCGGCGTGTTCCCCACGGGCGTGGGGATGAACCGGCGTTCGCGGCCAGCGTGGCCGGCGCGCCGTTGTGTTCCCCACGGGCGTGGGGATGAACCGGATACGCCGTTGATCTGGTAGCTACCGTGGCTGTGTTCCCCACGGGCGTGGGGATGAACCGGGACGCAGTGACGCCCTGGTGGAGGACATGAAGTGTTCCCCACGGGCGTGGGGATGAACCGCGATTCTGCGAGGCAGGTGCTGCGTTATGCGCGTGTTCCCCACGGGCGTGGGGATGAACCGCCTGCTTGCTCAGGTCGTTCAACTCCGCTTGCGTGTTCCCCACGGGCGTGGGGATGAACCGTCGGGGCGCACCGCGCACCAAGCGTCGCCATCGTGTTCCCCACGGGCGTGGGGATGAACCGGCGGGCTCCAGTAGCCAATAGAGCGGATAAAAGTGTTCCCCACGGGCGTGGGGATGAACCGACATCTTCACCGCGCCCAAGCTCAGCATCGATGTGTTCCCCACGGGCGTGGGGATGAACCGCCGCGCATCAGCGCATCGGTCAGCGATTGCTCGTGTTCCCCACGGGCGTGGGGATGAACCGATGGCCGCCTGCTGCAGATCCTCGGCAGCGCCGTGTTCCCCACGGGCGTGGGGATGAACCGATGGAGCCCAGCATCATCACCGGCATGGGGCAGTGTTCCCCACGGGCGTGGGGATGAACCGGCCTCCCGGGCGGCGTCGGCCCGCTCCCAGGCGTGTTCCCCACGGGCGTGGGGATGAACCGGGCAACCAGCCGGACTGGGCCCGCAACCCCATGTGTTCCCCACGGGCGTGGGGATGAACCGGACTACCGCAAGGTGGTGGCATCGATGTGCGCGTGTTCCCCACGGGCGTGGGGATGAACCGGCCCAGCACACCATCCAGGTGCTACGCGGCGTGTGTTCCCCACGGGCGTGGGGATGAACCGCGAGGCGGCCACTGACACGCGCGCATAGCTGCGTGTTCCCCACGGGCGTGGGGATGAACCGCCTGTGCGCCTGGTCTACCGCAAGGACGTGAAGTGTTCCCCACGGGCGTGAGGATGAACCGGTGTCGGCACCGGTCCTGCTGGCCACCCTGAGGTGTTCCCCACGGGCGTGGGGATGAACCGTCCCCAGGAAACCTACGCCGGAAACTCGCTCAGTGTTCCCCACGGGCGTGGGGATGAACCGATCAGCGCAAAGAGATGCGCGACGTGTTCGATGTGTTCCCCACGGGCGTGGGGATGAACCGCGACGGCTCGCACCGCATTGGAAAAAGTCCTCGTGTTCCCCACGGGCGTGGGGATGAACCGACGGCGTGGCCGCCAGCGTCCAGTTCGCCGTGGTGTTCCCCACGGGCGTGGGGATGAACCGCGCGAGTGAGGGCCGTGCAGAAATACCTCGACGTGTTCCCCACGGGCGTGGGGATGAACCGGCCAACACGTGGGCCGGCTTCACGTCGTCCAAGTGTTCCCCACGGGCGTGGGGATGAACCGGCACCTTCAGCGCCGCCTCGGCCCTGCCGTTCGTGTTCCCCACGGGCGTGGGGATGAACCGGCCTCAGACGGCATCCGCCTGGCTGAGTGGATGTGTTCCCCACGGGCGTGGGGATGAACCGTCGTGTCGGGTGTGGATGCGCACCGGCTGCTTGTGTTCCCCACGGGCGTGGGGATGAACCGCGCTGGCGGCGGCGCTGGAGAGCATGCTGGCCGTGTTCCCCACGGGCGTGGGGATGAACCGGGCTCGGTGGTGACCACGGATCCCTGAAGCTGGTGTTCCCCACGGGCGTGGGGATGAACCGTGCGAGGCGGTGATGATCGCGAATGGCACCCTGTGTTCCCCACGGGCGTGGGGATGAACCGAGGGCCGCAAGCAGATCGCCAGCCTGTTGAACGTGTTCCCCACGGGCGTGGGGATGAACCGCCGTCGGGGGCATCGACCTGGCAACTCAGCAGGTGTTCCCCACGGGCGTGGGGATGAACCGACTGTGCTTGACCAGGGCGTTCACACCTTCGGGTGTTCCCCACGGGCGTGGGGATGAACCGACGGTCGATCTGTCTCCACTCCCGGCCTCTTCGTGTTCCCCACGGGCGTGGGGATGAACCGCAGCAGGACCAGGACCCTCGCAGGGCCATGGAGTGTTCCCCACGGGCGTGGGGATGAACCGAGCTGCAGCCACTGCAGTTCGGCGGGCCCGATGTGTTCCCCACGGGCGTGGGGATGAACCGCGCCTCGCGTAGCCGATGAAGTTCGGCGTCACGTGTTCCCCACGGGCGTGGGGATGAACCGATCCACATGGCAAACACCATCAAGCTGGGCAGGTGTTCCCCACGGGCGTGGGGATGAACCGGCCACCGTGACGCGGTTAATCTGGCCGTCCTGGTGTTCCCCACGGGCGTGGGGATGAACCGGTAGCGTGCTGCCCTGGCATAGAGGCTGTAGTGTGTTCCCCACGGGCGTGGGGATGAACCGGACGCCGATTACAACGCGGCCGCGCATCCCATGTGTTCCCCACGGGCGTGGGGATGAACCGCGCCGGCTTCGTCGGATCCCAGGCGAACAGCAGTGTTCCCCACGGGCGTGGGGATGAACCGTGCGAGGCGGTGATGATCGCCAACGGAAATTTGTGTTCCCCACGGGCGTGGGGATGAACCAGATCATGACCCGAGCAGCAGCAGCAAGCGACTGTGTTCCCCACGGGCGTGGGGATGAACCGGTGTAGGTGAGCGTGGTGCCCGGCGCGCTGGGGTGTTCCCCACGGGCGTGGGGATGAACCGCTCTTGCGGTGCGTGGCGCTGGCCGAGTTGCAGTGTTCCCCACGGGCGTGGGGATGAACCGCGCTCCCCATCGTCCAGGGCTACCAACTGGCCGTGTTCCCCACGGGCGTGGGGATGAACCGACGCCGAGGCCGACGAGATCAGCCTGCGCAACGTGTTCCCCACGGGCGTGGGGATGAACCGCAGGCCCGCATCAATGCGGAGGCTGGGCGCATCGCGTTCCCCACGGGCGTGGGGATGAACCGCCACAGCCATGAACGACACCGACACCCAAGCCGTGTTCCCCACGGGCGTGGGGATGAACCGTGGACGCGGCAGTCCATCACGGCTCCTTGGTGGTGTTCCCCACGGGCGTGGGGATGAACCGGCCGCGAGGGCTGTCAGGCCGATGAATACGGCGTGTTCCCCACGGGCGTGGGGATGAACCGGCCACCGTGGCCGGCCTGCTGGCCACCATCCCGTGTTCCCCACGGGCGTGGGGATGAACCGCCCTCGCCGAACAGGTCCACGTTCACCAGCACGTGTTCCCCACGGGCGTGGGGATGAACCGTGCGCAGCCGTGACAGGATCGATGTCCGTCTGGTGTTCCCCACGGGCGTGGGGATGAACCGGTCCCCTGCAATAACCTCGCGCCTGGCAACGCGTGTTCCCCACGGGCGTGGGGACGAACCGTCGTACCCCGGTTGGCTGGATGTCGCCGGCCTGTGTTCCCCACGGGCGTGGGGATGAACCGAACCCGAACGACCCCTTCTACTGGCGCTGGCTGTGTTCCCCACGGGCGTGGGGATGAACCGTCCGCCCAGACCGCGGTGGCCGCCGGCAAGAAGTGTTCCCCACGGGCGTGGGGGTGAACCGCCGTACTTTGTGCTGTCCACCAGCCTGGCCGCGTGTTCCCCACGGGCGTGGGGATGAACCGCGCTCGCCCGGCCCAGCATCAAGGACGCATTCGTGTTCCCCACGGGCGTGGGGATGAACCGGCTACGCGGACGCACTTGGGCGAACTACAGCAGTGTTCGCCGCGGCGGCTGGGCCAGTGTTCCCCACGGGCGTGGGGATGAACCGGACTGCCGATGACGACATCGCCATCCGCGTCTGTGTTCCCCACGGGCGTGGGGATGAACCGATCATCTTGTTCATGCCTGCGGTGCAACTCATGTGTTCCCCACGGGCGTGGGGATGAACCGCGCATGGTGATGGGCTCCTACTTGAACAGCTTGTGTTCCCCACGGGCGTGGAGATGAACCGGAAGAAGTGAACTGAGCGCCAGTCCCATCAAGGTGTTCCCCACGGGCGTGGGGATGAACCGGTGGCGGGTATCCGGCTGGAGCTGGAGAAGGCGTGTTCCCCACGGGCGTGGGGATGAACCGGGCGGCGGCGGCGTTTGCGCCATGCTGCTGGTGTGTTCCCCACGGGCGTGGGGATGAACCGTAGATGGAGTGCTCCATCTTCCGGATGAGGATGTGTTCCCCACGGGCGTGGGGATGAACCGACTACCTGCCCACCAACCGCTGGGCCATGTTCGTGCTCCCCACGGGCGTGGGGGTGACGCCCGACCGTCCTCGCTGCGAGAGGGATACGGGTCGTGCTCCCCACGGGCGTGGGGGTGACCCGTAGTTCAGGCCGCGGCTGAAGGCGCGGGCGCAGGTGCTCCCCACGAACTCGGGGATAAACGCGCCCGCGTCGTCGTCACGCTGTCATCAAGCCCGCCGACACTGGCGCCATGAGCAGCAGCAACAGCATCCAGGCCCAAACCCTCCGTCAACTCCTGCAGACCACGCGGCAAGCCTGGCTGGGCCAGCCGCAGCCGGCGCAGGCGCGTCTCAGTAGCGCAGCTCCAGCAGCTCCCGCAGCGCGGCATTGATGTTCTTGCGCAGCGCGCCCTCGTTGGCCAGGCGCAGGCGCTCGTTCTGGTCCAGCATGGCGTCGCCGAACTCGGCCACATGCACGCTGCGCAGCTCGCGCTGGTAGAGCTTGTTGCCGCTGGCCTTGTCCAGCAGTTCATAGGCCATCGTCAGAGCCACGCGGGCGTCGCCCACCGCCACCGCGGGCTGCTCCAGCGCCAGCAGCGCGGCGCGCAGCTCGTAGCGGCCGCCCTGGGGCTGCGGCGCCAGCATGCCGGCGGCCTTGAGCGATTCCTGTAGCGCCACGCGCAGCGCCTCGTCGCCGATCTTGGACCCCCAGAGGCGGCCGGTCGGCTGGCCGCCCAGCACCTGGCCCAGCTGCACCTGCTGCTTGAGTGCCTCGGGCACCCAGCCACGCAGCTGCAGGCCGTCGGCCACGCTCAGGCGCATGCCCTCGGGGTCGGCGGGCGTGCCGCAGCCGGCGAGCGCAAGACCTGCCCCCAGCAGGGCCATGAGTGATGTGCGGCGTTGCATGGCGTGCTCCTAGATCAAAGTCGGCGGTGTTGCAGGGCCGGCAGCTGGGCGCGCAGGGCGGCCATGCGCGGCGCGTCCAGCTCGGCGACGGCCAGGCCCTCGCCCTCAGGCAGGCAGGCGAGCACCTCGCCCCAGGGGTCGACGATCATGCTGTGGCCCCAGGTGCGGCGGCCGTTGGGA
>Ga0066486_1000438_pt1 | contig 10770 bp, 8 predicted proteins | sample LakWasM128_HOW14_2_FD_59591 | JGI IMG/M metagenome (GOLD analysis project Ga0066486, IMG submission 59591) | Freshwater sediment methanotrophic microbial communities from Lake Washington under simulated oxygen tension - Sediment Metagenome 128_HOW14 | ecosystem: Environmental > Aquatic >... | reverse complement strand
GGGCTTGCCAGTTATCTGGTCGTGCTCGAAGCCTCCTGGCTGCGCAGCGGACGCCAGCTCTATCTCGATCTCTACCACTATTGGCTCAAGATCTTTGCCGTCAATTTCGGCATGGGCGTGGTGTCGGGCATCGTGATGTCCTATCAGTTCGGCACCAACTGGAGCCGGCTTTCCGACTATGCCGGCAGCATCCTCGGGCCATTGCTCACCTATGAAGTGCTGACTGCATTCTTTCTCGAGGCAGGTTTCCTCGGCGTGATGCTGTTCGGTCGCAACAAGGTCGGGCCGGGGCTGCATTTTTTCTCGACCATGATGGTCGCGCTGGGCACGCTGATTTCCGCGACCTGGATACTGTCCGCCAACAGCTGGATGCAGACGCCCACCGGCTATCTGGTTGCCGATGGCCGCCTGATTCCCAACGACTGGTGGCTAGTAATCTTCAACCCGTCTTTCCCCTATCGCCTGGCCCATATGGTCGCGGCGGCTTTCCTCGCGACAGCGCTGTTCGTGGTGGCATCCGCCGCATGGCACCTGCTGCGGAAAAATGACAACGCCATGGTGCGCCGCATGTTTTCGATGGGCTTGTGGATGATCCTGCTGGTGGCGCCCATTCAAGCGGTGATCGGCGATTATCACGGGCTGAACACGCTGGAGCACCAACCTGCAAAAATCGCCGCGATTGAAGGCCATTGGGAAAACAAGGGTGACGAAGCCGTGCCCTTGATACTGTTCGGGCTGCCCGACATGCGGCGCGAGGAAACGCGCTTTGCCGTCGAAGTGCCTCATCTCGGCAGCCTGATCCTGACCCATAGCTGGGACGAGCAGTTTCCGGGGCTGAAGGAGTTTCCGCCCGAGGACAGGCCTAACTCGGCGATCGTTTTCTGGAGTTTCCGCGTCATGGTGGGCCTTGGGGTACTAATGATTTCACTCGGCCTGTGGAGCGCGTGGCTGCGATGGCGCAGGAATCTCTTTCATTACCGGCCTTTCCTGCATTTTGCCTTGTGGATGGGGCCATCAGGCCTGATTGCGATACTCGCCGGATGGTTCACGACCGAGATCGGCCGCCAGCCATGGACGGTTTACGGATTGATGCGCACTGCGGATTCTGTCTCGGCCCACGGAGCAACGGAAGTCGGCGTCACCTTGCTGTTGTTCATTCTGATCTACACGGCTGTATTCGGCACCGGCATCGGCTATCTGCTGCGGCTGGTACGCATCGGGCCGCAAACCGGCGAAAGCCATGCGCCCGATACGGGCGGGCCGGGGCAAGAACGGCAGCCGATGCGGCCTTTGTCCGTGGTGACCGGTCCGGATGAAAACACCTCAACCCGGCGGGAGAATTGAACATGGAAACCGCCCTTCCCTACATCTGGGCCATCGTCATTCTCTTCGCGATCATGATGTACGTGGTGATGGATGGGTTCGACCTGGGCATCGGCATCCTCTACCCTCTTTTCAGGGATAGGGAAGACCGCGACCTGATGATGAACAGCGTCGCACCCGTCTGGGATGGCAACGAAACCTGGCTGGTGCTGGGCGGCGCAGGCCTGCTGGCGGCTTTCCCCCTGGCTTATTCGATCATATTGAGCGCGTGCTATCTGCCGTTGATCTTCATGCTGATCGGGCTGATCTTCCGCGGTGTCGCGTTCGAGTTTCGTTTCAAGGCGCACGAACACGACCGTCATTTCTGGGACAAGGCCTTTATCGGTGGATCGCTGATCGCGACATTTTTTCAGGGGGTGACGCTCGGTGCCTACATACAGGGCTTTCCAGTCGTCGAGCGTGCCTATGTCGGCGGCCCGCTGGACTGGCTGACACCGTTTTCCCTGTTCACCGGCAGCAGCCTGGTTGTGGGTTACGCATTGCTGGGCAGCACCTGGCTGATCATGAAAACCGAAGGTCACGTACAGGCAGAGGCCTATCGCATTACCAGGCGGCTTGTCTGGCTGTTGTTGCTGGCGATCGTCGCCGTCAGCCTGTGGACGCCGCTGATGGATGCCGAGATCGCCCGGCGCTGGTTCACACTGCCCAACCTGCTGTGGCTTTCCCCGGTCCCGCTGCTGGTCGCGCTCTGCGCCTTTCTGTTGCTGAGATCCGTGACGCGGCAAGCGCAGACCGCGCCCTTCCTTTACACCCTCGCGCTGATATTCCTGTGCTACGCCGGGTTCGGCGTCAGCCTGTGGCCCAATATCGTCCCGCCCGACATCACGCTCCAGGCAGCTTCTTCACCGCCGCAGAGCCAGGCATTCACGCTGGTCGGCACGCTCATCATCCTGCCGGTCATCCTGGGATACACCTTATGGGCCTATCGTGTATTCCATGGCAAGGTGCGACACGGGGAGCATTACCACTGATGTGGAAAAGACTGGGCTGGATGGTGCTGATCTGGGCCGCCAGCGTAGTCGGGCTGGGGATCGTGGCGTATGGGCTGAAAGTTTTGATGCGTGCCGCCGGACTGGTCCATTGATTGCGAAGGCGATACCCCGTAGCGCAGGCGTCCTCGCCTGCATTCGGTCAATCGAAACGGGGTGATGCAGGCGAGGACGCCTGCGCTACGGCCTTCAGTCCTTGTATTCCGTATATTTCGCGTTGCTGCCGCGCACCTTGTCGGCCGGGTATTTCTGCGCGTTGAGCGTGATCTTGGCATTGGCCGCGTCGATCAGATCGATGCCCAGCACGTCCGACATTCGCAACAGATAAACAAAAGTATCGGCGATTTCATGTGCCACTTCCTCCCGCTTCTCCGGCGGGATGTTCTTGCTCTGGTCTTCCGTCAGCCACTGGAAATGCTCCACCAGCTCGGCTGCCTCGACGATCATCGCCATCGCCAGATTCTTGGGGGAATGAAATTGCTCCCAATCCCGCTCGCGTACAAACTCACGCAAGCGGTCGCGCAGTTGGTCCAGACGATCAGTCATTGGCGGGCTTTTCCTTACGGTTGCTGCCAGCCACCATCTTGATCTCGAACAAGCGGCATTCCAGCGGGCCGTTGAACAGCGGCGTGCGCTTCGAAGGCGACAGCCGCATCAGCTTGGGCAGGCGCAGGTCGGAGGTCAGGAAGTAGGCATTCCAGCCGGCGAAGTGGCGCTTCAACGTTTCGCCCATTTTCGGATACAGTGCGGCCAGTTCCTCGTCTTCGCCGATACGCACGCCATACGGCGGATTGGCGATCAACACGCCATGGTCAGCGGGTGCTTCGACTTCGACGATGTCGGCGCGGTCGAGCTTCACCGCTTCCAGCAGGCCGGCCTGATCCAGATTCTGCTTCGCGGCCCGCACCGATTTCATGTCGAGATCGCTGCCGTAGATATTCTGGAACTCCACCTGCTTGGCTCGCCCCTGCGCTTCCTGCTTCATCTTCTGCCAGGCGGTAGCGTCGAAATTAAGCAGCGTCTCGAAACCGAAGCTGCGGTTGAGGCCGGGCGCCATATCCAGCGCGATCATCGCCGCCTCCAGCAGGAATGTGCCGCTGCCGCACATCGGGTCGAACAGCGGCGTGCCGGGCTGCCAGCCGGAAAGCTTGATGATGCCGGCCGCGAGGTTTTCGCGCAGCGGCGCTTCCACGCTGGAACGGCGCTGGCCGCGCTGGAATAGCGCATTGCCGGAGGTATCCAGATAGAGACGATATTCATCGGCGGTCAAGTAGGCATGAATGCGCACGTCCGGCTGCTTGGTGTCGATATAGGGCCGGTTGCCGCCCTTGAGGCGGAACTTGTCGCACACCGCATCCTTGATGCGCAACGTGACGAATTCCAGGCTCTTCAGCGGGCATTTGACCGCCGTTACCTTGACCATGAAAGTGCGGTTGATCGCAAACCATTCGGGCCATTGAAGCGCATACGCCGCCTTGTAGACATCCTCTTCACTACGGTAGCGCCCCTGCCCGACCTGCCACATGATGCGCGTGGCGACGCGGCTTTCCAGATTGGCACGGTAGCTCAGCGGCATGTCGCCGGAAAAGCCGACACCGCCGTCGGTAGGCGACAGGGATTGTGCGCCGAGCGCCGTCAGTTCCTCTGTCAGGAGGGCTTCAAGGCCGCGCGGGCAGGTGGCGAAGAATTGCTGTTTTGCGTTTTTCATATGCGGGCTGCCGCTCGGTGAGCGGCAGCTATTTTTCCTAGACGATCAATCGGTTAGAGGTGTTGAGGTTATTATCCCGCAGGCGCTCGACAAACTCCAGAAACTCTATCTTGAGCTGATCCTGCAGGTTTTTTGCGCGTTCGCGCAGCGTGGCCCAGCGCAAATCCGCCGGCGTACGGCGAAAGCCGAATACGACGATATTGCCGGGGCGCCCGGTGGGCAGCACCAGCACACGCCCGCCGAAGCTTTGTTCGATGCGTTGGAGATAAACATCGAAATTCCTGTCGCTGCCCCACAGGTTGATCGCCATTAGACCGTCTATCGCCAGCGCTTCGGCACAGCTGTCGAAAAAATCCTGCGAGCAGAGTTCTGACGGCACGCCCTGGCTGTCGAAAGCATCGACGATCAGCACTTCGGCATCGGATGGATGCTCCCGCAAGTACTCGGCGCCATCGGTTTCGATGACTTGCAGCCGCTCGTCATCCTCGGGCAAATGAAAATGGCTGCGAGCGATCGCGATCACCTGCGGATTGATTTCAACCACGCGCGTCGTGAATTCCGGCAGGTAATGGTGAATGAACTTGGGGATGGATCCCCCGCCCAGGCCTATGGCCAACACGTTGCGCGCCTGTGGCCGGAACAGCATGAAGGCCATGATGCCGCGCGTATAGGTCAACTCCAGATCTTGCGGCGCCGCCACGCGCATCGAGCTTTGCACGGTGGACGAGCCGAGATGCAGCGAACGCACGCCGTCGGATTCGCTGACATCGACACTGGCGTCGCCGGAAACCTTGCGGTGAATGCTGCGCGCAAACCGGCGTGGACCGAGGCGAAACAGACTCACTCCAGCGCCCCCTTGAAGCGGCAATCCAGCTCCATCAGCAAGGGATCGATCCGTTTGACTTCCAGCAGTACGCGCGAACCGGGCGCCAGTTCCGGCAGGCTCGGCACCTTGGTCATGTAGGGCATGCCGTCGAGGCGCACCAGGTTTTCGCGCCACACCGTTCCGGCCACTTCGCTTACTCCTTGCTGCTGCAAATACACCAGACACCAATGGCGCTCCATCCGTGTCTGGAATTCATTGTAGGCGTTGTAGGCGAGATCGAAATCGCGCATGGCCGCAACCAGCGCGTCGCTGCCCTTGTCATAAGGCGGTTCGCTGCCTTGCAGCAGTGCGATCATCTGGCGCTGGTTAATCAGGTCCACGGCACGGCGCAGCGGCGAGGTGCTCCAGGCATATTGCGCGACGCCCAGCCCCTGGTGCGGCTCGGCGTTGACCGTCATGTAGACCTTGCCGCCTTGCTGTGCACGGTAAATGCCGGGAATGGCATGTTCGGCGAGTAGTCCGCCCCAGTGCGCGTTGGCGTGGATCATCAGTTCGGCGACCAGCTTGTCCATCGGCGAGCCGCGCTTGCGTTCGGTGATGCGGACCTTGCCGTCCTCGACGTAAAAGTTGTAATCCACTTGCGGCGCGCGGTTGGGATCGTACTTGCCGCGCGCTTTTTCCAGTGACTCCGCCAGACGATGCAGCAGCGCCAGCCGTTCCCAATAAGGGTGTTCGCTCGGCGTTTCCCAGTTTTCTTCGTTGAAATGCGGCTCCAGCTCATCGTGACGCAGGTTGTCCGCGATCTTCACGGCTTCGAGACGGCTGCTCTGATTCGCGATGGAGAGATCGGGCGAGATGTCGAGATAAAGCGACAACGCCGGGCGCCAGATGCCGGCATGCAAACTGAACGGCTCGATGGCGGCCTCAGGCAGCATGGTGATCTTGTGACCGGGCATGTAAACGGTGGAGAGGCGTTTCATCGCAATCGCATCGAGCGCAGTGCCCGGCACGATGCCCAATGCCGGCGCGGCGATATGGATGCCGATGCGGGTATTGCCGTCGGGCAGCGCCTGTACCGAGAATGCATCGTCGATTTCGGTGGTCGTCACATCGTCGATGCTGAAGGCTTCGGCCTCGGCATGATCGAGCGCATCGGGCGAAGCGACAGGCTCGTGTGTCTCGAAATTCACGCCGCCCGGGAAATACTCGCGCAGGAATGCGCCGAAATGGTAGTCATGCGCCGAGGCCAGCGCGCCGCAGGCTTCGAGCAGTTTCAGATGGCCAAGCCCGGTCGCGGCAGCGGCTTCGTCCAGCGCCTTCCATTCCAGGGTGTTTTTATCCGGCTCGTACAGCAGCATGTCCAGCTTGTCGCCGAATTCCGCCGGCATGGTATGCGCCGTCAGTTGTGCCACGTACTCGGCGATCTTTTCGGCTTGCAGGCGTTTGCGCTCCTGCGCGGCCAGCGCGGCCTTGAGGTTCTCCTCGGGCGCAGCCTTGTAGCGGCCTTTTCCCTTGCGGTAAAAATACATGGGCGCGGCGTGCAGGCTGATTGCCGTGGCCGCGGCTTCCGTCGGGTTAGGCGGATGCCCGTAGTACTCCTTCGCCAGCTCGTCGAAAGCGAATTCCTCTTCGCCGCAGCACTCCCACAAAAAATCGGCGGCCAGCGTTTCGGCTTCGGCCTGCGCTTTTTCCATGAATCCCGCCAGCGAACCTTCGAATTTCAGCAGCACGTTTGCGGACTTGATCTTGGAGCGTTTCCCGGAAATCGATTCCACTTGCATCGAGCCGGGATTTTCGGTCATGACGGAGGCAACCTTGAAGCTGCCTTCCTCTTCGTAAAAAACGTTCATTGAATGACTACGGAAATGATTAGCCGCCATTTTACCGTGGATTGGCAGGTAAAGTCGGGCAAACGCTCAGACACGCCCCCGTACAAGGTCGGGTGCGGCGCAATGATTCGAGCGTGCCGGCAGTCTTTGGGCCGCCGGAACAGGGAAACCGGTCGGGCTAGTGGTCTTCCACCCGGAAGCCGACCTTGATGGTGACTTGCCAGTATGCAACCTTGCCTTCAATGATGCAGCCGCGCGTTTCCACTACCTCGAACCAGTCCATGTGCTTCACGCTTTGCCCGGCCTTGGCAATCGCATTCTGTATCGCGTCGTCCGAACCGTTGGGCGATGAACCGACCAATTCAATCATTTTGTAGACATGTGCGCTCATGATGTTCCTCCTGTCGTGGATTAACTAATGCGAATTTTCCGGGCTCGACATGCGCGCCAGCCAGGCATGCGCAGGCTCCGGCCTGGAAAAGAGATATCCCTGATGAATCACCTTGGCCCGGGCATTGAGAAAATCGGCCTGGGACTGGATTTCCACTCCTTCCGCAACGATTTTCAGCTTGAGATGGCTGGCGACGGAAAGTATCACTTCAACCAGCGCAGCATCGTCCGGGTCGTCCGGCGCATCCTGGACGAAAGTCTTGTCGATCTTGAGTTCGTGGATCGGCAAGCGCTTGAGATAGGCCAACGATGAATAGCCGGTGCCGAAATCGTCAACCGAGAAATGAATGCCCAACGCGGCGAGTTCGGTCATTTTGGCGACGACGTCATTCATGTTATCGATCATCAGGCCTTCCGTGACCTCCAGCGTCAGGTGGCTGGGATCCGCGCCGGTCAGCGTCAGCAGGTTGCGCAGAGACTGCACGAATCCGGGCTGGCGAAAGTGGCGCGGGCTGATGTTCACGGAAATTCGTATCGGCGCATTCACGATGGTTTCCATCGTCAGCAGCCGGCAAACCTGTTTCAGCATCCATCCGTCCAGATCGATGATCAGGTCCGACTCCTCGGCAATCGGCACAAACGCAGCCGGTGTGATGAGGCCGCGCACGGGATGCTGCCAGCGCACCAGCGCCTCGGCGCCAACGACGTTGCCGTCGGCATCGACCTGCGATTGCAGGTACAGCTGCAATTCGTCGGCACGTATGGCCTGGCGTAATTCACGCTCAATCTGGAAGCGCTGGCTTGCGATTTCCTCCATGTCGGTTTCGAAGAAAGCTGTCTGGTTACCCCCGCTTTTCTTGGCCCGATGCAATGCGGTATCTGCCCGGCGCAGGATATCGTCCGGGGCATCATGATCCAGCTCTGGGAACAAGGTCACGCCCAGGCTGACGGTAATCGTGACATCCTCCACGCCGCTGCTGAAAGCCTGTTTCATCGCATGGTGAATCTTTTCGGCGACTACGTGCGCATGACGGCTGGCGGTATGTGCCGCAGTGTCCAGGTTTTGCAAAAGAATGGCGAACTCGTCTCCGGTCATCCGCGCCAGCGTATCGTCCTCGCGCAGAATGCCCGTCAGGCGATCGGCAACCGATTTCAGCAAAAGATCGCCCGCGGCGTGTCCCAGGGCATCGTTCAGCATTTTCAACCGGTCGATATTCAGAAAAATGATCGCACCCATACGCTTTTCGCGCCGCGTCAAGGTGAGAGTCTGTCCCAGGCGATCCATCAGCAGGAGACGATTGGGCAATCCTGTGAGCGAATCATAATAGGCCAGCCGATGGACATTGGCTTCGGACTGCTTGCGCTCGGTGATATCGAGCATGATCCCTTGCAGGTATATCGCATTTCCATCTTCATCGAAAACGGGCTGAGCCTCGTCGCTGAAATGCCGCCATTCCCCTTCCCTGGTTCGCAACCGGTATTCCGCTGAAAAAGAGCTGCCGTTACGGTGCGACTCGGCCAGTTGCTGCATCACAGGGGGCCGATCTTCGGGGTGGATCAACTTTTCCCACATACCCGGCGTATTCACCCATTCATCGGCTTCATAGCCCAGTTTTGCAACACGCGGGCTGACATAGATAGTCTTGCTGTGTTTATCGATTCCGGCACGATAAATGATGGCGGGAACCTGTTCGGTCAAAAGACGATAACTACGCTCGCTTTCGCGCTCGCTTAAGGATGCAACAAGAATCTTGTCGACCAGGCGGCGCACCAAGCCATAAAGCAACAGCGAGGTCACGCCGACAAACAGCCAGCCTTTGACCAGGCTGGCCCATGTCATTTGCTCGGGAGTCCGGAATGCCAGCTCGACCGCCTTGTCGGAAAACAATATCCACAGCGCACCAAACGCAGCATAGACGATCACGAGCCTGAATACGCTGGGCGAAGCGCCAGCGGCGGTTGCGGTAGTCATGCTGACGGGCTGCGGCTCGGTCATTTGATCTTTCCGGATGCGAAGGAAGCAGTCTGGATAAGTATGCCTCAAAATACTACCCGATGCCGCCACCGCTGAGAATCGGCATTGCGCAGAGATGCCACGTTGCTGCGCAATGCCGGTCTCGAAGTTAGCCGGAAGTAAAGCCCGTGATATGCGCGAGCAGTTCCTCTTCCTGATAAGGTTTACCGAGATAGACATTGACGCCGAGTTCTTCGGCATATTTGCGATGCTTGTCGGCCGTACGTGAGCTGATGACGATAAGCGGAATATGCGCCGTTCGCGGATTGCCCCGCACCGCACGGGACAGCTCGAAGCCATCCATGCGCGGCATTTCGATATCCAGCAGTATCACTTCCGGCAACACCGATTCCAATTGCTGCAATGCATCCACGCCATCCTTGGCGGCCAGCGGGTGATAGCCTTCGCGCGTCAGCAAGCGCGAAATCACCTTACGCATGGTGAGTGAATCGTCCACGACCATGATGGTCGGCAATTGCACGCTTTCAGCGGCTGCCGCCACCTCATGCACCTCGGCCGCCAACGTTTCGCGGAAAGCCATATGGATGGGATTCAGCACCAGCATCACCTTGCCGTCGCCCATCACCGTGGCCCCGGCGATGCTGCCCATGCCGGCCAGTTGCGGGCCGATGTTCTTGACCACGATTTCGCGATTGCCGCGAATTTCATCGACGATCAGCGCGATCCGGCGCGCGCCGCTGCGCAGCAGCATTACCGGCGTATAGGCCTGCGGCTCGGGCTGGACCGGGCGGCCCAGCAAGTGCGACAGGTAATACAAGGGATATTGACGACCGCCCCAGCCGAACTGGCCTTGTTCCTGTATCGAAGCCAGCGCACTGTGCTTGATCTTCTGCACCTGTTCCACCATGGGCGCGGGCAGCAGGAACTCTTCGGTGCCGACACGCACCAGCACGGTCTGATTGACTGCCAGCGTCAGCGGCAGGTAAATCGTGAACGTACAGCCCTGACCCACTTCGGAAGAGACCTCAATACGACCGCCGAGCGCCGTGATGTCGGCTCGCACCGCATCCAGCCCGACGCCTCGCCCCGAAACCTGGGTCACGTTGTCCGATGTAGAGAATCCGGGCTCGAAAATCAGCGATACCAGTTCGGACGGGCTGCTCTCCTCCGCCCCGCCCTGCATGGCGAGACTGGCCGCCTTGGCCTTGATCTTTTCGTAATCCAGTCCGCTGCCGTCATCGCTCAGCGAAAGGATGATTTCATTGCCTTCCTGCCGCGCCTGAATTTGCACCTGGCCCAACTTGGGCTTCTTCAGGCTGGTGCGTTTTTTGGCATCTTCCAGGCCGTGGGCGATGGCATTCCGCAATAAGTGCTCCAGCGGCCCGACCATTTTCTCTAGCACGCTGCGGTCGATTTCCACCGATTCGCCCTTGATCTCCAGTTCGGCCGGCTTCTTGAGTTCCGCCGCGGTCTGGCGAACGATGCGGTGCAGGCGCTCCGATACATTTTCGAACCGCACCATGCGCGTCCGCATCAGGCCTTGCTGCAGCTGCTTGGTCATGCGCGACTGCTCGTTCAGCGCCGCTTCGGTTTCGTTCAGGTTGATCATCAGGCCCTGCTGCACCGTCGCCACGTCGTGCACACTCTCGGCCATCATGCGCGTCAATTCC
>Ga0066486_1000434_pt1 | contig 10809 bp, 10 predicted proteins | sample LakWasM128_HOW14_2_FD_59591 | JGI IMG/M metagenome (GOLD analysis project Ga0066486, IMG submission 59591) | Freshwater sediment methanotrophic microbial communities from Lake Washington under simulated oxygen tension - Sediment Metagenome 128_HOW14 | ecosystem: Environmental > Aquatic >... | reverse complement strand
CGCGAGATTGGCCTGCATCCGGAGACCAACAAGAAGATCACCGCCGGTATCGGTCGCTTCGGGCCTTACCTCAACCACGACGGCACCTTCAAATCGATTCCGCGTTCAGACAGTATTTTCGATATCGATATGCCGCGTGCCGTCGAACTGCTGGCGCAAGCCAAGGCCAAGGCCGCACCGCTGCGTGAGTTGGGCGAACATCCGACCGAAGGCGGCAGCATTGCGATCTATTCCGGGCGCTACGGCCCTTATGTGCAGCACGGCAAGATCAATGCCACGCTGCCCAAGGACGAGGAAATCGAATCGATCACGATAGAGCAGGCGCTGGAGTTACTGGCTGCGAAGGCAGCCAAGGGCGCCCCTGCCAAAAAGAAAACCGCGACACGCAAACCAGCCGCGGCAAAAGCAGCTACGCCCAAGAAAGCATCTGCGGCAAAGAAGACATCCACAGCCAAGAAAAAATAAAGCCGGCGCAAGCCGGCTTTATTTAATGATTTAAATCAAACCAACGGGGATTACCCCATCTTTGCAACCAGTCGGTTGCTCTCTATCCATTTACGGACACGGTTGGCGTCACCGATTCGTGTGTACTTGCCGGCTGAATCGAGCAACACGATGATCAGCGGTTGTCCGGCAATCAATGCCTGCATCACCAGGCAACGGCCGGCCTCGTTGATGAAGCCCGTTTTCGAAAGGCCGATATTCCAATCGCTGTTGCGTACCAGGGCATTGGTATTGCGGAATTCGGCGGGGCGCCGCATGCCATCCATTTCGACAGCGTAGGATGCAGCGGTACTGACCTGGCGAATTTCCGGATATTCATAGGCGGCATTGACCATCTTGGCCAAATCTTCCGCGGTCGAGATGTTTCCGCTGTTGAGACCCGTCGCATCGACAAATTGCGAACGCGTCATGCCCAACATCATCGCTTTTACATTCATCGCGCTGATAAACGCTTGATATCCCCCGGGATAGGCATGCCCCAGCGCCGATGCCGCACGATTCTCGGAAGACATCAGCGCAAGCTGAAGCATTTCCGCCCGCGTCAATGTGGCGCCCACAGGTAGTCGGGAGCTGCTTCTTTTCACGATATCGACATCCGCCGAGGTCACCGTGATCATTTCGTCCAAAGGCTGACGTGCATCCAGCACGACCATGGCCGTCATAAGCTTGGTGACGGAGGCAATGGGCGTCGGAAGATCAGTGCTCTTGGCGTAGAGCACCTCACCGGTTTCCTGATTAAGAATCAGTGCCTTGGCGGAAGCCAGTCGAAGCTCCCCACCGAGATCGTCATCCAGTTGCTGGATCGCGGAAGGAGTGTGTTTGATTTTGTGGATATAAGCGGAGCGCTTGGCGATACGCGCCTTGACGCGGGCTTTTTGCCGGGCTTTCGCTTTGGCCTTGGCTTTTGCTTTCGCCTTGGCGGTAGTTATCGTACTTCGTTTTTCTCCGGCGCTACTGCCCTCTGCGGCCGATGCAGCGGGCATAGAGAAAGATAAGGTCAGGGCAATACTGAGTAGCAACAACCTTAGATTCACTTCTTCCTCCTGATAACGCTATGTCTGCCGGGGACTATAGTATCCAAATAATCATGATTTGTCATCATGATACGAGATAAACTTAAACACACACATGAGACATGGACAACCGTGTCTCATGTAAAGAGATTCTCACAGCACTTTAGATAAGACCGGAAATTCTGTTGGAATGTTTCTTACAACGCAATCGGAATTGAACGCTGGTCATATGCTTTGCGTTGACTTAATTTGCCGGCAAGCATGCAGAATCTCCTCCAGGCCGTTTTGCAGCCGCACTCCGGCTTGCCAATACGGGAAGCGACGAGGCATACTTTCACAATACTCAAGGGGAGAAATAATCGTGGCAACCGTGACCTTCAAAGGCGAACCCATCAATGTCGGCGGAACATTTCCTCGTGTCGGGGATTCCGCACGCAGCTTCATGCTGGTAGATAAGGATCTGAACGACGTTTCGCTCAGCCAGTTCGCCGGTCGCCGGAAAATCCTCAATATCGTGCCCAGCCTGGATACGCCGGTTTGCGCGGAATCGACCCGCAAATTCAATGAGCTGGCGAGCATGATTCCCAATACTGTCGTGCTGGTAATTTCCGCCGACCTGCCTTTCGCGCAAAGCCGTTTCTGCGCCGTGGAAAATCTGCAGAACGTATTTACCCTTTCCACCATGCGCGGCCGCGATTTCCACAAGGATTATGGCGTGATGATCACGGATTATCCGCTGGCAGGCCTTACCGCCCGCGCCGTGATCGTGCTGGACGAAAACGACAAGGTGTTGCACGCCGAACTGGTGCAGGAAATCGGCAGGGAGCCGGATTACGATGCAGCGCTGACTGCTGCACGCTACATCACGGTTTAAGACGAACGGATTCTCACAAGCCCGACGTTACGGCGTCAGGCTTTTTTATTGTCCCATCGCGCCACGCCGTGCATGGTCAACGAATAGACCGCCGGCACCACAACCAGCGTTAATAGCGTCGACGTAATCATCCCCCCGATCACAGCCACTGCCAGAGGGCCATTGGTCTCGGCGCCGGCGCCAAAGCCCAATGCAGCCGGCAGCAATGCGAGAATCACCGTCAAGGATGTCATCAACACCGGCCGCAAGCGTATCGGGCAGGCGTCCTGCAATGCGGTATCGATGGCCATGCCTTCCCCGCGTCGCTGATTGGTCAGATCGACCAGCAAAATGGAGTTTTTAGCCACCAGGCCGATCAGCAGTACCAGGCCGATCATCGAGTAGATGTTCAGTGAGTGTCCCATCAGCCACAGCGCCATCACTCCGCCAATAATCGCCAGCGGCTGTGCCAGCATGATGATCAGCGGCTGCAGAAAGGAATTGAACTGGCTTGCCAGCACCATATAGAGCAGCGCCATTGCCAGCGCGAACACGAAGATCATGTTCTGCACGGTTTTACCGAACTCTTCTGCCTGGCCCACGAATTTGATGCCATACCCCGGCGGCAGGATTTGCGCCGCGGTCTCGCGCACCTGAGTGACCGAGTCGCCCAAGGGAATGGTCGGAGTCGCGTAAAAGCTGGCGGCATAGTGCAAATCGAAGCGGCCGATCACCGCCGCGCCCAGTTTCTGTTCGAAGCGGGCGACCGTGTCCAGACGTACCAGCTTGCCATCCTGGCTGCGCAAGAAAATTCTGGTCAGATCGGCCGGCTGGGCCAGCGATCCTTCCTTGGCCTTGAGGCGGATGTTATAGCGCTCGCCGTCACCCGGCTCGTCGTTGTATTTGGCGACATCGATGCCGCCGGTCAGCATGTTGAGGGAATACGCGACGTCGTTCGCAGAAAGCCCGAAACTCGCGGCACGCGTGCGATCCACGGTCATCACCAGTTCCGGCAGGTCAAGTTGCATGTCGAGGTCGACCTTGCCCATGCCCGGCGTGTTGTTCAGGCGATCCTGCAGCGCCTGCGCAAGCTCGCTGACCTGCGTGAGACTGGGGCCGGACAAATTGAATTGCAGCGGATCGCCGCGCTGCCCGCCGACGATGGAAACAGGCGCCGGAAACGCGCGTACACCGGGAATCTGCGCCAGCTCGACGCGCAATTGCTTGAGCAGATTCTGCTGGCTGATATCGCGGTCGGCGCGATCCCTGAGCCGCACGAAAGCAAACCCCTGATTGACCTGTCCCGCCTGCCCGATGCCGATGGCGGTAAAGTACGTCGCAATGGCGCGATGGCTGCCGAGCACTTTTTCAACCTCGATCAGGCGCGTATTGGTGTAGTCGACGCTGGAGCCCAGCGGGGTCTTCATGTACACCATGAAACGCCCTTCGTCCTCCTCGGGCACGAACTCCTTCTTCACTTGCTGAAAAAACCAGACGCTGGAAGCAACGCTCAGCAAAGTGATTGCCACCACCAGCCAGCGATAGCTGAGCGCCAGACCGAGCAGACGGCGATACAGGCTATCCATGCCCGCAAAAAACCGATCCAGCGCGTAATACACGCGGCCATGTTGCGGCGCAACCTTGAGATAGCGCGAGCACAGCATCGGCGTCAGTGTCAGCGACACGAATAGCGACACCAGCACGCCGAAGGTGACTACTACCGCGAACGACTTGAAGAACTGCCCGATGATGCCGCTCATGAAAATCACCGGCGCAAAGATTGACACCAGCGACAGCGTCGCTGCCATCACCGCGAAAACCACCTCCTTGCTGCCATTCAGCGCCGAAGTGATCGGATCGGGGTCAATTTTTTCCCGGTGCCGGAAAATGTTTTCCAGCACCACGATGGCGTCGTCCACCACCACGCCGATCAGCAGTAGCAGGGCGAGCAGCGTCATCGTATTGAACGTGAAGCCGGAGAAATACATCACTGCCACCGCCCCCATCAGCGAGACGGGAATCGCCGTGGCGATGATGAGCGTGGAGCGAACGGAACGCAGGAAAAGTAACACGATGAAGGCCGCCAGCAGCGTGCCTTCGATCAGGTGCTCCTTCAGCGCGTTGATGATTTCCTGGATGTAGAGCGCATCGTTGGACGCGATTTCGATGGTCATGCCGGGCGGCAACTGTGGACTGATTTCCTCGTCCAGCCGGCGCTTCACCTCATCGATGATCGCGACTGTATTCGAATTGGCGATCTTGACCATGCCAAGGCCGACGGTAGGCTTGCCGTTGAAATGCGCGAGCTGGCGGTAGTCTTCCAATCCGTCTTCCAGCTCGGCTACGTCCCTGAGTTTGATCGGCGCTCCGTCGCGATAACCGACGATCATCGTCCCTAGATCACTCAGTTTGTGGAACTCCATGTCCAGCTTGAGCAAGTACTCGCTCTTTTGCCCGACAAGAAAACCGCCGGGCAACTGCACGTGTTCTTTCTGAAACGCGGCGAGCATATCCTGCGGCGTGACGCCCATCGCCGCCATGCGGTCCGGCAGCAGATTGACGCGTATCGTGCGGTCGCGGCGGCCGCCCAGCCGTACCTCGCCCACGCCGTCCACGGTTTCGAGTCGCTTCTTCAGCACGTTCGAAGCGTACTGGTTCAGTTGCTGCTGCGTACGGTCGCCCCTGAGCGCCAGCCACATGATCGGCGTCGCGCCGGTTTCCACCTTGGCCACGATGGGCGGATCGACGTCATCCGGCAATCGGCGCAATACCTGGTTGACTTTGGCTTGCACTTCGTTGAATGCGACATCGATCTTTTTGTCCAGGTCAAAAGTGATCGTCACCACCGACACGCCGGGGCTGGACGACGATTGGATATGTTCGATCCCCGGTACGCTGTTGACCGAGGTTTCGATGATGTTGGTGATGCTGGAATCGACAATGTCCGGGTTGGCACCCTGCAGACGCGTAGTGACGGAAATGACCGGGAATTCGATGTAGGGGAAGCGATCCACGCCAATGCGCTGATAGCTGATGACGCCCAGCAGCACCAGCACGCCGGAAAGCATCCAGGCGAGAACGTGGCGCTTGATCGATAGCTCGGGCAGGGTCATTTGGTCGCGCTCTTGGCGTTTTGTACGCTCACTGCTGTCTTGTCGGTCAAATATGCCGCGCCGTCCACGGCGACGATCTCGCCACCGGAAAGCCCTTCCAGGATTTCCACTGTGCCTTGCTCGCGCAGTCCCGACTTGACAACGCGCTGCTGCGCCTGATTGTTCAGTATGACATACACCACTTCGCCGGCCGGCCGCAGCACTACGCTTTGCTCCGGCACGACCACGGCCCGCCCCCGCATGCCGAGCACCACTGCGCCATTGACGCTGGCGCCGGGGTGCCATCCCGCCTTGCCTACGACATCTGCAATCACGTCCGCGGCGCGGTTGGTACTGCCGATCAGCGGCTTGATTTCCTTGATGGTGGTAGTCACGATCGCGTCCGGTGCCGTCGGCGTGGAAAGGCGCACCGTCTGGCCCGGCTTCAGTTCGGCCGCCACGGTTTCGGGAAACGGCAAATGTGCACGCAGGCGCTGGGTACTGATGATCTGGAATAGCGGATCGCCGACCTTGACGTAATCGCCGACGGATACGACCTGTGTCTCGACCCGCCCGTCCATCGGCGCATGCACCCGGGTCTTGGTATCGTTGTGCTCGATGGCGGCCAGCCGCGCACGCGCACCTTCCAGTTGCTGACGCAGCGCATCCTGCTGCGTCGTCAGGTCGTCCAGCGCATTCTGCGAAATGAAATTCTTCTCGACCAGGCGCTGGTTGCGCTCCACCACTTTGCCCTGATTCGCAAGCAAAGCCTCGATGCGCGCGATTTCCGCCAGCGCCTCGCGCCGTTGCAGCCGGATATCTTCCGCATCCAGGAGCGCGATCAATTGTCCCTGTTTCACTGTATCGCCGGCATGGGCCAGCACCTTGATCACCCTTGCCGGCACTTCCGCGGCAAGAGTGGGATCGACCAGGCCTTCCAGCGTGCCGATGGATTCCTCGCGTATCTCAAGATCGCGGGTTTGCGCCGTAGCAGTGGAAACCAGCGTCGCGGGCGGCCCGGCCGGCTTGGCATCCTGCCCGTCCTTTTGGGCGCAGGCGGCGAGAGCAAGTACCAGCGCGACGATCAATGCGTTCGGAATGGATTTCATGCAACGGTCTTTCACGATTGTTATTCTTTGGCCGGCAACAAGCCGTTCAGCATTACCTGCATCATTTTCCGGTTGTAGCTCACCGGATCGTCCGCAAAGCCGGCACCGGGCAAATGACGCAGCGTCTCGCGCGTCTGGAAAAAGTAGATATGGCCAACGAAGAAAGTCTGCCACTGACCGATCGGTTGGTCAATTTGAGGACCGCGCGGCATAGCGATCCTTGACATGGGTGCTGATGAATCCGCTAAGCCCCCGGCCGGAACGCGCCAGAAACTTCATGCATTCCACATTCTCGCGTCCGGCGCTGCGGTAGGTATAGGTGTATATCCTGCCGTCGACAAACTCGACCCGGATGCCGCCGCGCCGGATTTCATACGCCACCACACCCGAATTGCCCGCCCGGTTTCCATAGCGCGTCAGCATGGCTGGTCACTCGCCATTCCACCGGAACTTCGCCAGCCGGATACGGCCACGCGCATCGAATACCACGCCTTCCCGCTCAAGGCGAATCCGCTGAGTGTTCTCCATGGCGTCATGGGTTGAACGCGGGCTGATTTCACCGGCGGCATTGACGACGCGATGCCAGGGAACGAGGCTGCCGCCGTCCAGTGCGCTCAGTGCATAGCCGACCGAACGGGCGCCATTCGGAATGTCGGCCAGCTTCGCGATCTGGCCGTAGGTAGCCACGCGCCCGGGTGGAATACGCGACACGCAGCGATAGATTTGCGCATACGAAAACGTGGCAGCAGGCATGTATGTATCCTTTCGATGAGGCATTACATTCGATCAGGTAAATGAATAACCATTAGAATGTATGCATTCTTCGACCGAAAGTCCGCTCATGGAATTGCATCAATTTTTCCTTCTTTTCGCTATCGTCCTGATCGCCGCCCGCGTATTTTCCGAAACCGTCGCGCGCTTTGGCATCCCCGCCGTCATCGGCGAGCTGCTGGCCGGGCTGATGGTCGGCCCTTCGTTGCTTGGCTGGGTATCGCCGGACGCCACGATGAAACTGCTGGCGGAAATCGGCATCATCCTGTTGCTGTTCGAAGTGGGCATGGATACCGATCTGCGTCGGCTGGCAAGCTCGGGCGCCAAGCCGGTCATCGTGGCTGTCGTTGGTTTCCTGCTGCCGTTTTTTCTTGGCTACGCTGTCAGTGCGTGGCTCTTCGATCTGTCGCTGCTCACCGCATTGTTCATCGGCGGCACGCTGACCGCCACCAGTATCGGCATTACGGTGCGCGTATTGGACGACCTCAAGAAACGTCAATCGGACGAAGCGCAGATCGTCATCGGTGCCGCGGTGCTGGACGACATCCTGGGCGTGCTGGCGTTGGCTTTCCTGTATCAGTTCGCCGTGGAGCAGCAGGTTTCCGTACAAGCGCTGGGCGAAGTCGGCTTGTTTATCGTGCTGTTCATGGTGCTGGCGCCCTTCGTCGCCAAGTTCGCCGCCGAGATCATTGATCACTTCGACCGCCGAGCGGCCTCTCCCGGCCTGCTGCTAACGATGGCACTGGCACTAATACTGCTGTTTTCCTGGCTGGCGCATCTGGTCGGCGCGCCTGAAATCATGGGCGGTTTCGCGGCCGGTCTGGCGTTCGGCCAGCATTTCGGCCTGAAGATGCGCATTCGCTTAACGCCCGCCTACGCCATCGCCTTCACGTCCAGCCCCAAACTGGCACAAAAAGTCGAAGACCAGATGCGGCCGCTGATCCATACGTTCTCCCCGCTGTTTTTCGTGATGGTCGGCGTGTCGCTCAATCTGAATGTGGTGGACTGGGGGTCGAGTTTCATCTGGGCCTTGGCCGGCGCCTTGCTGGTCGCGGCTTTCATTGGAAAATTCGCGGCCGGATTCTGCATCCCGGCACCGCGCCGCATGCAAACGGCCATCGGAATGTCGATGATTCCGCGCGGAGAGGTGGGATTGATCTTCGCCCAGTTGGGTTTCAGCCAGAACATTCTGCCCGGCGAGCTCTATGCCGCGCTGCTGATCGTGATCGCCCTCACCACGATGGCGCCGCCGTTCATGCTGAAATGGTTCTACGCGACGGAAAAAACCGCTAGCGACTAACCCTGCCCCAGTCGAAGCACGGCCCCGGATCGGTTTTCCGGCCCGGGGCAATATCCGAATGCCCCGTCACCGCCGCGACGGGATAAGCCTCTCTCAGCGCCGTCAACAAGGCATTCAACGTCGCGTACTGCGCTTCTTCGAAAGGTGTTTCGTCGTCGCCTTCCAGTTCGATGCCGATCGAAAAATCGTTGCAGCGCTCACGGCCCTGCCATTGCGACACGCCGGCATGCCAAGCGCGCTTGTCACATGAAACGAACTGGATCAGCTCGCCGTTTCGCCGTATGAAAAAATGTGCCGACACTTTCAAGTGATGGATTTCGCGGTAATACGGATGTACTTCGGGCTTCAGCCGGTTGGTAAAAAGCTCGATGACGCCGTCGCCGCCGAATTCGCCGGGAGGCAGGCTGATATTGTGGATAACGATCAGGTCGATCACGCATCCGTCCAGGCGCTCATCGCAGTTGGGCGAAGCAATCTGACGCGCCTCAGGGATAACGCCGCCGGCCTCGACATGCAGCGCGCTCATGCGGGGCAAGCCCGATTCCGATACAATCGCGTGCTAATCAAATTGTCAGGGTCTTCCATGATATTCCTCGAATTATTCGTCATGCTGGTGGTGATTCTAGTCGCTGCCGAAATCTTTACCAACGCTCTCGAGCACCTGGGCGAAAAACTCAAAATCTCCGAGGGCGTCACCGGTTCGTTGTTCGCCGCGGTCGGCACCGCGCTGCCGGAAACCATGGTGCCTCTGCTGGCACTGCTGGCGGGCACGGCCAATACTCAGGTCAACGAGGAAATCGGCGTCGGCGCGATTCTGGGCGCACCGCTGATGCTGTCTACCCTGTCGCTGTCGTTGCTGGCATTCGCGGTGCTGAAAAAGCGTGGCGTACATGGCGAATTCCGCCCGGAAAAAACCGGCCTGGTCCGCGACCTCAACTTTTTCCTGGCCGCCTTTTCTTTCGCTACGCTGGCCCTGTTTATCCCGCATCACCTGACGGTCGTCCGCGCCGCGCTGGGTTTCAGCATGGTGCTGATCTATTTCATCTACATCATGCTCACCCTGCGCGCCTCCAAGGCGCTGGTGCATGAAGGCCATGCCACCGAAGCTGACGACCCGATGTTTCTGTGCCGTATCGGCCTGCCCAACAACATGATCGTCATCCTGCTGCAACTGGCCGGCGGCCTCGCGCTGCTGATTTTTGGCGCGCACGGTTTCATCAATGGCGTCGAGGAAGCCGCTGCAATCCTCGGCATCTCCGCGCTACTGCTGTCGCTGCTGATTATTCCGATCGCGACCGAGCTGCCGGAGAAGGTCAACAGCATCCTCTGGATCCGCAAGCACAAGGACACGCTGGCGTTTGGCAATATCACCGGCGCGATGGTATTCCAGGGCACGCTGCTGCCGGCAATCGGCATCATGCTGACACCGTGGGAGCCGCGCAGTGAGGTGCTGGCGGGCGTCATCATCACGTTGCTGGCGGCACTCTGGCTACGCTGGATGGCAGGCAAGGGCCACCTGAAAGTGTGGCACGTATGGGTGAACGGCGGGATGTACCTGACTTATCTGACCATCGCGCTTTCGTAGCGCTAATCCCTGCCGAGGTTCAGCCTTTCGAGCCGGTAACGCAAGGTTCGGAAGCTGACGCCCAGCAATTTTGCTGCGGCCGTTTTGTTGTTGCCGGTTTTTTCGAGGGCATCGAGGATGATTTTCCGTTCGATGCTCTCAAGATACTCCGGCAGCGGAGTCTCTCCATCGTGCACGAACTCGACGTCTTCGGTCGAAGACGTTGATGCCTCCAGCAGCAAATCCCCACTCTCGATAGCGCTGCCGTCGCACAAGGCCAAGGCGCGCTCGAGCACATTTTCCAACTCGCGCACGTTGCCGGGAAAGCCATGCCGGATCAGAGCCATTGCCGCGGGTTCGGAAAGCCTCGGGATCGCTGTGCCGAGTTCCCGGCAATGCTTCTCCAGTATGCTCGCGGCAAGCTGCGGAATATCTTCGGCCATTTCCCGCAACGGCGGCATCCTGAGCTCGATGACATTGAGCCGGTAATACAAGTCCTGTCGGAACAAGCCGTTTTCCATCATTTGCGACAAATTGCGATGCGTTGCGCTGATGATGCGCACGTCCACGTTTTCTTCCTGCGTACTGCCGACCATGCGCACT
>Ga0066486_1000430_pt1 | contig 10829 bp, 9 predicted proteins | sample LakWasM128_HOW14_2_FD_59591 | JGI IMG/M metagenome (GOLD analysis project Ga0066486, IMG submission 59591) | Freshwater sediment methanotrophic microbial communities from Lake Washington under simulated oxygen tension - Sediment Metagenome 128_HOW14 | ecosystem: Environmental > Aquatic >... | reverse complement strand
ATCAAACTCCTGAATGAAACCTTTTTCAAAATACTGAATGACGAGTGAATCATCAAAGATACAATTAAGCGCTTTCACATTCCGAAGTTGGAATTGAAAATCTTGAACTGAAATGGTGCGATCGAGGATTTTGATGAGATAACGATCGGAGGAGACGACTTTTGCAGTCGCTCCTCCGATAAGAAGACTATACAGGAGAAGAAATTTCGATATTTCCGATATTCTTTTGTTTAACAACTTCATTCTCTTTATGGAAGCGAGCATTCACGCGTGGGTTGAAAGTGTAACCATCTTTCCCACGAAGGATATACTGACGCTTAATTCCTTTAGGCTCAATGAGCTTACGAAGACGGCTGATACTTGTGTAAATCAGCTTGTCATGGATAAGAGGATTGTACTCATCTTTCCAGATCATTTTAGCGAGGTCTTCTTTATTATAGTAAGTTCCCGGAGTTTGCGCCAAGAGGAAAAGGATCTCAAGAAGAACGAAACGGTGTTTGAAATCGATGACACCGAGAGCTTTCTCGTGAATTACTCTGTTATGACGGTCAAGATAAAGATCTACTGATGAATCGTTCACATCCTCGACTTCCATCATAATGAGCTGCTGAAGGCGTTTGAAGTACTCATCATCCAGAGAGTTCTGAGCAATTCCGAAAAGAAGAAGAGCTTTTGAGAACTCACCCATTTTCTTAAGAGCTACACCTTTATTGAGAAGCACATAGTTGTGCATGTTCCAACAACGTTTTGAATGAAGAAGTTTCATCGCAAGATCGTACTGAGGAAGAGAATTTGAATACTCTCCTAGTTCACGAAGAGCGTTACCCCAAAGAAGGTGCATTGAACCTTTAAGGTAGCCTTTCTTAAGGATGTTTAGGAGTTCATTTAGTTGATTCAAGTGAACGATAGCGTCCTGGAAATTCTTCATTTGATAAGCGTTTGTCGCCATCGCATAAAGAGATTTCGCCATTAGTTCAGGCTCATTTTCAGTCTGAGCTTTGCGATAGGCCTGGTTGAAGTTTTTCTGTGCTTCGGAGAATTCACCTTTATAAGTGTTCACCACTGCAGCGTTATAGAAATACTCGCCATTAAGAGAAGGAAGAATGCTGACAGTCTGATCAAGAAGTTCACTCGAGAGCTGGATATACTTGTTAGCTTCTTTTTCGTTGAGTGACTCAGAGTAGATACGGATAAGGAAACCGTAGATCTTGAAAATTGCGAAAGCATCCTGAGGAAGTTCCGTGCGCTTTAAAGCATCAAGGAAATGCTCTTCAGCTTTTTCGAAATCCGCTTTGTCATAATAAATTTTAGCGAGTCGATAATGACCCTGCCCTTCAATGCGGCTTGAGTCCGCAGGAAGATGAGCCAGGAATCGGTCATCTTTATTAAGGTCCACCACAGCTCTCGTCATAAGAGTTTCAACTGATGGCACAGATGAACCTTCGTTTCGAGATTGGATAGTTTCCATAAAAGCCTCCTAAAATGAAGTAAGAACTTCTGACCTTACAATTCAACAATGGGGAGGTTAAACCCCATCCCTGACAAAAAAGCAAGATATAGGAACATTTCACTCAACAAAAGCCACTAACTCTAATAATTTCTAATGCTTATACAGTGTAAGATGGGCCATTGTGGGAGCCTTTTGGCACTATCTCTAACATTGAAAGTAAGAATCTATCAAAACGAATTCTTACAGCTCTCTGAAATCCTCGAATCTCAATCTCTAACTCGTTGATTGAACGGGGTTTGATTGGTAATGTTTATGAGCTCAATCCCATCTGACAATTTCTGTGTTTTTAAGAGGAACGATTCATGGCGAAGTATGATTTAGACACTTTAAGGCATTCGACTGCCCACCTTATGGCCCAAGCGATTATGGAACTCTATCCGGACGATAAAGTTCAATTAGGGATCGGCCCCGTAATTGAAAACGGTTTCTATTACGACATCGACATGACCAAAAAACTTACTGAAGAGGATTTGAAGGCCATCGAAGAGAAGATGAAAGAAATCATCAAACGTAATCTTCCAGTTGTTCGTCACGAAGTGACTCGTGGAGAAGCGATGAAGCTTTTCGCAGACAGAGGACAGATACTCAAGACTGAACTTATTCGTGATATCCCTGATGGTGAGACTATTTCTTATTATACTCAGGGTGATGCTTTCTTTGATCTGTGTACTGGTCCACACGTTGAAAAGACTTCTGACTTAAATTTCTACTTCAAGTTATTACATACAGCAGGTGCTTACTGGCGTGGTGATCAGACCCGTCCGATGCTTCAGCGTATTTACGCTGCAAGTTTCTCTTCAAAAGAAGAACTGAAAGAATACCTCACGATGCTTGAAGAAGCTAAGAAACGCGATCACCGTAAACTTGGTAAAGAGCTCGACCTCTTTATTTTTGATCCGGTTGCTCCTGCTTCTCCATTTTTCATGCCTAAAGGCGCTCTTGTTTATAATGGTCTTGTTGATTTCATGAGACGCATTTATAAAAAATTTGATTATCAGGAAGTCATTACTCCGCAAGTTCTTGATGTGGACCTTTGGCATACTTCAGGTCACTACGAAAAATATCATGAGAATATGTACTTCACTCAGATTGATGAAAGAGAGTTTGCGCTTAAACCGATGAACTGTCCTTGTCACATGCTTATGTTCTCTCACCACCGTTATTCATACCGTGACCTTCCCCTTCGTTTTGCGGATTTTGGACGTCTTCACCGTTATGAAAAATCAGGTGTTGTTGCAGGTCTTACTCGCGTAAGGACTTTCTGCCAGGATGATGCTCACATTTTCATCGAGTCTGAAGGCATTCAGGAAGAGATCAAAACTCTCATGAATATGTTTTTCATCGGGTATGAACACTTTGGATTTAAGAAAATTAAAATTGGTTTCTCAACTCGTCCCGAAAAACGCGTTGGTTCTGATGAAGTTTGGGATCAGGCAGAGGCAGCACTTAAAGCAGCACTCGATTCATCTGGCAGAGATTATTTCATCAATGAAGGCGATGGTGCATTCTATGGACCGAAGATTGATATTCAGGTAGCAGATGCACTTGGACGTTTCTTCCAGCTAGGAACTATCCAACTCGACTTCCAACTTCCTGATCGATTCGATCTTAAGTTCCAGAATGATAAAGGTGAAATGGAAAGACCGGTAGTTATTCACCGTGCACTTCTTGGATCACTTGAACGTTTCATCGGTGTTTACCTTGAACACGTTGGCGGCGCATTCCCTTTCTGGCTTGCCCCAGAACAGGCCATCATCATTCCGGTGAAAAACGAACTTCACCTTGAAGCAGCAACTCAACTTGAAAAAGAATTAAAGCGTAAAGGCTTCAGAGTCCGCGTTGATGACAGAAATGAATCAATGGGATTCAAGACAAGACAAGCTCAGACTGGAAAGATTCCATTCATGTTTGTTCTTGGCGATAAGGAAATTGAAGATAAAGCAGTTGCAGTGAGAAAGTATGGAGAACAAAAAACAGAAGTTATGCCACAAGCAACTTTGTTCACCATGCTTGAAACACTCGACCTGGAAAAAGTACCTGCACCATTAAGGGATTAATGATGAAAAAGAAAAATGTCCTCCTCCTTTGCGGTGGAGGAAGCTCTGAGCATGAGATTTCTCTACGTTCAGTGAAGTATTACGAAGACTGCATGTCTCAGATGCCAAATGTGAACACGATCAAAATTGAGATCGATAAGCAAGGTCAGTGGGTTGATTCAAACGGAAAGCGCTACCTTCTTGATGGCAAACGTTTTTTACGAGCATTTGAACAAGATGGTGCTCCTGGAACTTTGATTGATGTCGCGATTCCTTGTATCCACGGATATCCGGGTGAAACTGGAGATCTTCAATCATATTTTGAAATGATTGGGCTTCCCTACTTTGGCTGTAATTCCGAAACATCAAAAATGTGTTTCAACAAAATCACAACTAAAATGTGGGCGACTGCACTTGGCGTGGCAAACACTCCTTACATCTTTGTTTCTGAAAATAATGAAGAAGCAAAAAAACGTGTTGTTGAATTCCAAAAGCAGCATGGTGATCTTGTTATTAAAGCTTCTAACCAGGGTTCATCAGTTGGTTGTTATATGGTTCCTTCAAATCAGGATCCACTTAAGGCCGTTGATGATGCTTTCAAGCTTTCGCCATTCGTTCTGATTGAAAAGAGAATGAAACCACGTGAACTTGAAGTTTCTGCTTATGAATATGATGGAAAAGTTCAGATTTCTTATCCTGGTGAAATCGTCACTCCAACTTCGACTTTCTATACGTACGATCAGAAATATTCTTCTGATTCTCAATCAGTGACTTTTATTCGCGCCGAGAACGTGACACCTGAACAGGTGAAAACAATTACCGACTACGCGACTAAGCTTTATCACGGTTTAAAAATCAGACACCTTTCTCGCATCGATTTCTTCCTTGATGATGGAAAGATTTATTTAAATGAGATTAATACCTTTCCTGGTTCTACTTCGATCTCGATGTTTCCGAAGATGTTAGAGGCCAACGGTCACTCATTTAAGGCATACCTAGAGCAACATATTACCAACTTATAGTTTTTCACCTCCCTGCGCCAAATCTGGGTATAATACTCATGAGGTGCAGGGATGCTTTCCGCTCAAACTTTTAATTCATACACAGAACAGAACAGGCTTTCCTTAAAGCTTAGACCTATTCTCGTGGGTGAGCTTTACCTCGCTAAAAAACTTAAGCACCCGGTGTTCATTTTCAAAAACGGTGCATTCTATCCAGTGATTAACGAAGCAACTGTCCCTACCAAGGACCAGATCAATACTTTGATCAAAAACGCTCATCGTGAAGTGTATGTGTTTCCGGATGATATTCAGGACATTAAAAAGAATCTTGAAACGGCCCTCATTAAAGTCACGAGATCGTTATCGGTTGGTGATCCGGTTGAAAACGGAACAAAAGACCTGAAACTTCTGTCTTTGAATCTTGGCGGACTTTATGAGAATCCTCATAATGATGAACTACTCATGCTTCAATTCCAAAGTTCCCAAAACCTGAGTAAGTTCCTTCTTGAAAATAAAAAGTATCAACCCTATTTCTTTCAAAACCTGATACGTGAGAATTTTCACTTCACGCTTTCCCAACCAATGTTGTCATCTGTTCTGCTTCTCTCGTTTCTCCAATCGATTCACTTATTTCATGATAAGGAAGTCGAGAATCTGTTTCTAGCTAGTTATCTGAAAGATATCGGGATCTCGATGATTCCCGGTGATAAATACGATTTAAAGACGCTTACGACGAAAGATCAGGATCTCTTCGCCAATCATGCCGACTTTTCTTTTGATCTCTTAGAGGGCCGTGTACCGCTGTCTAAGAACTACCTAACGATCATCAGGCACCATCACTTTCTGAATGATAAGATGAAGGAGCTCCTATCCCGTGAAAAGAAGAAGAAAGGTGAACCTGACATCATCTTCGGAATCGAAAGTACTCTGGTATCGGTCTTCGATATTTTAGTCGCCATGACGAGTGATCGCCCCTATCGCAAAGGAATGTCTCTCTATCAATCACTTGAGCTCATCAAGAAGATGATGGCTGATGATTACCCTCAGGAATTTAAGGCCTTGGTTGTTTTCCTCAAGCAATTTTACAAAAACTAACACTTTTCAAAGTCATCAAAATTTTTCCATAATCAAATTATACGAAAAAGTTTCAGGTAGAAACTTGTACCAGGCATTCTAAGGAGGGAATAATGGCGCAGGAACAGAGTCCGCTTACCGGTATCATTGAAGAAGACAAAGTTGTTATCGACTTTGGTGAGTTCGAAGGTAAATCAGTTTTAGAAATTGCAGACACAAGACCAGACTATTACCAGTTCTTGATTGAGCAGAAAGACAGCGGAAACTTTTCCATCAGAAGAACGAAAGATAAAATCTTCCGTCTCTACATCCACCAGAATCTTTTGAACTAATTTTTTTAATAGACAGGGTTCCGACCCTGTCTATTAATTTCCAATTCGCTCAGCTTTAATTAAGTACACATTTTTTCAAAATCTCTTATAGTTTCAGAATATGAACAGAATTCATAATGGATGGGTCTTTGGACCGAAAGGTGACATTGCGGTTTTTACCGGCCCACTTCTCATTTCTGTTTTGTTCTACTATTTTCATAAAATGGCATTGTTTGGATTCGATAACACAACAGTTGCCTACCAAGATCCTACTGGTCATTACTATTTCATTCAAACATACATTAACCTGGCCCATCTCTATTCGACATTCTGGTATACCTACACCTCTCCCACTCAGTGGCGGGCCCATAAACCATTCTTTATCTGGATTCCTATCATCCTTTTTTGCGCAAATTTAATCGCAGGATGGTTTGGAGGTTCTTTGATGGTCTATATCATTTTCGCGCATTTTTCGATTTGGCATTTTATAAAGCAACAGCAAGCTTGGTTTCATATCTCTGCTAATAAGGGTGCTCCAAGGGACAAATGGACTACCAAAATTGATAATGCTGCCATCATTGCCTGTACAATGGGTTTTAGTATTGCGTCCCAAAGTGAGGAAAATGCTCGCGGCTGGTTTTCAAGAAATGATCTGATTGAACTTCCTCATTTTCTTTTCTGGCCTGTACTAATTTGTTCGATCACATGTATGCTCGTCTATGTAGTCTGGCACGGAATCAAAATCTATAAGAAAGACCCTGTTAACTGGAATGCTCATCACATGATGATGACATCGGCTTTTATCTGGGGATGGACACGATTAGCGACGCAAAACCCATACACTTATTACATCAATCAGCTCACACATGCCGTCCCGTATTTATATTTGGGATACCGTCATATGGTTGCAGAAAGGGCCAGAGGTGAAAGATTCTGGCTTCCGCAAGTACCCGTCTGGATTATTGCAGTTTTAATTCTCATACTCGCTGGTCAACAAGGTCACTTTGAAATGAGTATTCGATTTGGTGATTTTCTCGACGATACTTTAGGTTATTACCGTATGTATCTTATTGGCTCATTCTTCAATGCCATTAATATTACTCATTATGCTATCGATATGTTTTATTGGAACCGTAAGCATAATCCTAACTGGACGAAAGCATTGGCCTAATAAAAAGCTTTCCAACTGCTCTAAATTTAAAGATATAATAAAACAAAAACTACTTAGGAGTTTCTATGAAGGCATTAGTGTTCCTGTCTTTGATTAGTTTATCGTTGAACTCATTTGCTGATTATAAATCTGAAGTTAAGGCCATCGAAAAATTCGAAGTCGAAGAATACAACAATCAGAAAAATTATCCTCCTACTAAGCCTGGTGAGATTCGCGAAATCAATAAAGCGTTTGCAGACAAATTAAATTCTGATCCTGTATCACTTAAATATTTTGTGCTTTTAACTGTCGCTTACAGACTAGTCGGTCTTTATAAAACTGATAAAGCTTTTGCGCTTTCATTAGAAAGTAAGTTTGATGGCAAAAAAATGGACAGAGAAAAGTGGGAACGAGTTTTTGAGTATGTTGGAAATCCAATTCTAAAAGAGACAAACTCAGAGCATAAGAAAGCAATTGCGAACCGTTCAAGTTCTGAGGCCCACTTTCAAAAATCAGTCGCTCTCTTAAATAGCGCTTCGTTCAAATAGGAATTTATATGAAGGTATTATTTTTCATTATGGCATTATTGGTTAGTTCAACTTGCTTTGCAGATTTTATGAGCGAAAGAGATGCCGTTACAAAATTTGAGAAAGAAGAATTCTTAAATGATAAAAACTATCCTCCTGCTCGTCCCGGTCAAGTTCCTGAAATTAACAAGGCGTTCGCTGATAAATTAATAAATGACCCTGTTAAGTTAAAATATTTCGTTTTTCTGGGAGCAAAATATAGATTTCTTGAGCAAGTCAAAAACGATAAGAGTTTAGCTATTTCGCTTGAAAGCAAATTCGGAACGAATAAGCTTAAACAGGAAAACTTAGTGACTATCGTTCGTAAAATCGGACAATTTGTTTTTGATGATTCAAACTCTGATCACAAGAAAGCTTTTCAATCAAAGACAGGTAGTGATGAGTACTACAAGAAGATCCTTTCACGTATAAATAGTTCTTCTTTTAAATAGTTCTATCGGCCCTAAGCTTTTGAAGATGTTTAAAGATATTTTCAAGAGCGTAGGGCCATAATTCCCTGCTCACTTCCGAATAAATTTTCTCCAACATTTCTTCCGGCCTGAATCCTTCCTGATGAAGTGCGAGTATCTGTTTTTCTCTGAGTTTTCTGTGTTCGAGGGTTTTCTCGAGAATCGATGTTCCTCCAAGACCTATGCCATGTGAAGGAAAGAGTACTCTCGGAGACAACTTGATGATTCTCTCAAGCGTTTCAAAGTATTTCCTCATATCACCTTCAGAGCCGCCAATAACAACTGTCCCAATTCCCTGAAAAAGATCTCCGGCAAGGAACCAGCTGAAATCGTCCGAGTGGAGAGCAATTTGTCCCTCGTCGTGACCTGGAATGTCCATGACGACAACATCACGTGATATCCATTTCGTGACGACATCTCCCTCTTTTAGAAACTGCGTCGTAATTCCGGAAAAATATTGAGGACGTTTTTCAACGATTCGATCAAAAGTGTACTGACTGAGAAGCACAGGTACATTCAATTCTTTTGCGAGAATATCAGTGCGCTCGTAATGATCAGGGTGGTGATGCGTGATAAGAATTTTATCTACCCCAAAAAGCGAAAGAGTATTTTTAAATTTTTGGTATTCTTCATCATCTTTAGGTGAAGGATCTACAAGAATTCGCGAAGAGCCTTCATCACCAATCAGGAAAGCATTTGTTCTCGTGGCAGGCGGTAACGTGTGAGACAAAGGCATTATCTGTCTCATGCCTTTTATAGATTCGATATAAGGCACATACTGAGTGTTATCGTATGTAAAATTCAAATCATCGATCGTTTTAGTATCTGGCCTTTTACCAAGTGTCTCGATGACTTTAATCACGGGAGGAACAGCGAGGATCAATCCCTCGTTAAATCTTTTCAGTAATTGTTCACAACTTATCCATTCAGCAATTTTCGCTTCATTGTGATCAATGATGAAATCAACTTTCTCTTTAAAATCGATCTTAAAAAAATATGTGGCAAATCGATAAGGGTTAAAATCAGGAGTGACCGCCAGACCAAGAAAGTCTACAGAACGTACTCTTCCTGCAGTGATTTCAGATCTAAGATCAATTCCAAGCTCTTCCTGCCCTTCGCGAACTGCTGCTCCAAACAAACGAGCATCAATCGTTTCAGTGACGGCATGCTGAATAGAAAAAGTCTCATCGTTATTTTCTACCTTGCCACCGGGAAAAGCCCAGTATCCGGGGAAAGCGTTCAAAAAGTTTTGTCTCTGGATAGCAAAGATCTCATTTCCGCAGGTCATCACAATGGAAACTGCATCTATGATCTTAGACATATTTTTTACCGAGATATTTTGAAGCAAATTTATATCTGACTTCACGGTAACCCTTAATTGTATCAAGCTCCATCAAGCGCGAACGCGAGAGGCCACCCGTAAGGATTTCGTTGCGGATAGTTTGAGATATTTCTTTCTCAGTCTTGTGCCATTCAGGCATGAGAACTCTCAAGACACGAAGGTTCTTCATTATTGAAAGCATCCAGGGCTTAGGAGAGAAATCAAATTCAATTTTCTTTCCACCGACAACAAATGCCGGGCGGTTAATATGAACGACTTCAAATGAAGATCCCAGGTCTTTGTAACGAAGTTTATCCTGCTCTGTTTTGAGTGGAGAAATCATCTGATGAGAAACAAAAACTTCATCTTTAATCCAGTAAGTTTTTGCCAGAGTACGTAAGGCAATTATCAAAGACTCACCCGAGTAGAATTTCTTGATAGAAATGGCACTCTCAAAAAACTGTGGCAACGTTTTACCCTGATCAAAAACAATGAGGTCATGCACATATTGTCTGAGAGATTCCATTGATACTTCCGGAAGTCTTTCAGAGAGCATGTTGGTGTAACTTGTCCACATGTTCACAAATTTCTCAGATGACTGCCAAGGATAGGCCGCCATGCCCACGCTCTTCTTCCAGAGTTCGATGTTATCGGCCTTCACTTTAATTTCTTTAATGATATTCTTTTTCAGGTACCAATCTCGACCCATGTTAAAGGCTTCCCAGTTTGCAGCAATTTCTGCTTTCGGAACAGCTGAACTGAAAGCTGTTTTCAGGTCATCTACAGAGAATGGAAGTCTTCCTGCCTGATAAGCGATACCAAGAATCATTGCTGATGCATAAACCGGGCGCTGGAAGCGCTCAAAGCTCATTTGCTTTAACGGTGCCATGATAACTCTGTCACCCAGCTTCGATTTTAATTCCTGCTGAAGTGACTCAGGAGTAGTTACGGTTGTATCTATTCCACGATCAAGAAGAATTGAAAGAGGAACTTGAAATTCTTCATCTATAATTAATAGTCCATTAGGACCAAGATATTCAATTGCCCGCGCACCTTCCAGAAGGTCAGGAGACACAACGAGATCAGCCGATCCTACTGGAACAACCGGCCCATGAACTTTTTTAGCTGAATAGATGGAAAGATGACTGATCACCGAACCATTTCTCTGAGCAAGTCCTTTCTGATCCATGAACTTGAACTGAAGATCATCTCTTCCGCCCATTGACGTTGAAGCTTCGGCGATAATTCGTGAAATCGTAGTCACACCAGATCCACCAACACCGATTACAATTGAACGAAAATCAGAACCGGATGCAATATCCGAAAGAGATTTAACCACTGACGGAGATGCAAGATTTTCGAAACTCGCTGCAACTGCCTTATTGGTTTT
>Ga0066486_1000429_pt1 | contig 10852 bp, 10 predicted proteins | sample LakWasM128_HOW14_2_FD_59591 | JGI IMG/M metagenome (GOLD analysis project Ga0066486, IMG submission 59591) | Freshwater sediment methanotrophic microbial communities from Lake Washington under simulated oxygen tension - Sediment Metagenome 128_HOW14 | ecosystem: Environmental > Aquatic >... | reverse complement strand
ACAATGTGCCGGGCGGTACCACTTACTCGCAGTACAGCGAGGGGCAGACACAACAAGAGGAGCAAACGGAAAAAATCCTGCCGACCTCGGACAGCGTCAAGATGGAACGCGCGGGCTCGCAACGTTGGCTGGTTGTGCAAGCTCCGCCTGAAAAAGTCTGGCCGGTCGTGCGCGAGTTCTGGAACGAACTCGGCTTTGCCGTGCGTATCGAGAACCCGCAAACCGGCGTGATGGAAACCGAATGGGTAGACCCTTCGGATCTGACCAAGGACAAGGAAGGCAACTATCTGGATAAATTCCAGGGCTGGTTGGACAAACTGAATGCACTCAGCAGCCGCCAGAAGTTCCGCACCCGCATCGACCGCGGCACGGAAGAAGAGACTACCGAAGTTTATCTGAGCCATCGCTCCGTCAGCGATGTTCCGGACGACGGCAAGCAACGCGTTCGCACTGTTTACGGTGAAGTGGAAACCGGCTACAGGAACGAAGATTTCGACAAGAAAAAAGGCAGCAAGGAAGCGCGCGCCATCGCCGAAGACATCGATGCCGAACTGCTGCGTCGCCTGATGGTGCGCATGGGTGTGGAAGAGCAGAAATCGCACACCATCATGGCCGCCGCTTCCACAGAAAAACGTGCAACGTTTGAGCAGGACAAGTCTGGCAACGCCAAGCTCACCGTCAACGACCCGTTCGATCGCGCATGGCGTCGCGTCGGCCTGGCACTTGACCGCATCGGCTTCGTTGTGGAGGACCGCGATCGCTCGCGCGGTATTTTCTTTGTGCGATATTCCGACATCAGCATCGACGACCCCCAGTCCGAAGCAAAGAAGAAAGGTCTCCTGGATACTCTGAAATTCTGGGGTGACGATGAGGAAGAAAAATCCAAGGCGCCTGCTCCGAAAAAAGAAGAGAAAGGCCTGACCGACAAGCTCAAGTTCTGGGGCGATGACAAGGACAAGTCCGAGCGTGAGAAACAATATCGCATCCAGATCGGCCGCGGCGAAGAAACCAGCGCCGTCATCGTGACCGACCAGAATGGCCAGGTGGACGTCTCGCCCACAGCCAACCGCATTCTGGCCATGCTCTACGACCAATTGAAATAATGCGCTTTGCATCCCTCGGCAGCGGTAGTGCCGGCAACGCCCTGGTGGCGGAAGCCGGCACGACGCGGCTGATGGTGGATTGCGGCTTCGGCATACGCGAAACCGAACAGCGCCTCGCCCGGCTCGGGCTATCACCACAAGACATCAACGGCATTCTCGTCACACACGAGCATGACGACCACGCAGGTGGCGTATTCAGGTTTGCGGCAAAACACGACATCACCGTCTGGATCACCCACGGCACGCTGCGTGCCGCACAACGCTACGTTCCGGCCGGATTCCACGCCCCACTGATGGTCATAGACAGCCACACGTCATTTTGCGTTGGCAGTTTGGAAGTTCACCCTTTTCCCGTTCCTCACGATGCAGGCGAGCCCGTGCAATATGTGCTGTCCGATGGCGCGCGAAAACTCGGCATATTGACGGATACCGGCAGCAGTACACCGCATATCGAATACATGCTGGACCGATGCAACGCTTTGGTGCTGGAATGCAATCATGACCTGAATATGCTGATGAATGGACCTTATGCCTGGCCGCTCAAGCAGCGGGTAAAAAGCCGGCTTGGCCACCTGGATAATGCAACATCGGCAGCACTGCTTGCGAAGCTGGACAATAGCAAGTTACAACATTTGATTGCGGCTCACCTGAGTGAAAAAAACAATACGCCGGCACTCGCGGTTGAAGCCTTGGCTCAGGCAATGACATGTAAAAAGGAATGGATAGAGGTGGCAACGCAGGCGGAAGGATTCGGCTGGCGCCAAATCGTGTAGACAAACCCATGCCACCAAAACAAAAAGCCGGCAAAGCCGGCTTTTTGTCGTTCAAGCAATAAAACTATTACTTGGCTTCTGCAGGAGCGGCTTCCGGAGCGGGAGCAGCTTCAGGAGCGGGAGCGGCTTCCGGAGCAGGAGCAGCTTCAGGAGCAGGAGCAGCTTCAGGAGCAGCAGGAGCTTCAGCAGCGGGAGCTTCAACAGCAGGAGCTTCAGCAGCAGGAGCTTCTTCTTCCTTTTGGCCACAAGCGGTCAGAGCCAGAGCCAGCAGAGCGGCGAGCAGAGCGGAACGAGTCATTTTTTATCCTTAACGAGACAATGTGTTGAAAAATCTTTTGTACGGAGCCAACCAATAACGGATTGGTACCGAGTGGGCAAAATTTTATAGAGTTTTTTTTGGAAATACTAGTGCTTTCCAAGCATGGCAAGAGTTTTTCGCTAAATATAAAACGATTCAGCCTCCATCTACTCGATCAACACCCATAACTGACTGGTGTTTTCCGTTTTTCCTGTTCCGCGCGCAAGTATCGCCCGACTCACCTCATCGCGACCCTGCATCGTTCCGCCAAGGTTGAACCATTCGCCCGGCGCGACCCGCACAGTAGTCGCCAATTCCTGGAACTCCACGATGCCATCATTGCGCAACGAAGCGATACGAGGAGCGATCTCCAGCTCGATATCTTGTCCTGTCTGACGCGGCAGTACGGAGAACCCAGTGGTAATGTCGCGATATTGCACCGTTTGCTGCATATGTGCATAGCGCCGGAGAATGGTTATCCAACTGTCGGTAAACGGCACCGACTGTCCGACGGCAATGAAAGCACGAGCGCCATCCAGGACGCTGATATATTCGCTTCCGCGCGTATGACTGGACGTCTCGCGGCTATCCATTTCGATGATAACGCCGTTCCTGCCAGACCTAGGACCCGAGCGCTGTACCCGGACATCGTCACCCACACTTCCGCCAGCTTCGAGCCGACCCGTGGAGGAATGACTGCTGCCGGACCGATCGACCCGAATACGGTAGGTTCTGCTTTCGACATCAAGCTGCGCGGCCGCCTGCTCAATGGCCATCATGCGCTCAGGCGGAACATCGACAAAAAGATGATTCCCGGAAGCGCTGACGACTCCGCCCTGTCCGGCCAAGGGCTGCAGTGCGGGCAGCAAATCCTGGCCGAAGCGATGCTGCAAGGTAATGATCTTGAACTGGTTTTCTGCCCAGGCTGCGCCACAAACAAAAACCAGGATCAGAATCGGAATAAACCGACGCATCATAGCCCCAAAGTTGTCGCGAACACGGCGGGATGAGAGGCTTCAAGCAATTGCTGAAAACGCTCCTCGATTTGCCGGGCGCCGGCCGGATCATTGATTGCAAGCAGCGAGCGTGTGCCGTCCCGATGAAAGCGATGCACGTAATGCAAGTCATCGGCCACCACGAAGGGATCCATCGCGATTCGCGCGTGTTCCATGGTCTTGTGGATAGCCATGGCGTGGCTGTATGACTTCAGGAGATTCATGATGCGCGGGCAATAGGCGCTGACATACTCCGTCTCATGCAGGATGATGATCAGGCGATTCTTGCCGCTTTTGCGCAGGAAGGCATTCAGGGCATCGTAGCGCTTAAGGCTGGCGTAGCCGCCACTGGCCAGATCGCTGTCGAAAATATGCAGCGTGTGTTGCGCGGTATCGATCACGCGATCGATAGCGGATTCGTAATCCCTTTCCCCGCTGAGCATCTGACGCTGCTCGTTCGTGCCATTTTCCGTAGTTTCCTGCATCGCTCGCGCTCCTCAGAAATGTAGATAGCCTGCACTCACCCATTGATGCAACAATGCCACCGCCTCATCCGGAACCGATGCGCCAGGTGGCAGCATGCGTTTATCCGCGAGTTCGCACAGCAGTGCCAGCAACGCGCCCTCAACCTGCACCGTTTCCCCATTGATGAAGATACGATTTCCGCGAAATAGCATCTGGCTTTTCAGATCAAGCCGCAAACCTTTTTTCGTCAGATGCTCGCGGAACTTGTCCACGCCGATACGGCGCGGTCGCTCGAACACGACATGCGGCTTGGGTTCGGTCAAATAGCTTCCAAGAAAATCCGCGACGTCATCGCCGTTCCAGTGTATGCCTTGCAACATGGCTTGAACTTTTCCCAGCATTTGCCCGCTCAACTCCGCCGGGCGTGACTGGGCTTCCAGATCGGGATCGGCGTACAGGCCTTCCAGATGCAGACGGTCCTGCATGAACACCAGGAACTGCGTAGCAAGTTCTTGCGTCGAAGGCGCGCGGAAACCGATCGAATAGGTCATGCAATCGCCGACGGCAATGCCCCAGTGCGCCAGCCTGGGTGGCAGGTACAGCATGTCGCCGGGATTCAGCACCCACTCCTGGCCGATGTGGAAGTTCTTGAGAATGCGCAGCGGCGAATCCGGTACCAGCGTCATGTCGTCTTGCTCGCTGATGCGCCACATGCGCTGCCCCACACCTTGCAGCAGAAACACGTCGTAGGAATCGAAATGCGGCCCGACGCCGCCGCCATCCGGCGCGAAGCTCACCATCAGGTCGTCCAGGCGAGCGCGCGGGATAAAGTCGAACTCATGCAGCAATTCGTCCGCCTCGGGCAGATGATGGTTGACGCCCTGAACCAGCAGGGTCCAGTCCTTTTCAGGCAATTGCGCGAAACGCTCCTCCACAAATGGCCCTTGCTCCAGCTTCCATTTGCCGCGTTGCTGCAGCACCAATCGCGATTGGACATCCTCTTCGCATGCGAGCCCGGCGAGCTCGTTCGGCGACAGCATCTCGCCGAATCCGGGAAATGCATTGCGCACCAGCAGAGGCTTTTTCTGCCAGTACTCTTCAATGAATTGGCGAGCACTGAGGCCGCCGAGCATGGTTTTTTTCATGGCGTCATCATAGCCGATTGTTTCTTGCCTTTAAAAATCGGTTATGCGGTAGAATTATTTCGTCCCCCAATCTTCGCGAGGCCCTATGCCGCAACCTGGATCGCCCGCGCCCGATTTCACCTTGCCCGACGCCGACATGGAGTTGTTCAAGCTCTCCAGGCTCAAGGGGAAAGCGGTCGTCCTTTATTTTTATCCCAAGGACGACACGCCCGGCTGCACCATGCAGGCCATCGAGTTCAGCGACCTGGAAGAGGAGTACGCCAAGCACGGCGCCATCGTACTCGGCGTCAGTCGCGACGATTGCATGAGTCATGCGGGATTTCGCGACAAGCATGGACTGGCCATCGCCCTGCTTTCGGATGTCGACGGCAAGGTCTGCGAGAAATACGGCGTCTGGCAGGAGAAGGAAAAGGACGGCGTCAAAAAGATGGGCATCGTGCGCTCCACCTTCGTCATCGACAGGGAAGGCGTCGTGCGCCACGCGCTTTACGGCGTCAGCACCAAAGGCCATGCGGCCGAAATTTTAAATCTGATCAAGGAACTGTGAATGCATATCGCTATGAACACCGTTGTCTCGATCACGTACGAACTGCGTGATACCGACGGTAATATTCTGGAAAGCACGTCCGAGCCGGTGACCTACCTGCATGGCGGCTATGACAATATCTTCCCCAAGGTGGAAGAAGAACTGCACGGCAAAAACGTCGGCGACAGCGTCGCCCTGGTGCTGGAGCCGGCTGACGCTTTCGGCGAATACGACGAAGAACTGGTGCAGATTGAACCGCAGAGCGCCTTCCCCACCGACAAGCTCGAGGTCGGCATGCAGTTCGAAGGCGAGGATCCGACCGGCGATGTGGTGCTGTACACCATCACCGACATCGGCGACGGCAAGGTCGTGGTCGACGGCAACCATCCCTGGGCCGGCGAACGCGTGAATTTCACCTGCACCGTCACCGACATTCGCACAGCGACCAAGGAAGAAATCAACCACGGTCACGTACATGGGCCGGGCGGGCATCATCACTAAGTCTCAATAAAAAAGCCGGCGCATGCCGGCTTTTTGTTTTTCAGGGCCTAGCCCAACAAGCTTTTCAGCTTATAGAGCGCCTCCAGCGCCTGCTTGGGCGTCATCTCATCCGGTTCGATATCGTCCAGCGCCTCCACCACCGGATGCGGCGGCGGTTCGCTTGTCTCGGGTGCGGCGAACAAATCCGCCTGCGGCCCGGCGGCAATGCTTTGCTGCTCCAGTTGCGCCAGGCGACGGCGAGCGGCGGTTATCGTCGACTTCGGAATGCCCGCCAACTGCGCCACCTGCAAGCCATAACTCTGGCTGGCCGGCCCCTCCTCCACGCTGTGCAGGAATACGATGTTGTCGCCGTGCTCCACCGCGTCCAGATGCACGTTGGCGACCTGCTTGTAGTCTTCCGTAAGCCGCGTCAATTCGAAGTAATGGGTGGCGAACAGCGTATAGGCGCGGTTGCGCTCCAGCAGGTGGCGCGCGCAGGCCCAAGCCAGCGCGAGGCCATCGAAGGTGGAGGTGCCGCGTCCGATTTCGTCCAGCAGCACCAGGCTCTGCTCGGTGGCGTTGTGCAGGATGTTGGCGGTTTCGGTCATTTCGACCATGAAGGTCGAGCGCCCGCCCGCGAGGTCGTCCGAAGCGCCGATGCGGGTGAAGATACGGTCGATCTTGCCGATTTTTACCGCGGTCGCCGGTACATAGCAGCCGCAATACGCCAGCAGCGTGATTAGCGCGGTCTGTCGCATATAGGTCGATTTACCGCCCATGTTGGGGCCGGTGATCAGTAGTAACTGGCGATATGCCGAGAGTCGCGTGTCGTTGGCGATAAAGGGCTGTGCAATCTGCTCCACCACCGGATGACGCCCGCCGACGATCTCGATCACGGATTCGTCGGTGAACTCCGGCGCGACGAAATTCAACGCTTCGGCACGCTCGGCGAAGGCGCACAGCACATCGAGTTCGGCCACGGCCACTGCGGTGCATTGCAACACGGCGATGTGCGGCAGCAACTGCTCCAGCACCTCGTCGTACAAGGCTTTTTCGCGTGCCAAGGCCTGCTCGTTGGCGGACAAGACCTTGTCCTCGAAGGTTTTCAGTTCCGGCGTGATGTAGCGCTCGGCATTCTTCAATGTCTGGCGGCGGCGGTATTCTGGCGGCGCATTTTCGGCCTGCGCGCGACTCAACTCGATGTAGAAGCCGTGCACGCTGTTGTATTCGACCTTAAGGCCGGCGATGCCGGTGCGCTCTTTTTCGCTTGCCTCAAAGGCCAGCAGGAATTCGCCGCAATTGGTCTGGATCGCGCGCAGTTCGTCGAGCTCGGCATCGAAGCCCTCTTCGATCACGCCGCCTTCGCGCAGGACGACTGACGGTTCCGTCTTGATGGCGCGTGCCAGCAAGTCCAGCGCATCGGCAGGCGCATGCAAGGCGAGCGACTTCAGGCGATCGGAGGCGGCTTGACGCAAACTTTCGCTCACCTGCGGCAACTGGCGCAGACTGTCGCGCAAGCCGGAAAGATCGCGCGGTCTTGCTGTCTTGAGCGCGATGCGGGCGGTGATGCGCTCGATATCGCCGATGGCGCGCAGCGTCTGGCGCAGTCCGGAATACAGATTGCTTTCGATCAGTTCGGCCATGGCTGCGTGACGCGCGCGCACCTCATTCTGATTGCGCAGCGGATGATGCAGCCAGCGGCGCAGCAAACGCGCGCCCATCGCGGTCTGCGTGGTATCCAGCAGGGAAAACAAGGTTGGCGCAGGCTCGCCGCGCAAGGTTAGGTCGATTTCGAGATTGCGGCGGGTCGCGGCGTCCAGTTGCACGAACTCGCCGGATTGCTCGACCGAAATGCCGAGGATATGCGGCAGCGCGGTGCGCTGGGTGTGCTTGAGGTAATCCAGCAGTGCACCCGCCGCCGAGATTGCAGCATTAAGGCCCGCGCAGCCGAAGCCGCTCAAGTCGTAGGTATTGAATTGCCGCGTCAATGACTGCGTGGCGGAATCGAGGTCGAACTGCCAGGGAGCAAGCCGCTTCCTGGGGTGTTTCGCGGCATCTATTGCGGTATGCGCAAAACCATCGGGCAGCAGCAATTCGGCCGGCGCGATGCGTTCCAGCTCTTGCGCCAATAGTGCGGGCGCGATTTCATTCAGCACGAACTGGCCCGAAGCGAGATTGATGCGCGCCAGCCCCAACACATCCTCGCCCGGGCACAGCGCCAGCAACACGCTGTCGCGCGTATCGTCGAGCAAGGCACTGTCGGTCAGCGTGCCGGGCGTCAGGATGCGGACAACCTGGCGCTCCACCGGCCCCTTGGATTTGGCCGGATCGCCGATCTGTTCGCAGATGGCGGCAGCTTCGCCCAGCTTTATCAGTTTGGCGAGATATTGCTCGATGGAATGATACGGCACGCCCGCCATGCGAATCGGCTCGCCATTGGAGGCGCCGCGCTTGGTGAGCGTGATGCCGAGCAGGCGCGCGGCCTTTTCGGCATCGTCATGGAACAGCTCGTAGAAATCCCCCATGCGATAAAACAGCAGCATGTCCGGATATTGTGCCTTGATGCCGAGGTACTGACGCATCATCGGCGTGTGATTTTGCAACCCTTCGGGGCTCTTGTTATTTTCCTTATCAATCAAAACTCATTACCATCCGTTGCTCAAGCCGTTACAAAATCCGGAGAAACGATAGTTTACGAAGAAAATCCTCGCCTTGCTGAGCATTTTGCCACTGACAATCGCAGAGATTCAGCTATGCGACCCGTCAAGTTAAACCTCCACCAGTTAAAGGCAGGTTGATGAATACGGGTGGTGAGCAAGCAATGGGATCGGGCTTTTCACCATAATCCATCCAGCGCCAACATGATTCTCGGGCCTGAATTCATGGGTACTTGTGGAGACCGATGAATGACGCCACGTCCAGAATTGCCCTGCCATCGCGTCCCTTTGAGCAGGGTGATTGCGTAGGGGGCTATCCGGTGAATTCCGGCAGGGTCCAGAATGATGCCGGATGCTTCATCCTCGATACCGGCGGAAGCGGGGCCCAGCTTGCTGCGATCCGCACAGGAGTCTTCCAGCCACTCGGTTCCCGGGCCACGATAAGTGCACAACAGCCGGATGCCCGTATGGTCGATGTGAAACCGGGGGCACATGGCATGTTGCATGACCTCCAGCCGCACACCCACCTGCGGGCAGCCCAGAAGATCGCAAAAAATTTCGATCAGGAAATCGATGTCGGCGGCAAATGCCATGCGCTCAGGATGCTCGGGCAGCAAATGGGCAGGAAATCGCTCGTCTGCCTTCATGGCGTAGCGGAAACCGGAACCCAGCCGCGCCGCTATTGCTTTCAGATACGCATCCACGACAGGAATCCGGGGGCGGTTGACGACGATAACCTGGCGGTCCGGCTCAAAAATCTGGATCAGGTCCAGCATCGAATCACGGCGTACGGGGCGCACAGCCCTTCGCAAGGGAATAACGCTGCGGGTCATGCTTCCTCCAGTATTTCCTGTTCCATTTCCTTGCCCCAGCGCGGGAAAGGATCGGGCAGATCGTGCCAGGTGTTCTTTCCCAGTTGCATTTCTGTATCGTTCAACAGACAGGCATCCAGTTTTGCGCACATCGCGGCTTCATCCAGGCCGACACCGATGAACACCAGCTCCTGGCGCCGGTCGCCAAATTCCGGATCCAGGTTCTTGCGGATCTGAGCGAGATATTCCGGATCGTCCGGCCACTGGGCGGGATCTACCGCGGACCACCACAACCCGGCCGCGCCGTGGCGGCAAGCACCGCCCGCCTGTGCCCAGTTGCCGGCAAAATCGTAACGCGAGGCCAGCCAGAAATACCCCTTGGAGCGCAGCACGCCTTTCCATTCGGTGTGTATCAGGTTCCAGAAACGCTGCGGATGAAAGGGGCGGCGAGAACGATAAACAAAACTGTTGATGCCGTATTGCTCGCTTTCCGGCACATGCTCGCCGCGCAGTTCTGCCAGCCAGCCGGGAGCCTGCGCCGCTTGCTCGAAGTCGAACAGGCCGGTGTTCATGATGGCATCCAGCGGGATGCGGCCGAATTCGGAAATCACCTGCCGGGCGCGGGGGTTGAGCGTATGCAGGATATGCTGCAAGCGGTCGACATCGTCCGGGCTCACCAGGTCGGCCTTGTTGATGACGATCACATCGCAGAATTCCACCTGCTCCACCAGCAGGTCCACGACGGTACGGTCATCCTCCTCGCCCAGGCTTTCGCCGCGCTCCGCGATGGAATCCGGCGATTGGTAGTCGCGCAGAAAATTGAAGGCATCCACCACGGTAACCATGGTATCGAGCCGGGCGACATCCGACAGGCTGCGGCCCTCCTCGTCCGCAAACGTGAAGGTCTCCGCCACTGGTAGCGGCTCGGAAATGCCGGTCGATTCGATCAGCAGATAGTCGAAGCGGTTCTCTCGCGACAGCCGGTTGATTTCCACCAGCAGATCTTCGCGCAGGGTGCAGCAGATGCAGCCGTTGGACATTTCCACCAGTTTCTCTTCGGCGCGCGACAGCTCGGCGCCGCCTTCGCGCACCAGTTGCGCGTCGATATTGATTTCGGACATGTCGTTGACGATCACGGCCACGCGCCTGCCCTCACGATTGTTCAGGACGTGGTTAAGCAACGTGGTTTTGCCGGCACCGAGAAAGCCGGAAAGTACGGTAACGGGAAGTTTTTGCATGGGATGCTCCTGATATCAATTGCCGAACTGGCGTTCACGACGTTCGTGGCGCTCCTGCGCTTCGATGGTCAATGTGGCGACAGGTCGAACCATTAAACGCTGCAAGCCGATCGGTTCGCCGGATTCCTCGCAGTAGCCGTAAGTGTTCTCGTCAATGCGCTGCAAGGCGGCCTCGATCTTGTGCATCAACTTGCGCTCGCGGTCGCGGGTACGCAGCTCCAGGGTGCGCTCTTCTTCCTGCGTGGCGCGATCGGCGGGGTCGGATATTTCCTCCGATTCGCGCAGATGTTCTCCGGTGCTTGCGAAATTGTTGAGGATTTCTTCGCGCATCTGCTGCAGGCGCACACGAAAAAAATCACG
>Ga0066486_1000421_pt1 | contig 10955 bp, 10 predicted proteins | sample LakWasM128_HOW14_2_FD_59591 | JGI IMG/M metagenome (GOLD analysis project Ga0066486, IMG submission 59591) | Freshwater sediment methanotrophic microbial communities from Lake Washington under simulated oxygen tension - Sediment Metagenome 128_HOW14 | ecosystem: Environmental > Aquatic >... | reverse complement strand
TCCTTGGTGAAGTCCAGCCTTAACTCACTTGTGAAGCCTGGCATAAGCGGTGTATATAGGGTCATCAATCCATTCGTTCGCATCAAGGCATTGGCTAATGTCTTGTTGTGCAGAAATAGATAGCGGATCAGCTCGATGGTTGGGAGGAATATCTCCAAGCCATTGACTTCGTATTTCAATAACCGCTGATTGCCAGCCATGTTTCCTTCGAACGAATACAATGCAGCTGGCAGGTCTGCCGAACTTATGTTGACACAATCCGACATATCCTCGATTAGCAACGAATCGATGATTCCACGCATGCTCATCTCAAGCATATAGCCATGCTCGTAGTAGCGACCAAGGGTAAGGATAGGTAGCATACCGATGGGTAAAGAGCACATATGGAATTTACCTGACTCTGTCCCTCTCAATACGGGACGAATGAAACAATCCGATGCCTGATTGAATGTCGTCCCCGCCATCCAGTACAACTCTTGTATCTCATCGCCGACATCGAAGTCCTTGATCTTCGCCATCTCTGTCATGAATGCAACCTGGTCTCTTCAGCCCACGTTTGCAGCATCATGTCCACCAACGGGATGGCATCGCTTCTGACGCAGGCCTTGCGGAGTACATTGGATCTGCCGAGTGGTTTGCCAGTGCTGATTAACTCATTGATCGCCCATTCAATCCTGCGCTTCCTATAGCTGTCATTCGACTCAACGATGCGAGCAAGATACTTTTTAGTTCGGGGTAACTTGTGTAAACGCTTCGATATCCAACCAAGCTGCTTTACTCGCCGCTCGATCTCGGAAAGCGTCACTTTGATGGGTGGCATAGCGTTGGCCAATTCAGCCACGGATAACTTCGATCTGTGGAAAAGGTCTTGGTCGATAGCAGGCCAATCCAGCCTAGGCAGGCAGGCTGTCTTCACCCGTTTGATCGAGGTGCTGACGTGTTTGCTAACATTCTGTATGACAACCCGTCGTTTGATGTACAACCCTGTCTTCCAAGCTACCTCAATACGCAAGCCTGCGGCTAAACGAACGACGGTCTTGGGATCCAAATGAAGCTTGCGGGCAATCGATCTAAGGGAATGGCCTTCATGAATGAATGCTTTAAGTGCTGGTTCAAGCATCTCACCGAATGATTGGAATCTGGCTTGTCCCGCCTGACCCGTGGATGGTAAAAACCAACGAGTATAGACATAGGTACAGATGCACTTGAATACAGCCACTTTGTAGTCGCGATTGCTATGTATTTGATACTGCTGTATGACGTTGCGACCGTAATGATCAGCAAGAGGATTCCTGCACTCCCAGGGCCCATGCCCGAAAGGTTCATTCTGCGTATGAATGCTAGCCAGATAGTTTTGCAGTAACAGATGTTGCAGGGGATGTGAGTGACTGCGCTGTTTGCGTGCCAGTTTAGCCAACCAGGGCATATGTGGATTGGTATCAAGTCCGGGTATCCATTGAAATGGCTTGTTGTAGAAAGCACTGATGCCAAGAGATAGCTTATTGATGTCCATATGGCTATTGCCGATGACAAATCCTGCCTTTTCCAGCAAGCGACGGTAGTAAGTCGTCCAATCGCCTAATCTCCTGTGTTTGAAATCGGACTCTAGGGCCGCGACACTCAATATCGCAAGCCTATGCAACCGGCGCAAAGTAAGCTCATCATGCACATGTTCAGCAATCACAGGATTCGCATCGTCAGGGCAGTTGCCTGGATCTGCAGCGATCGATTCGTGGCGACCTGCCGACTTAAGATCAAGCAAACTGTTCAACAGGAATTGTCGGTGTTCCGGGCAAACCAGAACGGAAGGTAATTGATGGCTACGTTTCCAGTAGAGCTCTCCTTGTTCCTTAAGCATGCGGGTTTTGCATACCTGGCAGAAACGAAGCACTCTCAGACGCGTTACCCTGAAGGCTGGATAACCGGACCTGATATACCAATCCTTCACGTCACCACCCAATACACGAGTACGCATGTGCTCAGTTAATTTGGGACTGACGAAGGCAGTAAAATAATTGAACAACGTTAGTTCATCCAGGATACGTTCTGATGTCATGTCAGGGTCGGGATGCAGGGCTGCCAAAAAGCTGATCCCAGCGGGATGATCAAGTGATGGAATCGCCAGTCGACGACCAAGCAGGTCATGGTTGATCTGCGTCAACGGTGGAAATCGGGTATGCCTTTGATACCTGGCGAGCACGCTATACAGTAATTCGTCCGGATAAACTTGCGGGAAGTAGGTCAGCATCTATGCAGCCACATCCTGTAATGGGAATCGGATCACGCCACCCTTCAGCAACTTAGCGTAAGAAGACTCACCTTCAAAATGCTCGACGATATGGCGTAAATCACCTGCATCCATCTCCTCCAAGGGCTGCCTTATCAGTTTAGCCTTTTTGGGCTTCGAAGCTTTGGCAGCGCTGATCACCTGGATGAGATCCTGCATCAGCATAAAATAATCACCCGAAGGATGTTTCCGCAGGGCATCATCGATCATCCTCACCCCTATATCTTCAGCGATTTCGCTATTCACTAAGACAGCCATCAGTTGCGATCTGAGGTCATCCTGGCGGTCCCCTAGAGGAAGGGGTATAGGCGGCACATAGGCGGTGATTGGGTAGCCTTGCTGGGATTCAGAGATAAGATTGTCGAAATGTGATTGAAACGGGAGCAGGTCATCGTAACGTCTGAGTGCTTTCATATCTTTGGCCTTCAATGCATTTAGCATCGGTCGCACCATTTTGAAGTCGTCGTGGGCCACCTTACGAATCAAGCCAACGGTAATCACTTCAGGGCCTTTAGTTGCCTCTCGCACCGAGATAATACGCATCTGAACCAGCATGAAAAGCTTGATGAGAATATCGATAATCCCTTGCGTTTCCTCATAAAGCACATTCACAAACTCATCGTTCAGTTCTGTGTAAGTGGAGGTCCATTGATATTTCCAAAGCTGGGTAACCAGGTGTTTCCAGTTTGTATTATTTTCAAGGGGATCCCAGATCATTGAGCCGAGACCATTCGCACGGCGTGCTTCCTTGAAGTTCTCCTGCAACAAAGGTAAAACACTATTGGTACCGATGAGGATAACTGGGATGCCAATGGTATTCACCAGGGTGACGAAGAATCTCAATAACGCTTCAGAGTCCCTCTTGAAATTCCCAAGAAACTGAATCTCATCGATTAGTAATGCACCAATAGCATGGAGGTTTGCAATATGGCCCATATCCAATAACATCTCATCGAGACTGCGATGTTTACCACCGTATTTGGCCTGATATTTGGTCCCTAGCAATAAGTCGACCGCGTAGAAAAAATTACGGCACAGTTGGGTCAACGAACCTTGCGAAGGACAATCCAGCCGTATCCAGACAATCTGCGATACCGGAAACGGATTAGTATGTGTAATAACTTGAGGGTAATGAGCAAATACACGTGAACTTAATATGGACTTGCCGCTACCGGATGCTCCGATCAACGCAAAAGTGCTGGCGAAACTCACGAATGCGACTAAGGGTTTGGCGCCAGAGTTTTTCAACGCTTCCCGGTCATGCGTATTCTGCAGGCGCAGAAGATAATCATGTGTCAACGGATTACGACTGATGTAGCCCTGCCGCAATAACATGTCGAACTTCTCGCAGAACTGGATATGCCTGTCTAACGGCTCGAAGTACCGACTCAATCTGAGTACACAATGTTTCCGGATGTGTGCTTCGAAGTTACGTTCTAATGGATCGAAGCTAGGCAGGTTTCGTAGCATATCCAGCATTTGCAAGCGCGTTTGAATTGGCGGCAATTTTGCAATAAAGGGATTATCGTCGTACTCGGAAATCGATTTAGCCTGTTCATCAGGAAGCATCACCATCCCCTTTGCCGGTATTGAGGATCTGCGTGATATCTGGCTCGGAATAGTCATCATCCTCAGACCCGGGGAACTTGAGGAGGTTATCAGGAATGCTAGCTGTAGCGGGTTTGGGCTGCCCACCAAGATGAAAGGCTTCAGCCTGGCGATTCGCCTCTTTTTCAAAAATACGGTTCTGCTTGATGCCCTTGACCCGACTAGCCGCGCTGACGCCTGTTGTATCAGGCTTCATCGCACGCGCCATTTCAACAATCGCCTCAGTATTGGCCATAAGTTCAATCTTGCCCATCTTCTGCACAGGCGCGTGCTCGGCCAGATTAACTTTGCTTGAATGCTCAGCCTGATTAACTTCGGATAGCGTGAGGTCGAGAAAAGCCCGGCTGCGCGGGGTCAGTTGACATTCATCGTATCCGTAACGATTCTGCGGATTGTGTAGATAAATGTAATCCATGTTCCTGAAATCGTAGGAAACCTCCACCTTATTCCGGCCATCTTGACGCGCCCGATCGAACCATCGTTCCTCCATTGCCCGTTTGCAGGTGTAGTAGAGTGGTCCGAATTTGATCCCCTTCTCTGTGACAGAGACTGTCTTAGTTGGCATCAGGCTGAACTTCACCATGTCAGCAGGGTATTTGCGTAAGGCACCGCTCTTGTTGGCGATACCCCACTCCCAGAGGTCGATAGGAACGGCAGCAAAATCAGCCGCGGCCAGGTCATGATCTTTGTCGTAATTCTGGATCGCATGGATATTGTTGTAATAGAGGACGCATTCGATGATGATGGATGTGAACTGTTCCAGATCCAGCACGGCATCAAGCCGATAATCGGTTGCTCCCCGCTCCCTGTAATCCGTCTCGATGTAACCATCGACGAACGGTTTGAAGACAGCAGGTATCAGCTTGAAGCGCTGCTCGACAATCCCTTTCCAATCGGCACGATAAGGAGCACTATTCTCAATCTCGACATTGAACATCTTGCTCAAGGTAAGGATGGTCTTGGCACCAATCTCACCGCGGTCACCCAACACAATGGCAGGAAGATGATGGCATGGCCATTCATGGGGCTCGATATCGCGACCGTACTTCTTGCAGAAGGCAACCTTATCCTCGACTGCATTCGCCAATGCCATCATCGCGGCTACCCATGAAGGGCCTTCCAAGCCAATATAAAGACCTACGATCATTCGGCTATAAACATCGATGACGACATAAATGACGGGGCGACCGATGATTTTCCTGCGATCGGCACGGGACAGAAGATAAACATCTGCTATCGTTGCATCGATCTGATAACGTGCGCCTGGACCCCAAACATCGACATTGGACGTGCTAATAATGCCCCGCATATTGAGATCGTACACACGGGGCGTTTCCCGCTTACGTTTCATATCAAGACGGTTGTTATCTTTGTCCACCCAATACTGGAATTGATCGAACGTTGGAAAGTCCTTGGCAGTCTTTCCTTCATTGGTATTGACAGTGACGTATCCGTTGTAGAGATCAACCTTTTTTTCGCAGAAAAACTCTTTCAGCATGTTGTCGTAACAACCTTGCATAGTGAATTTCTTATTGGATATGTAATATCGCTGTACGGCCACATTGAACGTCTTCCGCATGTCATTCGTTACATTGACGCCTTGATATTCGGTGTATTTTCTTGGCCTGCCGCGCTTCTTCTCCCCGGGCTCCCTAGACTCGCCTTTGGCACCCGACTTATCATAATCCGGCAATAAAGCGTTTCCAGTCAGACCTCGCTGCCAGTATCTTCTTAAATATTCATAGACTGTCTTATGGTTGGTTTTGTTAGGCCTGAGCACCTTTTTAATCAAGTTCCATCGCTGATTTGAATAAAAAATACTCGGTTTCAAATCTATCAGAGGGCCAATGATGCTCATCGCACGGTCACGGATGAGTCTATGTGACTCTTTGACCTGCTCTTCAGGGGTGAAATCCAGATGTGGGTCTTCTATCAGAACGGCTTGAGCGTCCAGAAGCGCCTTAGCGAGTTCACTTATTTTAAATTCAAAGGGTAAGGCCTTGCTGTCAGCGATATCAATAAGAAACACAGTGTCTTTTTCATTGTGCTGCCAGATCACTCGTAGCTCACGACCGCTAGTTACATACCTGATGACATCGTTATCCAATAGCATGACGTTGCTTCCCTTGTGTTTCATCGGCAAAGTAGAGGGTGGAAATGTCACGGTTCACGCTCCATTCCTGATTCATATCCATGGCTAGTTGTTTGGTCGCGATGAAATGACGGATCACATTGATGACATGGCCCATTGCGAAGCCATGGGATTGTTCCAACTCCTCAATCATTGCAGATATCTTGATACCACTTCGCTGTGATAAATATTCTATGAGACGTTGGCAACGATCGTTCCAATACCCGACATACAATTCATCAAGGTAGTCGAGCCGAATGAACTCATGAGCCCAACGCAGATTAGTCACGAACGGCTCAGGTAGTTGTTGCTGGGTAATGATGCCCCAGTCGGCACTTTCCTCTTGCCAATAACGTCGTTCGATTTCCTGTTTATCCAGCGTGCGCCTATCGAAGGCGTCATGTGCCTTTACTGATCGAGCCAAAAGGAAAAACTGATCGTTTCTTGAAACGGTGATGAGAAGGTCCGTGGTCAGCACAATATCGCACCCGGTTTTGGGGTCGGCAGGATGGGTAATTCCCATTTCTCTGGCGATACGCTGTGTGATGGAACGGTCTAATGGATATTGCTCACGTATATCAGTGACTTTGTCAGACCAGTTATACAAATGGAATGCCCCATTCTCGATGTCCGATAACAGCTCATGCGTCCGATTCGTCTTCAGCGAAAAAGGCCGAGAATGCCGGCCCTGTGAGGGTACGTCTGCAATAGTAAGCCATGGCTGGTAATCCTTACCTTCCCCTTTGCCACGACCCTCTTTTTCGAAACGAGCGATTTTTTCTTCAGTTATCGCATATTTATATTTAGCCATCTACCATGCGCTCATCAGCTTTTTTTGATCCTTTCTAAACCACTTCACCGCCACTCCTATAAATCCAAAAAGTGCGCCGAACGCAGCCGCCTCATATCGATGGGCAAGATAGGGTTTTATCACTGCCGTCAAAGGCGCCAATGGACCAGTCAATTCGAATGAATCAACTGCAAAACATCCGTAAATGAGTATTCCGATAAACGAAAGCACACCCAACAGAATGGCTACCTGAGTACGAGTAGAAAATGCCAACACCAGTAACACCTCTTCTAACCAGTTCATCGCGGCACCAACTTTAGGTAACGCTCGAGATTTGCCTTATCGCCAGCGCCTCTGACCACATTGCAGAAATGGCAATCAATGGGATGTATATCGTTTCGAACGGCAACAATGCCCATATTGCCGCGGTATTCCTGCTTACGTTTTGCTTTGCGAACACCGGTTGCCTGGAGCATGTATTCCATGACACCGAGCGAACTGATAATGCCGTTGAGTGAAACGACAGATGGACCAGCTTCACTGAGGTTTGCTGTCTCCACCCCATAGATGTCCGCGCGATCACGTCTCGCGTTCTCGTTTTCAAAAAACTTCGATACCACTCCCATATTCAGGATATCCATACAGACAAGGCATCCAGGTTCGTCTTCGTTGCCGACGTATACCACGCGACCACCATAGATTAGGGAGCCTTCGCTATCTGTGTCTGAGGCCAGATCGAACAGCTGTTTGTCATAAGCAAGGGCAAATTCATTCATGATCAGTCTCGGGCCGTCGTCATCCAGGCAGCCAAAAATGACATCTGCTTCCTTCATCGACTGAAAAGCTTCTAGGCTAGGGATGCTGGCATGCACAGTCACGATTTCGATCGTAGGGTCTATCAACTCAATGCCGCGTCGGGCCAGATCAACCTTGCGTAATCCTGGTACAGGATCATCATGCCTCGCGAAAACATACCGGTTCTTATTGGTCGTACTTAGCTCCTCATCATCGATTAGGATGAGTTTCCTCACACCGAGGAATGCCAGTTGCTGGATCACGTGCTGTCCTAGACCCCCACAACCGACGATGGTAACCACCGCATCACGAAGAATGCGCTGGCCATCCATGCCAAAAAACCGGATATTTCTGTCAAATCTGTCCATAAAGCCCTCGTTCGAATGCGTTGATTGAAATGCCTGTGGTGGCATGTGATGATTTTTCTGTGTGTATCTGGTTGATGCCGACCGGCTCTTTCTGGTTGCTGACCCAGGCACAGCCATCCACACTTTCATGACCAAACACTAGAGCTGCATAAGGTCGATTGGCCAGGCGCCAGCGGATGTGCGGGACGAAGTCCTTGAATCCCATCCAGTCAGCGATTGAGAAAGCGACCTTATGTTGGCCCGGATGGCAATGAACCTCGACCAAGGACGCCTGCATGTCGTGTGCCTTCTTGATGAGGCCTGCGCGGGTGGAATCCGATAATTCGAGATAATCTCGTTCCTGATGGGCATAATCCGCACTTTCCAACGGCATCCATTCCAAAACCCAGAATGCCTGGGCAGGTTCATGAAAACGGCAGAAGAAGAAACCTCCCTGCTCCCGTCTATCGCCTTTTGGAAATAAATGCTGCAAAACTGCCGTATAGATCTCGGAAGTCATACAGATCGAGGCTGTCATGCTAGGCGCCGCCTTGCTGGAATCGAACCGCGAAACTAAGCGCGAAATTCAGCAGGTTATGTCCTGCAACGACACTGTCGCTGGACTTCCACTCCACGGGTGCCCATGAAAACATCCCCCATTGGCCTGCGAATGGCGGTACATCAGCGACACCGTCTTGATAGTTGCTCGGTAAAGCTCCATTGAAGCGCAGCCCGGTCGGTACAAAAAATCCATAAGGTGGAGTAGCTGGATATCCAGGCAAGACCCGAAACGCGATATTTGCCTTGCGCAGACTCCAGCCTTCAGGAAATGGGTATTCAGGGATAAGAAACCAGTTATCCTGCTGTTTCACGTCTTGGAAATGGCCCTGCAGGTGATGAAGTTCACTTGAAATACGATTTTCAAACACACCGTCGCCACGTTGCCATTTGATCTTCTTAGCAAACCCGTGACCTGGGACGATGTGAATTACTTGGCCTGGTACCAGTGTATGCTCTACGTTATCAGCATCGATCTGCACCACACCTTCATTACCCCAGCCACCAAGAGCGGCAATTTCCTCGGTAGTAATTGTATCTTTTGGCCATGAATGTTCCGTACCTTCCACGTTTACAAAATACTTTGGGTCAATCGGCGCAATTACTGCATTTACTTCTGTCTTGCTTGAGTTTAAAGTTTCCATGACTGGCCCTTAAAAAAGTGTTAAAAGTTTTATCTCTACACTTGAGAAGGGCGCATTAATTTGATGATTTCGACAAAATAATCGATAAATATATTTTTTATCCTGTTTGTCAAAAAGCTCAATAAATTGAGCTATTCCTATTGAGGAGGATGATAATCATCAATGGGAGAACAAGGCATGGGCAGTGAAATCCTGAAAGACTTGGCATCGGAACAAGAAATCCGTGCAGCAGTCGAACAAGAAGTGAATGATCCTTCCTCTAGGATCGCAGCTGGGGCGGTACGTATCCTTCGGCGTAATCCGCGGTTACGTGAACAAATGACGCCACTGCAGTTAGTCAGTTTGGCGTATGAAGCAATCCTTTCCACTCGCGCTTGGAACAAGAACGTAGCTTTTCCATTACATGTATTCAGGGTAATGCGGAGTCTTGCAAATAATGACAGTCGGAAGATTAAAACTACGCTCCCTCAGATTGTTTACGGACAAGAAGAGTACGATGATCAAATCAATGATGATGATGACAAACAACTTCCATCACCTGAAGATATGCTGATTCAGCAACAAACCGTTGAAGCGCGAGTTTCAAAACTGAGATCGTTCCTGCACAAGGATGCAACAGCACTTGAAATTCTGAATCTATTCTTAGAACACGGTTTATCAAAAGCTGAGATTCGTTCCAAATTGCAATTAAGTAATACAAAATTTTGGTCTGCTGATCGCAAGATTCAGCGGGCTGTAGAGAAACTAGGAGATGAATGATATGGCTGCCACTAAACAATCAACATTAGATGACCTCTTGTTGGAGCAAAGTTTAGATCACATCCTGAATAGCCCGCCAGAAGAGTTTGCGCATTACGCTGCTGAACATGATCTGAGTATTGAGGATCTCAAAGCAATCAATAAACAAGCTGCCGCTGCAGCTCTTAACTCTGTTCCTGCGACATTAAATGGTAACCGTGGCAATGCTGAAGCAGAACCATTCGTAGACAGATTGGTAGCGGCTGCCAAGCGATTAAACTTCGCCCTTACAAAGCAGGATTTTAAAGATTGGAGCGAGGACTCATTGCGCACCCAGATGGCTTATTCGCGTTCTCATAAAGATAAACGAACCAATATTCGCAAGCGTAAATGACTCCCTATCATGTTTATATACTTTTACACACTTGATTGAACGGGGAATAGAGAAAAACTGAAAAGCCATACTTAAACAAGTATGGCTTTTTAATTTTCGAAATGAATACGCTTACTAAGCCGTTGCAATTAGTTTTTTCTTGATTGCATCCATCTTTCGTTTCACGCCAATTTTGGGGTTCAGTGCAATAGCGTTTTCAAAGGCATGGACGGACTTGTTTAACTCACCTTGTATTTCATAAGCAATGCCTTCAAGTTTAAAACTAACTGCACTCCAACTTTTGTCGTCATTGGCTCCCATCTGCCTGGCCCTATCTATCGCTGATATCAACTTGGGGATATCGTTAGGATCATTCCGAGCTAATAATATCTCCACTGACATCAGAATCTGATTGTATTGGCGGGAATTCAATCGTGCGGATAGATATTCTTCACCGTCAAGAAAATTGCCAAATGAGTCATATCTAAAATCACCCAAGTCTTTAAGAGAGACTCTTATAGTTTTGTTAGACTCATCGAAAACATAATCATCAGCCCAACCGGTTTCAGGGTTCACAGAGAATAAAATCTCTTTATTCTTGATATCGACAACTGTCAGTTTGTTACCATCTTCATGATCATAATTATTAGCAGTTTGAACTGCGGCTAATAGTCCATGATTGGA
>Ga0066486_1000419_pt1 | contig 10983 bp, 9 predicted proteins | sample LakWasM128_HOW14_2_FD_59591 | JGI IMG/M metagenome (GOLD analysis project Ga0066486, IMG submission 59591) | Freshwater sediment methanotrophic microbial communities from Lake Washington under simulated oxygen tension - Sediment Metagenome 128_HOW14 | ecosystem: Environmental > Aquatic >... | reverse complement strand
GACTAACTCCGGTTGGCTTGTCCGTAAAAAATATCCTCTGATTAGAGCTTTTCTGCCAGAGCTTTTTCCAGCTTAATCTGGTCAACGACGAATCCGCGGATACCTTCAGCCAGCTTTTCGGTGGCCATGGCATCTTCATTCAGCGCGAAACGGAACTCTTCTTCCGTCATTCTGGCCGACGGAGTCTTGGTGGCACCGTTATCCTTCAGCACCTGGGTCAGCGTGCCTTCGGTCGCAGCCAGATCCTGCAGCAGGTTCGGGGACACGGTCAGGCGGTCGCAGCCAGCCAGGGCGATCAGTTCGCCGGTGTTACGGAAAGAAGCGCCCATGACCACGGTCTTGTAGGCGTTTTCCTTGTAGTAGGCGTAGATGTTACGCACGGAAACCACACCCGGGTCGGTTTCCTGGGTGTATTCGGTGCCCGGATTCTTGGCCTTGTACCAGTCGAGGATACGGCCGACGAACGGGGAGATCAGGAACACACCGGCTTCTGCACAGGCACGAGCCTGGCCGAAACCGAACAGCAGGGTCAGGTTGCAGTTGATGCCTTCCTTTTCCAGTTGTTCGCCAGCCTTGATGCCTTCCCAGGTGGAGGCCAGCTTGATCAGCACGCGATCCTTGCCGACACCGGCTTCTTCGTACAGCTTGATCAGCTTGCGGCCCTTGGCGATCATCTTGTCGATATTGAAGGACAGACGCGCATCAACTTCGGTGGAGATACGGCCCGGAACAACCTTGGAGATTTCAATGCCGATCAGTACAGCCAGCTTGTCAGCGGCGTTTTCGATTTGTGCTTCTTTGCTGCCGCCTTGCGCCTTGGCGTATGCGATGGACTCATCGATCAGGTGCGCATATTGCGGCAGAGTGCTCGCCTTCAGCAACAGGGATGGATTGGTGGTCGCATCGACAGGCTTGACGCTCTTGATCGCTTCCACGTCACCGGTATCGGCGACGATGGTGGTCATAGCCTTCAATTGTTCGAGCAAACTTGCCATGGGTTTCTCCTTGGGAATTTGTAATTGCGAAAAACTGAAAATCTTGTTGTCGAATTTCGTGAACTGGGGATATTACTACGAGCAAGCGAAATCAGTCACCCCATTTTTTCCAACTCGACCAGCAGCAGGCTCGCCACCGTCAGGTCTGCGCTAGTTCCCGGATTTAAATCCCGGGACTTGAGATCGCGGTCGAATTCAAGCAAAGGCCTTTGATATTTTTTTGGATTTTCCTGCTCAAGCAATAGCTTGCGATGGTGCGCGGCTTCGTCGCGCACCTGTCGTGCAACCTCTTCCCCATATTTTCGAAACAGATGGGTGTCGCTAATTTCCGCCAGAAAATCCAGATAGACGACTGTCGTTGCCCAACCGGCCCGGCCCCATCGCCGAAAGGCATTTTTGTAAACTTCCGCGCCACGGTATACATCTTCGTAGTTGTTCGCATACTGCAGCGCGATCCTGTCGCGAGCCGCCGCCTCTCGCATTGCGTCCAGCAGCGAAACATCGGGCACACCATGCACATCATGCTGCGCACTCGCTCCCAGGCCGGCAGGCGACGCCTGAAGAATCGCACGATAAGCCATCGCCGCATCCTCGACAGTCAACTCCTGCAACACCTCCTTCAACCGCTCCCTCAAGGCAATTTGAGGGCCTCTGAATGCCGCATGAATCAACGGCGCCGATAACAGGATGATTCCAAGGTTGGTATTGCACCCCACCGCCAGCCACGTCGATTCGACCGCATAAAAAATACGCTGCCCGACCGTCAATCCCGGCTTGGCAATTTCCTGCGATGCAGCTTCTGCGCTGTGAATGAAATCCTGCACCACCATGCCGTGACCATCGGCAAAAATATGCACGTTTCCCGGTTTCAGCGCTTCAAGCTCGGACAGGCAGGCAGTCTTGAATGCCGCGGCAAGCTGCGATGAAAGTTCAGTTTGGCCGAGACTCATGAGGCAATGGCCAGAATGCTTTGCGCATCGCTGATCTTGGAAAGAAAATCATCTACCAGGGTCTGAGCAACATCATGATCGACGACACCTTGCAGCCCTTTCCAGGCCGGAATGCTATTGACTTCGAGCACGTAAAGCCTGCCCTGCCTGTCGCGTATCACATCCACACCGCAATAATCGATATCGACAGCGCGAGCGGCAGCCAGGGCCAGCTCCGCCACATCGCCATCGGGCGCCAGAAACTCGCAACGGCCGCCCTGTGCGACATTATTCACCCAACTGCTGCCGTGCCGCACCATGGCCCCTGCCACCTGGCCATCAATAATGAATACGCGGTGGTCGTGCCATGCGCCCTCGCCGCTATCCACATAATGCTGCAGATAATAAAGACCATCGACGTGCTCTTCCATTGGCACCGGGAATGGCGACTCCCGTGTCAGCAGGCGCACTCCCTGGCCTTGAGATCCGAACAAGGGCTTGATTACCAAGGATCGCCCCGCCATCGTTTCACGCAGAATCACACTGTGGGCATGCTCGCGCGACTCGCACACCCAGGTAGGCGGCGTTGACACATGGTGGTGATGTAGCAGAAAACTGGTCATCGCCTTATCGACGGTCCGTTCAACAGCGCGGCCATCGTTGTATACGACCACTCCCAGCATTTTCAACGCATGAAGCACATCGAGACGCACAATGACCTGCTGCAATGTGCCGCCAGGTACGCCGCGCACAAAGGCGCCGTCCGGCAAGCCATCCTCGAAGCCGGGAATATGCACGCCCGGACGGCCTTGCATCAACTCAAGATGACAATCCTTGAGGGAAACGAATACTGCTTCCCGGCCACGCGCGGCAAACGCTTCCTTGAGGCGTTTGCCATGCCAGCCGGGATCGTCGGTAAAGACCGGGATGCAGCGATTCAACTTAGGCGGAATAACCGAAGGATTGATCGAGCAGCGCTGCATCCAGCTTGCCGCCGGTGAAGCTCTTGCCGGACTCGACTGCGGTAACGGTCACGGCCGCCGGGCTGAACAGCATCGGGTCGATCTTGTAGAAATCCATGTTGACGCTCTTGAACACTTCGGCGAAGGGACGGCCGTAATCGCGCGAAGCGCTGCTCGGCAGTTCCTTCGCCAGCTTGGCTGCATCATCGTCGCTGCCGGTAACGAACACATGCGCATGGCCGCCAAACAGGATGGCGTCGTTGGTACGTCCCATGCCGGTCAGGAAGTCGGGAGAAGGCGGCGGCACAGGAGCGCTCGCCATGCCGTCGACGACATTTTCCAGCGGAAAATGAAGGGTATGAATCTTGTGCATTGCCACTTCCAGCACGCGGCCGACAATCTGCACCGCACCCGCCAGGCTGCGCGTCGGGGTCAGGATGAAGGTGAGTTTATCCGGACTCAAACCGGTATCGCGCGCAACCTTTTCAATCACTTCCTGCGGAGGAGCTTTTTCGCTCTCCAGTACCAGGCAAGCGGACTCCGCCTGGTCCTTGTAATTCAGTTCCTTGTACAGCTCTTCACGGCCTGCCATGGCACGGCCCGGACCGGAGCCAAGCGAAAAGAACTTTTCATGCGCCAGGCTCCAGCCAGCGTATTGGCTGCCCAGGCAAGACAGGATGGGATTGCAGGAATGGACCGACAGTTGCCACGGCCAGTGCGGAAAGGACGGATTCGAATGCAAGGATACGCGGCCCAGGCCACCCATGCAGATTTCCGTAATCAGTCGACCGGCTTCAAGTCCGCCGGCTACCTTGATGCCGGCATCGATTATCGTCGCGCCACTGGGATGCTTTTCCACGCTCAGACGCAGTGATTTGGCATTTGCCAGCAGATTGGCCACCAAGGGTGCCGTCAATGCATTAACGCTGGGCCAGTTGCCGGTATCGAGTTTGCTCTCGTTCATTTGTAATCCATATTCCGTTCAAAAATTATTAACAAGCCGCGTCAACGCTTCGACGCGAGTACGCGCAAGCGCCAAGGCCTGACTTGCTCTCGCCGCCGATGCCGACACGGTGCAAAGAGGTTCCTCTGCCTCGACCCGGGCAGCGGGCTCGGGTACGTCCGCCACCCAGTCCGGCCACTCCATTGCCGCCGGCACTGTCAAATCGAAAGGGGCATAGTATATCAAATGCGCCTGCGATGGCTCTTGTGACAAGGGCTCGGGCATTACGCCCATGCTTGCCTGCATGTGCCCCTCGAACAACATTGCGCCAGCGTGGTCGGCATCATAAAGCGCAAAGGTGGCGCTCAATCGCGGATTGACCTCCAGCACCCAGAAATTTTCTTCATTTGCAATACAGTCCAGGCTATTCAGCCCGCGCAAACCCATCTCTGCCGTGATTTTCTCTGCGGCCTGCAACATGGAGCTGCATATGTTTTCCGGCAACGGAAAGTGACTCACCGCCCCACCATAGCGATATGGCATGGTCGGCACGGGCGCCAATAGCTGCAAGTTATATCCGACAACGTTAACCTTGCTGCCATCCGCCATAAAAAGCAAAGAGACCGGCTGTCCGCAGACCTGACGCTGATAGTAACGTCCTGCCTCATGGCGTTCCCTTGCGGGTAAGACATGTGTGCCGCCGGAACCACCGACAAGCTTTGTCAACCACTCGGCCGAGGCCGTTGGCAATCCCATCGAAACTTCAGGAGCGGGAATGCCAAGGCGGGACAACATCGAAAAAAAACGGCCCGGATCCTTAATGATCCTGACCGTTTCTGGCTGATTTCCAATGAGCTGAAAATTCAGTGCAAGCTCTTCCAACAATTCTGGCTGTGTCTCGAATCCGCTGCCGTAGACCAAGCTTGCGCCTTTTGAGGCAACGAAAAGCAACTGAGCCCGCACATCATCCGCATCAAACCCGCCATGCCGGTAAGCCAGTTGAATGGCTTTACCCGCGGCATGACGCGTATCGATATCGCAAAAAACGTCCGCCGCGATAACGCGGCGACCGGATGCCGCAGCCGCCCGGACAAACGGCCGGGCGCAAGCAGCGGCGATAATGAGCGGCTTAGGCGAGATCCTTGCGCGCCATTTCGAATGCAGACAGGAAATCCAGATACACGTGCGTTTGGCCTTCCAGCATTTTCTTGAACAGATTCTGCTGCAACTGATATTTGTTGTTACCGATGGCCAGAGCACCCATGCCGAAAGCATTGGTGCCTTCGATTTGAACGCCATCAGCCATCGCGGTAACGCCTTCAGCACCGGTCGGGGGAACCGCGTTGACGTCGGCGACCACTTTGAGTGTCGGCGAGCCGGCCATTTGTTCCAGCGTAATCACACGCACGCCCGCTGCAGCGCAGCAGAGAGCAACATCGGCACTATGCAGTATCTTTTTCTTGAGTTCGTCCGTGCTGCCGTCGGCGTAGCCGATGTCGGTGCCGTAACGCTTATTGTAAGCCGCGGCCTTTTCCTGAACATCCGCGAGAGAGCGGTGGGCTACAAGTTCAACGGTCGCACCGTGCTTGGCTGCGATGACTGCGGTACAGCCGCCAACCGGGCCGGTAGCGCCAAAAATGGCGATTTTGCGGCCGGAGAGATCGCCGCCAAATTGACGTTTCAACTGGCGCTCGACCATGGCCATCATTGCCGCGGCGGTCGTAAATGCGCCGGAAGGATCTGCAAACACGGAAATCTCAAAAGGAGGAAACATTGCCTTCCTGGCAGCTTCCAGCATATCCATCGCCAGATCGATATCGCGGCCACCGATCAGCATGCCGGTACGCCATACGCCACGCGGACCGCGCGAGAAAATGGCGTCTTGCACAAGGCCGGTCACTTCGTTCAATTGAACATTGGTGTAAGGAGCGATGGCGTCATAGCCGGCGTCATAGGCCATGTTCACGTCGAACGGGCTGGCATTCTTGGCCGGCGTAATGAAATGAAGAACGTATGGCTTTTCCATTGTTGTTACCCTTATAAATAATGAATAGAACTTAATTCACCGCACAGGCCTTGTCAACGAGATCGCCCTCGTACGCCACCCGTACTTCACTACCTTGATTCCGCGCCCGGCAAAGCATGAAGCTCATGCCCTGCCTGTGAGCGCATCTTGCTTCGAGCGCAGCCGCCATTGCCTGCGCTTCGAGTTCATTTTCCAGCACCGCAAAACCTGTGGGGCCCCAGGAACTCTGGCCTACACACCGGACGCCTTGCGTGCGCATCCACTCAAGCGCATCTCCGACAGCGGCACTGGTATATCGCTCCCCGCCCTGGGCAGAAGCGAAGTAATCCCCTATTCGGCACTGGATTTCATAAATTGCCGATCCAAAAGCATTCAGATCCTGCTCGGCCACAGCCGGCAAGGCCTGCATCAGTACACGGCGGCACAACGCCGCTGCGATCTCTTCAGGAAACTCCGGCAATGACCGGAATGCTTCCACTTCTTCATTCCCATGCACGCCGGCGCCTGAGCGATCAAAAATCAGCAGTACGCGCCACGCTTCGGGAAATTCCATGCGTGACAACAAAGGGGGAACCAGCGTATTCGCTCCGCGCCCTCCGTCCAGCAACAATCCGCCTTGCTCGAAAGCACCAATACCGATCCCGGAGCGCGCGCCCCTATCCGTCAACGCGGCTATATCGCGAACGGAAAGCGACGACTCGTACAATTTTGTCAGCGCAACGCCCACAGCCAACGCCATTTGCGTACCCGACCCCAAGCCCGCATGCTCTGGAATGGCGCTTTCCAGCTCCAGATTCACTGCATGCGAGAGCTGAGCGCTTTCCATGAAGCGCCTTGCGCAAGCCAATGCACGCTCAGCACCGAGCCCCTGAACTTTAAACTCTGTGGATCGCGTTACGGTCAGACGGGTGTACGGCTGTTCCAGAGCCAGGCCTATGCTTCCGAATCGGCGCCCGAGCCCACCGTGCAAATCGAGGAACCCCATGTGCAGGCGCGCCGTCGTCACAACGCTAACTCGTTGCGGAGTATTACAGCCAGACATGCCGATAAATTTCGATTCAGGGAATAAACCTGTCATTTTAGCCTAGCAAATGTATTTATTGAAATTCAATCCAAAAAATTCTGCCCTGACGAGAGAGTCCACAACAATCAACGACTGGAATCCCTGCCCGCATAAGGGCTTCATTGAACACCCCTTTAATATTGACGACCCGTTTTTTTCACTTGATAATGCGCAGTGAAGTTTTTGGTTGCCGCTTTTGGTTGCATGCATTCGATCTAACCCCCTGCACAACCCCGCCGCGCCGTCTGGTGAACCCGGTGTTGCTGCAATCTCAAATTTCCGCAAAGCTAACGTAGGTGCGCATCCAGAAGCGCGCCAAGATTTGGAACGAGAGAATCCGAATGGATAATTTTGCTCAGGCGGGCACCGTTGAATCGGTGACCTGTCCTTTCTGCGGCTTGCTTTGCGACGATCTGACCGTCCAACGCGATTCCGCAGGCAACCTCAAAGTCATGGAAAACGGCTGCGCCCGCGCCGTGACTTTTTTCGAACGCGCTGTTGCCGCGCCCAGCCCTCGCATTCAAGGCAAGCCGGCCGCATTGCAGGAAGCGATTGCCAAAGCAGCTGAAATTCTCGGCAAAGCCCGGCAGCCTCTTTTGGCCGGCTTGGGCACCGAGGTCTTCGGCATGCGCGCGGTGATGAATCTTGCCGAAAGCAGCCGGGCTGCGCTGGACCACATGAATTCCAATGGATTCATGCGCAACATCCATGTGCTCCAGAACTCCGGCTGGTTTACCACGACACTGAGTGAAGTACGCAACCGCGTTGACTTGCTGGTCGTGGTGGGTACCGATATCAGCAGCGTCAACCCGCGTTTTTTCGAGCGCGAAATCTGGAACACCGAAACGATGTTCGATCAGAATACGAGCCAGCGCGAGATCGTTTACCTCGGCGGACGCGATCTCGACACCTCCGCCGGCGTTTCGCCGGACGGACGCCAGCCCGATGTATTTGCATGCGATCTCGACCGCATCCCGGAAGTCGTTGCGGCTTTACGCGCGCTCATCATCGGCAAGAAGCTTCATGCTCCTGAAATTGCCGGCATCGCCACCGCAGACCTCGAACAACTTGCGCAACGCCTACTTGCCGCCAAGTACGCCGTGGTTGCCTGGGCAGCCGGCCCGCTCGCCTTCCCGCATGCGGAACTCACGGTGCAGAACATCACCGAGCTGGTCATCGCCATCAACAAGACCACGCGCGCCGCAGGCCTGCCGCTCGGCGGCAGCGACGGCGACACGAGTGCCAACCAGGTGAGTGCATGGATCAGCGGTTATCCGATGCGCAACTCCTACCTGCGTAATTACCCGGACTTCGACCCTTACATCTATGCTGCCGACCGCCAGCTGCAAAGCGGCGAAGCGGACGCGCTCTTCTGGGTTTCGACGTTTAATCCCGAGCGCACCCCGCCGGCCGCCGACGTACCAACCGTGGTATTCGGCGATGCGCACATGGAATTCGAAAAAGAACCGGACGTGTATATCCCGGTAGGAACGCCCGGCATCGACCACAAAGGCATCATGTTCCGCAGCGACAACGTCGTAGCGCTGCCATTGCAGCAATTGCGCAGCAGTAACCTGCCCACGCTGGGCGAGGTATTGCACGCAATCGAACAAGCGCTGCAAACGGCAGTCCAGTAAGATTTCAAGGAAACCCACATGCTGATCAAACTGAGCGGCGGCACCATCTACGATCCTGCGCATGGCATCGATGGCAAAATTATGGACATTTTCGTCCGTGACGGCCGTATTGTCGAAAAACCACGCGACGGCGAACGCATCGACCAGGAATACAATCTCGCAGGCAAAGTCGTCATGGCCGGCGCCATCGACATGCATACCCATATCGGCGGCGGCAAAGTCAACATCGCCCGCACGATGTTGCCGGAAGATCATCGCCACGACCCCGCAGCGCATAGCGATTTGTGCCGTGCAGGCTGCGGCCATGCCGTACCTTCCACGCTCACCGCGGGTTATCGTTACGCCGAAATGGGTTACACCGCAGGTTTCGAACCCGCCGTGCTGCCAATGAACGCACGCCAGGCGCACCTTGAAATGGGCGATACGCCCATGATCGACAAGGGCGGCTATGCGATGCTGGGCAGCGACGATTTATTCCTGCGCATGCTCGCTGCCAAGCAAGACCAGAACGCCATCAACGATTACGTCGCGTGGACCATTGCCGCAAGCCAGGGCATCGGTATCAAAGTGGTAAATGCCGGCGGCATCAACGCATTCAAATTCAACCAGCGCTTCCTTGATCTGGATGAACAAAACTCGTATTACGGCATAACGCCACGCGAAGTGCTGAAAACGCTGGCGCGTGCCGTGCATGAGCTTGGCGTACCCCATCCGCTGCATGTACACGGTAATAACCTCGGCGTGCCGGGCAACGTGGAAACCACGCTGAACTCGATGGCGGGTGTCGAAGGTTATCCGATGCATCTCACGCACATCCAGTTCCATAGCTACGGTACGGAAGGCGATCGCAAGTTCTCCTCGGGGGCCGCGCGTATTGCCGAAGCGATCAACAAGCAAAAGAACATCTCGGCGGACGTCGGCCAGATTCTGTTTGGTCAGACCGTGACCGCTTCCGGCGACCAGATGTCGCAATTCCGCAATGCCGGTGCCGGCAGCCCGCACAAGTCGGTGTGCATGGATATCGAATGCGATGCCGGTTGCGGCGTGGTACCGTTCAAGTACAAGGATCAGAATTTCGTCAATGCGCTGCAGTGGGCGATCGGTCTGGAAATTTTCCTGCTGGTGGACGATCCGTGGCGCATTTTCCTGACTACCGACCACCCCAACGGCGCGCCCTTCACCAGTTATCCGCACCTGATCAAACTACTGATGGACAAGACCTTCCGTAACGACATGTTCGCCAGCCTGAACCTGGATGCTCAGAAAATGAGCACACTGGCGTCCATCGATCGCGAATATTCGCTCTACGAAATCGCGATCATGACCCGCGCCGGTGCTGCCAAGCTGGTCGGTCTGCACGACCGCGGGCATCTGGGCGTGGGCGCAGCAGCCGACATCACGGTGTATACCGATATCGCTGACCGCGAAAAAATGTTCGAGAAGCCAGATTATGTGTTCAAGGACGGCCAATTGATCGTCAAGGATGGCAATATCGTCCGCGTAGTCTGGGGTGCGACGCATACTGTCAAGCCCGAGTTCGACCGCGGCATCGAAAAGGAAATCAAGCAGTACTTCGACAAGTATCTCACGATAAAAATGGATCATATGAAGGTAAGCAACGACGAGATCGAAGGCGACGGTCGCGGCAAGGTCATCGTGCAGGAATGCAAGGGTCGCCGGGAGAAGACGGCATGATCATCAACGGCGTCGTCATCGACGATACTTTTGCCGAAGCCTTCGGCATGCGCGGCACGCGCGTCATCATCACCGCGCAGAACCTGAAATGGGCGTATAACGCCGCCAACGCAATGACCGGTTTCGCGACTTCGGTCATCGCCTGCGGCGTGGAAGCCGGCATCGAGCGCGAACTGGATCCCTCCGAAACGCCTGACGGCCGCCCCGGCGTAGCCGTATTGCTGTTCGCCATGGGCAGCGCGGTGCTGATGAAGCAACTCGAAACCCGCATGGGCCAATGTGTACTCACCTGCCCCACCGCTGCCGCATTCTCGGGCATTGAAGGCGGCGACCGCATCAACCTCGGCAAAAACCTGCGCTTTTTTGGCGACGGATTCCAGATTTCCAAACAATTCGGCGGCAAGCGCTACTGGCGCGTGCCGGTAATGGACGGCGAATTCCTGACCGAAGAAAAAACCGGCATGGTACGTGCCGTCGGCGGCGGCAATTTCCTGGTGCTGGCCGAATCGCAACCACAGGCATTGGCGGCATGCGAAGCGGCGATTGAAGCCATGAAGAAAGTACCCAATGTGATCATGCCCTTCCCCGGCGGCGTTGTACGCTCCGGCTCCAAGGTCGGATCCAAATACAAGACACTGATCGCGTCGACCAACGACGCGTTCTGCCCAACTCTGAAAGGCATTACCAAGACCGACCTGTCGCCGGAAATCGAATCGGTGATGGAAATCGTCAT
>Ga0066486_1000414_pt1 | contig 11039 bp, 8 predicted proteins | sample LakWasM128_HOW14_2_FD_59591 | JGI IMG/M metagenome (GOLD analysis project Ga0066486, IMG submission 59591) | Freshwater sediment methanotrophic microbial communities from Lake Washington under simulated oxygen tension - Sediment Metagenome 128_HOW14 | ecosystem: Environmental > Aquatic >... | reverse complement strand
ACCCTCAAGAGGGTGGTGTGCTAATGATTGATCATGATCCTAGTAAGTATGGGGCAAGCCTTACTTCTGATGAGCTAATAAATGTGTTGACCGAAATTCATCCTCAGATAGGGCAAGCAGCGCGCTTTTGTCGTAACTCTGTATCTGCTGGGGTTCACTTATCAGGAAAGAAGTCGACTGGAAGTACAGGATTTCATGCCTATATTCCGGTTTGTAATGCATATGATATACCGCGATATGGTCAAGTTTTGTTCGATCGACTATGGTTGAAAGGGTATGGGTACATTGACCTGTCTAGTAACGGCTCGTTGTTAGTTCGGACGGTGATAGATGGGGCGGTATTTAGTCCTGAGCGATTGGATTTTGTCAGTCCGCCAATTATACAGGGAGAAGGCTTGGAATGGACGCCGCCCGCAATGAAATATATATCAGGTGGATCATTAGACACAAAGAGTTTGGCAGACTTGAGTTCCGAAGAATTAGTTGCTGTGAAACGATTGCAAGATAAAGCAAAAGCAGCGATTAAATCATCTAGTGAATCCAAGCGTAAAGAATGGGTAGAGATTAATGTCGAAAAAATAATTAATCAGCAGGGGGTTACCGATGATCTGGCCAGAAAAACGATTGACCGGATATTGGTCAATAAATGCAATGATTTATATGGCATCTTTCCTTTGGAATTTTCTGATGGCGTGGGAACGTTTACTGTAGCCCATGTGTTAGATAATCCTGAGGTGTTTGATGAGAAATCGTTGGCTGATCCGATCGAAGGAAAAAACTATGGAGTGAGTACGGCAAAATTTTACTGGAATGATGGTAACACTCCTTGCATCAACAGCTTTGCGCATGGTGGCCAGCAATACTTTTTGCATAAAAATATTGTTGATGAGGTTGATGTTTTGAAGCAATCGACACTTTACAATTTAATTAGAACGTCTAATTTCAAATATAATGATAAAAAACAGATTGTTGCCAGCGTAACCAATGTTTGCTCAGCTATTAATGATGGGGATTTCTTGGGATTTTACATCGGATTTGATATGTTTCGCGAGGAGATCATGTTCCATAATGGTGACTTCCAATGGAAATCATTTTGTGAGGAACACTACATGGAGCTGAGGTTGGCTCTAGACTGCAGGATGTTCACAAATGTCTGTAAGGAGTTGATACGCGATGCTGTCTATTTCGCTGCGTTTAGGAACAAGTTCGATGCGCCGCAGGTATGGCTTAACTCGCTAAAGTGGGATGGAGTCAGCCGCATCGAGACCTTTTTTATAAGGTATTTCGAAGCAGAGGATAGGCCTTATATCCGTGCTGTAGGATGCTATATCTGGACCGCAATGGCTGGACGCATTTTTGATCCAGGCTGTCAGGTTGATATGGTGCCTATTTTGATGGGTAAGCAAGGCATAGGTAAATCGACCGCAATTGCAGCAATGGTGCCTTCGCCTGAGTACTTCTGTGAAATAAGTTTGAATGAGAAAGATGACGACCTGTCACGCAAGATGCGAGGAACCCTTATCGCTGAATTAGCTGAGTTGCGTGGGCTAAACACCAAGGATTTGGAGTCAATCAAGTCGTTCATTACCCGTAAAGATGAGAAGTGGGTGCCAAAGTTTAAGGAGTTTGCGACAACATTTCCTAGGCGCTTGGTATTTATAGGCACAACGAATCAAGAGGAGTTTTTAGCTGACCCAACTGGTAATCGCCGCTTCCTACCGATGGTGGTTAACAAAGCCGACCGCAAAGCAATTGTTGCAGACTATAAACAGTTGTGGGCGGAAGCAGCTGTATTGTTTGGTGCTACAGGTGTGGCGTGGGAGGAGGCTGATCGGTTAGCGAGTGAAGAGCACTCTAAATTTGTAATAATTGATCCATTGGAAGAAAAAATTGAGAGCTGGTTGCAGACCCCCAACTCATCAGCTCCGAATAAAATGAAGCCAGCAGATAGAGATGGGATTTCTACATCCGATATTATTGAAGAATGTCTGAACGTCGATGCAAAATTTTGGGTTACGACTCCTGGTATTACGAAGAAGGTCGGTGTGGTAATGAGGAAGTTAGGATATAAACACAAGCAAGTACGGCGCGATGGTGTGAAGCCATATTTGTGGTTCCATGAGGAGAGCTGACGTGTCTTGTGTCTTGTTGTTGGCTTGTCTAGAAATACTGGTTTGTAAGGCACTGTAGCTCAGTAATGTTAAGGGTTGCTGGCTGTGTCTTATCTGTCTTATGTAAATATTTTAGAGTTTTTTTCTAAATATAGAGTGGCTTTGTGTTGCATATGTATTTAATTAGTAAAGTATGAAATGGTAATTGCATAAGACCCTTAAGACAGGGTTGTAGCCTAGACTTGATAAGGCTTCACTTGTCTTATGAGAAGACACAGAAGTAAGAAATCGATGTTAGATAGTGAATTACCCCGTTTCTCCCCACACACGAATTTCTGCGTGGGGAGCTACACAGTATAAGGCTCCTCAAGGTTAAGGAAATGTAATTGATTCCTCTGGCTATAGAGGATGCTGCGAAATAGTCTCTTGCGTGATTTGAAACTCGCCATAAATCAGATTGTGATCTCCTTGCGTGTCTAAATATCCGTATACCTTAGCCTATATGGGCTCAAAATAGGCGTTGTAAAATGAAGGTGACATTTTGTCAGGATGTTATTCACTCCCGAACACTCTGCTTATACTATCGAGATCGGTGCCTTGTGTCTTATGTCTTATAGCTGTCTTGACTGAAAATGAATGTTTATAAGACACTGTAACCCAGTAGTGACAAAGGTTACGGGCTTTGTCTTGTCTGTCTTATGTGAATATCATAGAGTTAGTTTTTTTTAATATAGGAAGGCTCTGTGTAGACGTATTGCATTAGTACGATTATTGACTAAGACTCCTAAGACAGGGAGACGGCTCAGCATTGATAAGGCTTCACCTGTCTTATGTGGTAAAAAAGACAGGTGGTGCTGATGTAAGGCAGGCAATTAACCTCTTCTGCATTCACTACAGCCGTTGATTCTTCTGACTCCCTGTGTAGCTAGGTTTTTTAATAAAATGTCATCAGGGTTAGCGATACCTCTCCTAATTATTGGTTGTATGAGCTGATTTCCTAGAAAAATTGTCATTTCTTGCCTTTCATGCTGTCGTTTTAGAGCTGTGCGGCAATATTGCGTAGCTCCGAATGAATATGGCTGTATCAATATTTTAAAAAACGTTGAAAAAACAAGATTACATTTCGATTTATTGTATATATTTACCAATAAAAAATTGGCTAGAGCCCCGCTATGTATTTAAATCAATGCTGGTATTTAAAAATTTACTGTTATTTATTAAATATTATTAATTATTTTAATTATTGGTAGCAATTAAATTGACCAGGTAGGCTTTTTGTCGATATACTGCTCCCCGTTGAAAATGTTTGTCATTGTTCCATTTTTTTTGGAGAGCATCATGCGTTTACGTCCTGTTGTACAAAACCCTTCGATCTCTTCTGAGCAAGTTATTAATTCTGTTCAGCCCTATTTTCCATGGATTGCGCCATGGACTATCCGTGTTTCTGTTGGATTAACCAGCGTTGTCGGGAGTTTATTGTCTGAAATTCAGGATATTTTGGGTCCTAAGCCAGAATTAGATTTTTTGCGGATTATAGAAGAGCCAACTACTCATGCTGGTGATATTTATAAGCGGAAACTATGCGTTTTTATTGAACCAACTACAAAAATTGAAGAGCGAAATAACGCATTATTTCATGTTGTTGGTCAGGCAATTAACGCATCTTTATCGACTTGCTACATTTGCGGCGATGCTTTACAAACTAAAAATGTGCATGATGAGGACGAGCTGCTGTTGTACCCTTATTTAAAAAGGTCAGATGAGTTTGAGCTACGGAGCGGCATAATGAGCGTCTGTATGTCTTGCGCAGAAAAACAATGGAAAAAAACGCGGCAGCAAGAGAGAGGTAAATCGAATAAAGGCTCAGCTGATATAGGCAAAGGGCAATGTCTTTCTGAAAAAGTCGTTGGTGTTGTACCCGCCGAATTAGTGGTCGAGGAAGTTAGAGAGTTGTTAGTGACAGAGGGAGCGGCCAAAAGTAGCGGTCCTAGTGTGTTGATGTACAACGAGGATGATGTTAATCGTTTGGAGCTCAACTACAAAAATGCATCAAAAGATCAAATGATGCGTGTAAAGGGTTTGGTCAAGCGCTTGAGGGAGGGGAATCCAAATAAAAGATTGGTTACAATAAATGACGACTGGCGTGAGTTTTGTGACGATCTGACTGAAAAATTTCCAAATTTTTCTGAAGTGGTTGGTTTTATAAGCAATCAGTTAGCGCTGTCAGCAGAGGCTGGCGATTCCGTTTTACGTTTTTGCCCATTTATGTTACTGGGCCCTAGTGGTGTGGGCAAAACCGAGTTCATGTTGACCGTCTCAGACTATTTTAAAACTAGACTTGAGATAATTGATGTAGCGAGTGCACAGTCTGGTGCTGCGCTCACAGGTTCAGAAAGTTTTTGGGGAAATACCCAGACCGGATTGTTATTTAACACGCTCGTATTTGGGGATGTTGGAAATCCAGTATTCATGCTGGATGAAATTGATAAAGCCAAATCAGGTGATTACAAGCCACTTGCAGCCCTACACCCATTGTTGGAGTCACGGCAAGCTAAGCGATTTCATGATTTATCGGTTGCTGAATTGACACTGGATGCATCTAATGTGATTTGGATTGCTACAGCTAATTCATTAGAGACTATAGAAAAAAGTATTGTTGACCGATTTGTCATGTTTACTATTGAATCTCCAACCAATGAGCAGATGCAAGCGATTGTTGCTAACCAATATGCGCGTTTTATCGAAAAACACCCCTCAGGCGGTTTTTTTGAAGACAAAGCTAGGCCAGAGGTCTTGGCTGAACTGTGCAAGTATCATCCACGCAGAGTACGAAAGATGATTGAGCAGTCTTTTGGCTTAGCTGCTTATGACAAGCGTCGATATTTGACTGTCCAAGATATTTTGGCCAGCGATAATGTAAGAGAAAAGCCCAGAAATGGCATTGGATTTCTGAGCAATAATTTCTAAGATTAGAAATGGAGGCGGGACAATGGCTAGTTCATTGTGTGTTGTTAGGTGATAAAAACGAAAGCCTCCAAGTTTAGCTGTCTTATTCAAATCACTAACCGCTATCCTGAAAAATAGCGGTTGATTATCCTTCCTTTTTTGTTATTGATTCAATGTAATCAGTTAGAATTTTGTCGATGAGTTGATATTTCGGTACGTTTAACTCATTAGCAATAACGTCAATCTTTGCTATCGTTTCGACCTTTAGAAGCATTCCATACTTTTTATATCCCTGCGCATTCATTCGCGCATAATATTCTTGTAATGCCACTGCACGAGCCAGTTTCTTGTTTTCCTTTGTCATGCCTAAGCTCCGTTGAGCGCAAATATTATGTGATAATATAATCAATTGTATTTTTTACAAAATTGATATTTTATTAAGAATTGTAGGCTAATAAAATAAAATTGGGATGGGGGCGTATGACCGAAAAAAAGAGTGAAAAAATATTTGAAATTATTGATGAGCTATCAACGGATGAAATAAAAAGTGTTGTTGAGCAGTTTAAAAATGAGCTAGAACTTCGCGAGCATGCTGAAAAAACTGCAGCAGTTGCAGAGATCAAAGCTATTGCTGATAAGGTAGGATTAATTGTTACTATCAGTGATGTTAATTTCTTAAAGCGAAAAGCGGGGGCAAAAGTGGGAACAAAAGCTAAAATAAAATATCGGAATCCAGTTACAGGTGAGGAATGGAGCGGTCGGGGTTTACAGCCGAAATGGATCATTAATTTTATCGCTGAAGGGAAAGATATGCAGGATTATTTAACTGATGAATTTAAGATGCCGAAAAGTTGACGGCATCAAATCGATACGTTTTTTGTAATTCCAAATTTAGTGTCTTTTTCTCCATGTATTGTGTCCCCCAGTATCCAACTGCCGTTGCCGCCGCCATTCTGCCGCTGCTCTTGCTACTACTAACAGCCATGCACTCAAGAAAGTCGGTACGATTAAATATCCAACTGGCACTCCTAAAATCACTCGTGCAATTTGTATGGAATGGTTTGGATTTGATTGCTCAAGCCATGGCAAATGGGTTGATCCGAAAATATAGCCGAAGCTAAAACACATCGCTGATAAGACCATTATCCCGCCTGCTACCAGTAGGCCGTGATGCCATAATTTTTTCCGTAGCCGCAACTCAGATATGTTTTCAGCTTCATGTGCAACTTCGGAGGTAATGCTCGCGAGCATTTCTCTAAGAGCCTTTTGGGCGTTGCCAGAAAATGCTTCAGCTTCCGATTTTCGTTGTAATGTGATGGCGTCAACTATCTGTTGACCTGCCGCATTCATTCTGTTCGGTAGGGTCTCAGTCATGTTTTTGGTATAGCCTATTAAATCGACTAGCAGCCAGAGTGGGTCATCCTGCTTAATGCTATGTTGTTCTGCCCATTTTAAAATATCAACTTGTTGGTTGAGTGGAAGCTTGTCTAAAAATGTATCCCTGCGAGGAGGCCTAACAGGAGGAGGACTAGGAGCTTTAGTGGTGACATCGCCCTGCTGTTTAGTATTTTTGACTGGCTTTACAGCAACTTCTTTTTTGATTACAGGTTTGCTCTGCGGGACATCAATGCTTGCATTCATTAATAGGGCATTTAGCGCATCGTTAAGTTGAATGCTCATGCGACCTCATCAAGCGTGTTAGCGTCTACAATTGAGGGGTTGAGGCTGATTTTAGCAGCCTGTAACCAGTCTTCCAGGTCTAGTCTCAATGCAGTTGTCAGTCCAGTGGATAATTGATGCAGAGGCTGCGGATGTGACTCAAGAAAATCAACTATCCTATGATTAAGTTCGGGAACATATGCCTCAGAAAATCCTTTTTCTAGCCACTGTATTCTTTGTTGCGAATTTTGCCAACGATCGAATTGGTCATTTCTACCAAAAAATCCATTTTTAATTGCAATGCCATGTTGCGCGAACGATGCGAGTCCTGAGGTAAGGCTTTTGCCAATTAATTCCACTGAATCGTATTGTCTAGATAGACAGAAAATGAGCTGTAAATCGATGTCTAATGACAAGAGTGTGCGGCGTAGTAGGTGTTGTATAGATTCAATTTCATTTAGCCCAGCTGGTAGTGACATAACAATATGCGGTGTAGTGATGGTTTCTAGTGCATCAAGTAATGCAATCCAGCCATCGCGGTCGCTGACATCTGCCAAAAGTACGGGCGCATGCTTCGCAAAGCGTCTTGCGACGTCGGGATTAGCTCTGTCAGCTTCGATTAGCGTTAATGGTTCCGATCCTGCAAGTAATAAGGTACCTATAGTAGTGGCCAGCATGGATTTGCCGATCCCCCCTTTGCTACCTTCGCAGATGGTCAGGGTTTGACGGCATTGAGATGGAATAAATTGTGAATTTATAGAGTTATTATTAGTCTTGTTTGTCATTATCCACCTCTGCTTTAAAGATTAAAGCTTTCAATTTTGGTTCGCCCTAATGCGGTCATACCAATACCGGACGGAGTTGTATCAGGTATTAGAGTGATGCTTAAAGGGGGGATCTGAGTAGTCCCGTTATTATTTACACTTGATGATGAGGTTGCTTTAGGAAGCACAGGCCTTGTCCAAGCATTGCCTGATGATGTAGGCTTGTCCGTTAATTTTTTAACGGCATTAATCAGAGTCCCTCGATTCATCATCATTGCTTCTGCGATAGCGTCCCACGTAATCTTGCGGCGGCGTGCTTCGAGAATATCATCAAGAAGGAGTGCTACTCGATCAATACAGCGCTTGCGAGGAGGTGTAGGTGTACCAGATATGAGCTGGGTCAATTGAACTGAATTGTCGGGCGCAGTGTCTTCTAATGAAGTAGTGATGTTCATTTTTAACTACTCCATTCAGTGTTTTGGATCGTTCGAAGACAATGGATGAAATGTATTCTTTCCTTTTCATCAGAAAAATACAATGTGAGCTTAGATTGATCGGTATTAAATTTGGTGTGTTTTTCAGCTGACTCCTGCGCATTAATCTGATTTAAAGCAATACGTAACATTGAAACGCTTATGCCAAGGTGATTGGCGATCACATTCCAAGACATTTTCATATCTCGCAGTTGTTGTATGTGGCATTGGCATTGTATAACAAGGGCAAGGCAACGAGATCTTCTGCCCAGATGAGGCGATCTTAGCTTTACTGTATTCCTAAATCTTATTTTAATCATAATGATAACCTTCAATAAATATGTATTATAAATAATTATATACCACTGTTTATTAACTAATAGTCATATTGATGCTTTTTATTATTTTTAAACTAAAAGATGAAGTGTGATGGGTAATTATTATATTAAATTAGTTAATGAACATGCTTATTATTGGCTTGGTGTAAAAGTTTAAAGGTGTTTTTTCACAGTGTGATTAGTTTGTATGAATTTAAAACATGACGGCGCACTTAGTGCAACAATTTAAAATGGTTTCTAACGATTTAAAATCATTTATTAATGTTTACAACTATTTAAAACATGTTTAACTCTCGTTAAATTTAATGCCTTCACCATGATGATGTGTGTGATTTTTTGAAAATACTAAGTGGATCGCATGAAGTTCGTTGGTTATTGCCGCTCAATAAATCAATAGTTTGTGCTGTGCTAACAACGCAAACGAATTTCTCGCTGGGCACTTACGATGTCAAGTGAAATATTAGCTGCCATAAGAAATTATCCACTTCATTGATGATTATTGTCATGTGAAACTTAACAATAAGATATGGTTTTCTATGGCGGAATATTCAGTATATAAATGTATTGATATATCTGAAATATTCCCATTGAAAAATATTGATTAAGTTAACTAATGATGCTGATAATTAGTATTAATTTGAAAGATAAAAAATATGTTAATCCATCGCTTTAAAGCGATGGATTAACATAAGGAGCAATGAAAATTCTTAAAATTCGTGTTTTTCATTTCGGTCTCAATTAGTTCGATTTCTGTTGTTTGAATGCGTCCATTTTGAATGGTCATGATTTTTGAGTTCTGCATTTTTTGTGAATTATGGTCTTTTAATTCACTTGCATATTTACTCGTCCTCCGATCCCTGCCTGGGTCTGCTAATCTTGAACACTAACCATGGGATCTTCGTGACAAACAAAGAGTGGAGTAAAATTTACCGTGCAGGTGCTAAACAGCACCATTGCTGAAGTTATTTCTGAGTTACAGGAAGCATAGAAAACAATAGATGATATGCTATAAGCAGCTCCCTATAATAAGTGCAAAAAGAAAAATCAAGCCTAATGACATGGAATCCTGACGTATGGACATAGAACCAATAAAACTCTACCTAAGCAGACAGCCACGCTCATTAGATGATGTCTATGCAGAATTTCAGCAAGCATGGCAGGGACTGCAATGGCAACCTTGCCAGGTCAGGTTATTGCTTAGCGTCTTACCGGATATAGAACGGAAGGAATCAGAAGCGGGTGAGTGTTTTACAATAGCGGCAAGTGGTGAAAAAACTTTGCAGCAAGCCATTATTGAGATTGTTCGCGATGCAGCCCCCCAGCCTTTAAAAGCGGATTTGATACAGCGACAATTACAAGCCACGTATCAAACCAGCCCACAACAAATCATCACAATAGCCAAAACCTTATCGCAGCTCACTGTGATCGGTGGTATTGCCATACGTTATAACGGTTAAAAACGGAAATCATAGAAATGAATGAATCAACTCAGCCTGAATTGAAAATGCAGGCAGAAGCGCTATTGGAACGATTAAAAAAAGAGTATGAAAGCAAAGGCTTTAATCAGTTTTCTGCGCTTAAAGTTAGCGCGGTGGATCAGGCTGCCGGAATAGTTTGGGGGCAAACTCGCGCCGGAGTGCCGACACAACGTATCTTGCTGTGGAGTTTACCGGAAGGTCAGTGGGAAAAGGCCGTAGTTGCTGATGTGGAAGCCGTTACCATAGAAGCCGCAGGCAGTTTATCTGAAGAAGAGTATCCGGTGTTTTCCCATGTGTTCGATGGGACTAACCAGCGTTATTTTTCTGGCAACTTTCCACCTGAAGAAACCGACCGCATTCCTGATGTTAACAGTATCAATGAATATAAACAGATAAAGCGTGACCCCACTTATTATTGGTCACGCTCTATTTATGGTCGAATGATGCTAGGTTTGGATAGCTTTCATGAGCAGGTCTTTGTGGCGGTAAAAGACAAGGTAGCCAACAAAAATGACATCATCGAAGAAGTCGCAAAAATTCTGTTTTTAGAAACATTCCGTATTCATCACTTGCAACAAACGTTTACCGTTGACGAGCACAGCTATTTATTCAGTGACGTTTTTACCTGGCAATATGTTAATGAACATCAAGATGCTGCGGTTAAATTGATAAAAGCAGCTTTCAATCAGCTTAAGACCCATAAAGATTATGTGGTGACTGATGACGATGATGAACAACAGGCGATTTTTGATGACGAAACCCATTTACGCCTTAATCGCTGGGAAAATTACACCATGTTGTTGGAGCTTATCCAGAACTTGCCACCCGTCACAGATAACAAAGGCCAACCCGTATTGGGTAAAGAAAAGCCCACTTTAGGCGATGTTGCTGCGGATGTATTAGGCCGAGTCTTCGATGTGTTTTTACGGGCCAATTTTGAATCCAAAGGCGGTTTAGGGGTTTATCTGACACCAGCTCCAGTCAAGCAATGTATGTTGCAAATGGTGATGCATGACATTATGACCGAGTCGCCAGAATTATTGACCGCAAAAGACAAATACGGAAAACCTTTATTTCGATTTGTTGATCCGACCTGCGGCAGCTATGGTTTTGGGGCGGTGGCCTTAGGCTATATCGAGCGGGCGTTAATGGATTTGGTCGGTCATCAAAGTGTCGAAGATGCACAGCGCGATCAGCATTTTCAAGCCATGCTGGAACATAGCTTTGTCGGAGCGGATTCTGCACCGCTAATGGTTAAGCTGGCACGGGT
>Ga0066486_1000413_pt1 | contig 11042 bp, 10 predicted proteins | sample LakWasM128_HOW14_2_FD_59591 | JGI IMG/M metagenome (GOLD analysis project Ga0066486, IMG submission 59591) | Freshwater sediment methanotrophic microbial communities from Lake Washington under simulated oxygen tension - Sediment Metagenome 128_HOW14 | ecosystem: Environmental > Aquatic >... | reverse complement strand
GTCACCATGATCAGGTTGGCATGGTTGATGGTCTCGGCACCTTTGCCCATGGCGTTCTTGATCAACGGGCGCTTTATGACCCGGTATTGATCGGCAAGCATGGAGCGCGGCGCATTCGGCGTCAGCAGCCCCTGTGCCAGAAGCATGTCGAGATCAAGATCAACGCGCCGCGACAGCGCCTGGCTTTCCGCTGCCACTCGGACGGAATCCGCCACGGGGTCAACCGCCTGTGGCTCAAGGTCAGGAACATTCGCGCCAGCCTGACGCAGTTGTTCCAGGCGCTGCGCGGCTTGTTCAATAAGGCTACTCATCGCTCATCCCACCTGCTTGGCCAACATAATCGCCATCACTGCCATACCTACTGCGAAGGCCCCTACCAACCCCAAGGTGGCGGCGCCAAAACGCACCAAGTCAACACGATCACGACGCTTTTCCCCTGGTGTCACGAGACTGGAGACCACTCCCAAAATTGGCAGTCCGCTGCGACTGTGCAACTCTGCAGCGTCATGAAATACCGGGCGCAACTGGCACGCGACGAAACATGTAAACACCCCCGCCGCCAACGATGCAACCAAGGCCCCCGCCAGAAGCAAGATGCGATTGGGCGCAACGGGCTTGTCCGACGCTCGCGGAGGATCAATCAAGCGGAAGTCGGCCACGCCGCTAGCCACATCCAGCTCACCGGATATGGCAGCAGACTCACGACGGGATACCAAATCCTCGTAGTTCTTCTTGTGAATCGCGTAATCACGGTTCAATTGAGCAGCTTCTGCCTCAAGCTGCGGCGAGGTCTTCATTGCATTCAGGGCAGCGGCATAGCGACTGGAGTACTCCTGTACACGCGCACGAAGCGCCGCCACCTGCACCTTGCTTGCTGCCAACATGCGCATCAATTCCTGTTGCGCCAGGCTGCTACCTGCACCGGAGGTTGAGGGCGCAGCCATGCCCGCCTTGCGCAGCTCTGCGACTTCCTTGCGTTTCTGTTCCTCGAGATCCTTGATCAGCTTGCGAACACTGAGAACATCGGGATGGACGTCCGTGTAACGCTGCAGCAAAGCATCAAGGTTGCGTTTCTGCGCCTCAATGCGTGCATCAATCTCCGGCGTCGCCACGCTCAACGCCGACTCTTGCAGCAAACTCTGCGTGGTGGAGCTGCTGCCTTTTGATCGCTCGCCCTCGATCTGCTGCTCCGCCGCATCCCGAGCGTTTTCTGCCTCACGCAACTCAAGTCGAGCACGATCCAACTGCGCAGACATCTCGCTCAGGCGCCCAGCCGAATCCTTGCCATCAGCGGCCGTGAGTTCGATGTTGCGCAGCCGGAACGCCTTCAGCCGCCCTTCTGCTTCCTCAAGCTTCGCCTCGTAGTTCTTGATCTGTTCGTTGATGAAGGTCGCCGCCGTGGCCGTGTCCTTGCGGCTCGCACCCAGACTCGACTCCACAAAGATCGACACAAAGGACTGCACCACCCGTTTGGCCGTTTCAGGATCCTTGTCGCGGTAGGCAAGCGTATAGAGATTGTCGCGCGCCGTGCTCTGTATCGACAGCGCCTTGGTGACCCGATCGATCGTTGCCTCCTGCTCCGACTTGGATTGGCTCTTCAAATCCAGATCAGCCATGCGAACAAGCTTCTCGACGTTGGGCCGACTGATCAGCGTGCGACTCAGCATCACGACTTGCTGCTCGACATTGGGCTGCACAGCCAAGCCCGACATCAGCGGCTTCAGGATCGACTGCGTGTCCACATAAATCCGCGCGCTGGCCTCAAACCGGTCGGGCATCAGGAGCACAACAACGGCCGATACGACACCGACCAACCACGCCACCACCACGCCATACCAACGGTACTTCCACATGCGCTTTGCAATGGAAAGTAGCTGGGCTATCAATAAGTCCATCGGAACAACACTTGGTAAGGATGGGGAACCAGATACACCGACCAACTCTCGCACCCCATAGGGACGCGGCGAACATCAGCCGATTTCCGGGCACAAAAAACCAGCGAAGCCCCAGCCAGGGCTTCACCACTCAAAACAGGCTTTGCGGCACGATCAATATGTCGCCAGGACGCATCTCCACATTGGCCGACACATCACCGCGCTTGATCAGATCCTTCAGCCGCACCGAGTACTGCTTGTTGCCTTCCGATGAGCGAAGAATGCTCGCGTCGTTACCCGCCGCAAAGTCGGTCAGTCCACCCACGGCGATCATGACGTCGAGCAGCGTCATCTTTTGTTTATACGGAAGGAACTGCGGCTTGGCAGCCTCGCCCACAACACGAATTTGCTCGCTGTAGGGGCCGACAAAGCCCGTCACGATCACGGTAACCACAGGATCGCGCACGTACTTAGACAATTGCCTCTCGATGTCGCGCGCAATTTCGACAGAGTTCTTACCCTGCGCCACCAATTCATCAATGAGCGGCGTCGCAATCTTGCCGTCAGGTCGCACCGGCACCGCCATCGACAACTCCGGATTGCGCCAGACGATGATATTGAGGCTGTCACCCGCACCAACGATGTAACTGTAGTCCTGCGCAGCGACATCGGCAGGCGCCGCAGGGTACTTGGACGACCCGAGGCCAGCACAGCCGCCCAACGCCAACGCCACTGAACCAACCAGCGCGACCCGACAAACGGCGCCGACCAACTTGCTTTTTTGCTTCACGTCACATCCTCTCTACGAACTGTTTCAGCGACTGCACGATCATGGCACATCGCGATGGATGCGCACGCAAATAGAGTCCCCGATCAAGTGACAAAGGAAGGGAACTGCACCATGAGCATCAGTATCGACAACTTTGCCAAGCGCTTGCGGACTCAGCTTGCTTGCCTCGTGATGTTCCACACGCAAGCAACATGGCATGCAACGACACTCGACGGCATGCCGTAATTCAACCCCAGCCTGTACCCGTTGTGGAATCCCGCGAGTAGGCGTATTGAGACACAGACGCAACGACTGGCAGCCCAACGGGCCCGGCCAAGTGTCCCGCCCAGCAGTCTCACGATTTCATCGATCCATTTGACCCCGCAGTATTGGTCGGATGAACATCAACATCAGTCGCTGAAGCGGATTGGCATTCCCTAGGGGGCGCCAGGTAAACCTAAGTTGCTGCCGATAGGCGTCGAACTGCATGGCCCACGGCGCCGCGCGCAGCCCCCCACGCTTCAGGACAACCTTCAGCACGGAGGTCGCCATAACCCCAGCGCACAAGTCACAAGCCATCATGGTCGATGGCCCCTGCCGCTGCGCGAAATTAACGGCCTCTGGAACAACCATGTAGGAGCGCTGGAGCATGGCCGGCGACAAGCCCGCGATAAAGCGCGCATATTGCTCCTGTACGGAAACGCCTTCAAACCTGAAGTAGTCCTCAAAACGCATCGCGCCAGGCTTGAAATACAAGAACGCCACCCCCATGCCTAGCGGCGCAGCCGTCAACGCAGGAATTGCCAAGCGCTCACAAGCATTGAAGAGCAGTCGCCGCGCCTCCATCGCGAAGAAATCAATGCCATCTACGTAAACATCAACGCCCAGCAAGAAGTCGCCGATATTCTCTGGCGTCACACCCTCCTTGAATACTCGCACATCCGCCCCAGGGTTGATCTCCAACACCATGCGCGCCAGCACTTCCGCCTTTGGCTGACCAAGCGTGACCACGGAGGCGCCCACCTGACGATTGAAGTTATGAACCTCAAAGGAGTCGAAGTCCGCAATGCAAAATTTACCCACACCTAAGCGTGCCAACGTTAGCGCATGGGCACCCCCAACACCCCCAAGCCCTGCAATTGCAACCCTTGTTTGCCGCAAGACTTGCTGCTCCTCAGGCGTCACCCAACCAATGTTCCGCGAGAAGGCGCGGCTGTAGTCGAACAAGGATGCAGTTGCCACGGCCAAACCTCCAATTCAAGCTTCGATGCCAAGAAGGAACTATCATGCCACGCGCCCCATGAGCGACTCTTAAAAACTGATCCAACCCTGCGCGGGCACGACTCCCGGCGCCTTCGCATTGCGAAAGTTCTTTTAAATGACATCGAACGACACGCTCAGGCAAATTCTTGACTTGGCGCGCTGGGCTCCCAGCGGCGACAACACCCAGCCTTGGCGCTTTCAGATTGTCGACTCTCACCATGTAGCGGTGCACGGTTTTGACACGCGCGAGCATTGCGTTTATGACCTTGACGGCCACCCGAGCCAAATTTCCATCGGTGCACTGCTCGAAACCGCCTCAATTGCAGCGAGCAAACATGGCCTGCGAATGCAGGCCAGGCGCAGAGTTGAGGCACATGAGACTCGTCCCGTATTCGACCTGCATTTCCACAGCGACCCACGCATCATCACCAGCCCGCTATACGACAGCATCGAGCGACGCAGCGTGCAGCGACGCCCCCTGAGTATGCGAACCCTCACGGCCGCCGAGCGCCAAGCGCTGAACGCGGCGACAGGGCCAGACCATGAGGCGGTCTGGCTGGAAGGACTGGGCCGGCGCATGCAGGCCGCCTTGCTCATGTTTCATTCAGCCAAGTTGCGACTCACGATGCCCGAGGCTTACGAAGTGCATCGCGACATCATTGAATGGAACGCCCAGTTCAGCCGTGACCGCGTGCCCGATCAAGCGCTCGGTACAGATCCGGGCACCACACGATTGATGCGATTTGTTATGCATGACTGGAAACGAGTGCAGTTTTTCAATCGCTACCTCGCCGGCACCTGGGCCCCGCGGATTCAACTGGATTTGCTCCCAGGCCTCGCATGCGCAGCGCATTTCGTCATTTGCGCGAAAGCCGCGCCTAAGGATATCGATGATTACATAGCGGCCGGACGTACCGTGCAGCGATTCTGGCTGACCGCCACGAGTCTGGGCCTTCAACTGCAGCCGGAGGTCACGCCGCTGGTCTTCACACGCTATGCGCGCGAACAGCGGGTCTTCTCCAAGGTCGCCGACATGAGCGACAAAGCAGCCGAGGTCGGAGCAAGACTTGACCGCACGATCGGGGCATCCGCTGCACAGCTCGCAGTTTTCATGGGCCGCATAGGGGCCGGGCCAGCGGCCCACGCCCGCTCCATTCGCAAGCCGTTGAGCGAATTACTGATTGACAACCCTGGCCCGCCAGATGCCAGCGAGTCGCCTACCAAGCCCGACCTGGGCTAGCGACTATTTAGCCATGTCGGGATTCTTTACAGCTACCCATCGAAGACGGCGCGGCACATCTCCAAGTCATTGATATAAAAGAATATTTAATCACTGGCACCAACATTGCTTGATGAGGGCAAGCCAATCCCGGCGGCAACCGCAAGAGAGTCAACATGAAACTGATCAAGAAGATGGCCTGCATCGCAGGCGCAGCAATGGCACTCGGTGGCACTGCTCAGGCAGCCTCGATCGTCAACGACTGGGGCTTCAACCCCAACGGCACCGGCTTTGCCACTGCCACCATCATCAATGAGAATCTCGACTTTAGCGGCCGCGCGCTGATCGTGTTGACGCCCACCGGCGGCGGGACGTTCAGCTTCAAAGAATATGCGACGTTCAGCGTGACGCAGTACGACGGCGGCGTTCCCCTGCCGACGCCTAACTACATCACGGCTATTTTCCAAGCGTCCGGTACCGGCACCTTCGGCGGCAACTTCACCTTTGCCACCGGGAAGATGGATATCTACTCGGACACCGCTAACAATTTCGGCTTGCTGAGCGCTAGCACCACGCTCATCAATGGCTCCAATGATGGCACCAAGATTGGTAGCTTCAACGTCTTGGCTGGCGGCGGTGGCCAGGTGGACGGCACGGGCAACCCGACCGGCAACGGCAAGGTGATCGTGAACATGAGCGCAGTTGCGGGCGATCTGACTGCCGGCTACTGGTTCAATCCGACTGGTGGCGACTTGAGCGCGCAAGACATTCTGTCCTTCGCTTTCACCGACGCCAACCCCCTGCAAGTGCCGACGGCCTCAAACGTCAAGGAATACGCTTGCGACTTTGCCGGCCTGACGCCGGTGGGTGTTAATTGCACGACTGGCGCCGGCTGGAACCCCGCTACCAATCCTGGCCTGCTGTGGATTGGCAATAACGGTCAATTCAAGCTGGCAACCGTGCCGGAACCCGCTTCCCTGGCGTTGGTCGGCCTGGCTCTGCTGGGTGCCGGTGTCGCACGTCGCCGTGCCACTCGCGCATGATGTAGCAGCAAGGCCTTTTTGGACTAGGCCTTTTAGACTTGATCAGCAATAAGTAAAGAGGCCGCGCAAGCGGCCTCTTTCTCTTTGCTCCTGACCCGTCCTGATCCGCATTGACACATTTGCCTTCAAGAAAGGGCATGTGTGATGGATACAGGCGTCAAGCGGACACAGCGCGACTACACGATGGCTTTTAAGCTGGCCGTTGTCGAGCAGATCGAAAAGGCGAGCTGACTCACAAGCAGGTGCGGGCCAAATACGGCACTCAGGGGCGCGCACCGTACTGGACTGGATGTGCAAGCATGGACGCCAGGCGTGGGGGTGTACGGCATTGGTCCATGAGCAGCGGATTCGTCAACCGCGGCTGGGTACTCGCAAGCTTCACCACCTGCTTCGCGAGCCGCTGGAGCAAAGAGGTGCCGGGCTGGGACGCGATGCCATGTTCGACGTAATACGCAACGCCCAGATGCTCGTGCCGGCGCGAAGGGCGCGTCACAAGACCACCGACAGCCAACACCGCTTCCGTCGCCATCCGAACCTGGTGAAGGAATGACCCGCGCAGCTGTGGGTGGCCGACACATCACGTACCTGCCCACCTCTGACAAGTTCGTCTATCTGAGCCTGGTGACGGACGCATACTCAGGCAAGGTTGTGGGCTGGCATGTTCATGCAAGCCTGCAGACCGAAGAGGCGGCCCAGGCGACGATGAAGGCGTTGCGAGGGCATCAGACCCAGCGCCAGCTCGTGCATCACACGGACCGTGGCAACCAGTACCGTTCGGCCTACTACCAATCGCTGCATTGACGCCACGGCGTGAGATGCTCGATGACAGATGCTATGACTGCTACCAGAATGCCCTGGCGGAACCGGTCAACGACATTCTCAAGAACGAATTTCTCCTCAGCCGTCCCGCAGATCTCTGCCAGGCCCGGCGCATGGTTGCCGAGTCCATTCAGATCTACAACCACAAGCGACCGCGTCTGTCGCTGAAAAAGCAAACGCCCGATGCAGTGCACCGGGCGTCCATGGCCGACTAGCGCGGCTCTTCTTCAACCGTTCTAGGTGCCAACCTATTCCAGGACGGGTCACACTTCCGTCAGTCAGTTCTTCCGTTCCGCGTCAATGAGTTGGCGGGCATAGTGTGCCGGAATCGCGTAACTGATACCCGATGGGCTGCTCAAGGCGGTTTCCTTCCGCCCTTTGACAAGCACCATATTGACGATACCCAGCACTTCGCCTGAGTCGATATTAAGTACCGGCCCCCCGCTGTTGCCTGGGTATGCCGTAGCGTCGAGCTGAATAATATCGAACGCCCCATCTCGAAGCTGTCGAATCGCTTGCGGATTGAGGGTGCGTGCGGATGGCGGAGGCAAGGCAATCGCAGTGATCGCCGAAACAATCCCTCGATGCGTCACTGGAGAGAATCCCAATGCGCCACCAAGCGGGAAGCCCATCAGCGCAATAGCCCCACCCTCGCGCGCGCCCCCCTCGGGCGCCAATCGGAGGGCAGGCAACTCCGCCCCATCAAAGCGAAGTAGCACCAAATCATGCGTTGCATCCGATCCCACGATCCTGGCACCACGTGAATGCCACGATCCACCAGCACCGTCGCGCGTCTGAACCACAAGGCGACGATTTGCCACGACCATCTCACCATCCGGCGGCAGCACGTGCGCATTCGTGATCGCGAGGCGCCCGTCTCCCACGACGAAGCCGGTTCCTCTGAAGGTAAAACGCGGGTTATCGGTGTCGGCATAGGTACCAACGAGCAGCAGCGAAGGCTTGCTCAGTTCTATCAATGCCGGCAGATCCGCTGCACGCGTGTCAAGACACAGCGCAGAAAGCAACACAAGTGTGCCAATGGCTTGCCGTCGACCGCGCACGACCGCCATCATTGCATCAAATCGCCAGATGTATGCCCGACCTCCAGCGCCGCCACACACCGACGCCACACCGCATCAGGCTCTTCCAGTTTGAAGCCGTAAAACGTTCCAGCTTCGGTATCACGCCGACGCATCACCCGCACGGTGACCTGCGATAGCTCACCTTTGCCTAATTCAATCATCGCAACGCCTTCAGCCTGAAGAGGAAGTTCGAGCGCAGACTCAGCCTGGAAACCGCGCAGCGACACTTCGATCACATTAAACACAAAAGCTTGTGCAGCATCTGGCAATCCGAATCGGACCTCGCCAGGGCAATTGATTGAATAACGCTGGTGCTGCCGCATCGGGTGGCTTGGCAAGCTCGCCCCGGCGAGCATCGGCAACACCGCCCGATACTCCACCATCGAATAGATCGACCATAACAGCGCTTTACGCCGATCGTCCAGGTTATCAAGAACCTGGCTCTTCTTGTTGAAGAAGTAGTCCAGCAGTTCCGGCGTCATCACCGGGTCATTGGTAGTGAAATAGCGGCGCTGTGGAATCCTTATATTTTGGAGCTTCAGTCTGAAGAAATATTTGTACAGATTCTTGTGCGTCGGGCGTCCCTTATAGCCAGCCTTAAACAATTCTGCAGCGTACTTCAAGTCGAGCGTCGCGCCCACCGCCGGCGCACCATTCGCAAAATCGTAACTCTCGACAACCTTTTCCTGCAAACGATCGAAGAACAACAAAGCCTCGTAGAGTTCTATCTTCTCCGGATTAACGGCGATCACAAGGTGCCGGGTATCAAAATACTCCGAGCAATACTCCCGCATGAACTTCATCAGCGGAAACAAGATCGCCCCACCTGTCTTTCTGAAGTCCGGATGTACCGCAAGCGCCGATATTTCAGCCAACTTTCCACCCTTTGCCCTTACATGCTCCAGCTCGAAGACTGACTGCAACGGAAAACCAAATACACCTTCGCGGATCATTGAGATCGTACCCACGACGCGACCATCATATTTAGCACATAGCGTGGTAGTGGTTGGAAGCGCGTGATAAATTGTGATACGCATGCCACTGGGATCGGGCTTCATAAAGCCACTTGCGACATAGGCATCGTGAAGTATGCGGAAACATGCCTCTAACTCTTCTTGCGTCTCGGCAATCTTCAATTCAAGCCGACTGTCGGGTGCTGGATCGCAGTCGACCATCAGGCGATAAATCGCAAATCGAAGTGACGCGGGTACGCCGGAGAACAGACGACGGAGTGCATGATGGAGTCGCTTTCGCAACGTCGAACGTCGAATATGACTCATGCCAAACCCTCATTCAGGCCATCGTTCAACACATCGATCAGAGGGTTGCCAGCAATCCTCTAACCTCATTCTGCTCCCCAAACTTGTCCCCCAGTGCTCGCAACTTGTTCAGTTCCTCGCGGGCCGCGTTCTTGTCACCCGCTGCAATTAGATATTTTGCCAACACCATGCGGAAGTCGCCGATATCCGGAGATAAAGTTACCGCGCGTCTCTGCGTTTCAATCGCCTTGTTCAGATTACCCGCGTCTGCATATACCTCGGCCAACGTGGTAAGCAGCGGTGGCTGATTCGGGGCCAATTTGACCGCTCTTAATGCATAGTCGAGCGCCCCCGGCTTTTTGGCACGCATCAACAGCCAAGCGCAGTTGTTGGCCGCCAAGAAGTGGTTAGGTTGCAACTGCAGCACTTTCATGAATCTCTGCTCGGCCAGTTCGAAATCCGCGCGCAGCAACGCGGCATCACCAAGATAGTGGTAGAAAACGGCGTCTTGCGGATGACGCTTCAACCATTCTCCTTCCAGTTGCCCCGCTTCCCCAGACTTGCCTGCTGCCGCCAAGACACGGTGAAGCTTTATGACGTACTCCGAGGTCGGACTCTTATCAATGGCACTTCGGTATGCTGCGATCGCTTCCGGCCAGTTCTTCTGCACAGCGGCCACATCACCTTCAAACACCTTTCCCAGGATCGCAGTAGCCGGCTCCGTTTGCATCGCCTTCGCCATGCTTCTTGCCTCGGAAAAACGCCCTGTCGCCAACTGAATCGTCAGGAGTATCTTTTGCGCCGGTAGGTAATCTGCTTTGATGCTCAGTGCCTTCTTAAGGCTTTGCATCGCCGCGACATAGTCTTTCTGACTGGCATAGAGTTCAGCCTGACCCAGCAAAGGCACCGGTGAATTTGGCTGCAGGCTGATCGCCTTGTTCATTGCCGCCAATGCCTGATTGACGTCGCCGGCGGCGGCCTGCACTTTCCCATCCAAGACGCGTATATCGGAGTCATCCGGGAACGCTGTGATTGCATCTTGCGATGCGGTCAGCGCCGCCTTGATGTCCTTGCGCTCCAGTAGCAAATTGACCAGCGCCCGGCGGGGCAGCACCTCACCCGGCACTTGCTTGATCACCTTGACCAATTGCGCAACCAACTCATCCTTGCCCAGTCCCGCCTTCTCTTGAATCCGTACAACAGCCATCAAGGCCTGCAAGTTCTTGGGATCAACTTCAAGCAATTTCTTGAAACGGGCAATCGCTACATCGCTATGGTTGGCCTCAAGGTCGAGCGACGCCAGGCTCTCAGCGGCGGGGAAGAACACCGGATCAATCTTCAGCGCAGATTCAAACGCCTCACGTGCCTGGTCTTTGTTGTCGCGTGCAAGTTCGACCCGCCCCCGCAGGTTTGCGGCGTTCGGCTTGTTGGGCTCCTTCTTCTCTAGCACAGCGATAGCCTTGAGCGCCTTGTCCGCATCGCCCATACGCAAATAGCTCGTAATGAGCGCCATGTCCGGCGCGGTACTCGTGCTGGCCTCTGAGATGGCCTGCAATTCACCGAGGGATTGCCCCACATTACCGCGCGGCATCTGCATCAACACCAACAGTGTCCGGCTTCTTGCATCTTCTGGATTTACCTTTGCCTGCTTAGCGAGGTAGAGCTCCGCGTTTTTTAAATCACCTTGCTGCAGATACGCTTCCGCGACCTCTGA
>Ga0066486_1000411_pt1 | contig 11058 bp, 8 predicted proteins | sample LakWasM128_HOW14_2_FD_59591 | JGI IMG/M metagenome (GOLD analysis project Ga0066486, IMG submission 59591) | Freshwater sediment methanotrophic microbial communities from Lake Washington under simulated oxygen tension - Sediment Metagenome 128_HOW14 | ecosystem: Environmental > Aquatic >... | reverse complement strand
ACCGCGGCCATATAAGAAGCCAATGTTGAACGTAAGAATTTTGATCACTGAAGGATGTTCTTCAGGTTCAATGATCTCATCGGTTTCAACATTTTGAGTTTCATGAGTGAATTTTACTTCGTGAATACTCCATGGGTATGAGGCGTAGGCAAAAAGCCCGATGATGGCCACAACCACAATCAGAACTGACCATAAAATCATCTTCATACCTTTTTTCCCCCGATAATGAGTGCTTCCACCTGACCAGGAAAAGTTATATCCATGAACGGAGAATGTGCGACTTTCGTTTTGAGTTTTTCTTTGGTCACAGTCATAGGTTTATTCAGGTTCAGAACCGTAAAATTCGCACGGTAACCAGGTTTAATAAAACCGGCACCTTTTCCGAATCCCTGAAATACCTGAGAGATTTTTGACCACGACGGAAGGAACTGATTATAGAACTCTCCGGGATTTTCAGAGGCAACTTTAGCAATTGTTTTTGGATCAACACCCTCGGAAATAAGCCACGTAACAAATGGACCAAAAGTATCAAGTCCAGTGAGACCTGAAGTCCCTTTTTCTTTTTCTTCTTGAGTATGAGGCGCGTGATCAGTGGCAAGGAAATCAATCTCACCATTTTTCAAGGCCTGCATGAGAGTTTCACGATCCTTATAAAATCGAATCGGTGGATTCATCTGAAACTTTTTCCATTCAGAATGATGTAGCTGATCGATATCAAAATACAGATGCTGTGGAGTCACTTCAATCATGACTTTGGCACCACGGGACCTTGCCTCACGAATGAGCCTTAGTCCTTCGCCAGAGCTGTAATGGCAAAGCTTACCTTTCAGCTGATATTTTTCAATCATATGGAGAGCGTCTTTAGTTGCAATGACTTCAGCTTCAATCGGACGTTTCTCATGATGATGTTCAAGATTTTTGTGATTCTCCAGAACAACCGGATCTTCGCAGTGAAAACTCACTGTCTCATTTTTGTAGTGAAGAAGTGTGTGATCAAGAGTCTCAAGATCCTTGAAGAATAACTCTCCAATCGAAGGACCCATATATACTTTGTAAGGAACTGGATAGGTAAGAGGGCGAGTTTCAGGGCCAATGCCGGCATAAAGCCAAAGCTCCCCTTCTGCCTTCATCGCTAACTTAAATTTGTCTTCATAAGATTTATTGTCCACAGGAGGAATAGGGTTATTCGGCATATCCCCTGCATGGCAAAGTCCGCCATTATGAAGGGCCGCTCTCGCAGTAGTGAAATCTTCTTTGTAATTATTTTTTCCTGAAACATCTTCACGGGCGTGGATGTGAACATCCCCCATTCCCGCAAACAATAAACAATCATCTTCAAAATGATAATCGAGAGAATCTTTTGGGATGCCGAGATCACCCGCCTCAATAATAAGACCGGTTTTATCATCAAAACGAATCTGCATTCGTTTCACAAATTCCGAAGTGGCAACGACAGCTTCAATGCTTCTCAAACTGATCTCCTATGAACCGTCGTTGGAGATCCTTGATCCTGTGGCATGGTGATAATTTCATCAATAACCACATGTCGAGGCTGCTCAAGCATAAACATCATCATGCGGGCAATGTCTTCACCCACCAGCGGAGTCATGCCGGCATAAACCGACTCTGCAGTTTTCGCATCACCCTTAAATCTCACTGTGCTGAATTCTGTATCTACCATCCCTGGAGAAATCTGCATCACGCGAATATTTCTTCCCGCTGTCTCTTCTCGAAGAGCACGCGTAAAAGCAAGGACAGCGTGTTTAGTAGCGCAATACACAGCTCCTCCTGAATAGGTGTAGTGCCCGGCAATTGAACAAAGATTAATGATGTCCCCGCCGCCTTTTTTAAGAAGCATCGGCAGAACAATATTCACCATGCGAAAGTTCGCTGTGATGTTTGTATCAATCATTTGCTGCCAGTCTTCAAATTTCCCGAGTTCAACTTTTTCGCGACCAAGGGCAAGGCCTGCATTGTTGATCAGGATATCGAGATCATCATTTGTATGTTTTGAAATGATTTCAGAAAGTTTGGGATCGTTAACATCGGCCACGATCAGATGAACTTTAGCGTTCTTAATTTCGGAAGCAACTTCTTCAAGCTTATCTTTCCGACGGGCCACCAGAAAAAGTTCATATCCTTTCTCGCCCATGGCAATGGCCATAGCACGGCCTATGCCTGAAGAGGCGCCAGTAATGAGCACACGTTTTGATGAGGTTTTCATACTCACATTTTACGAATAACTGACTTAGAATGTACAGGAGTGAAGTGGCGAAAAAGGGCCCCGGTAAAGGGGCCCTTATGAGAATAAATTAAGCGTTCAGTTTTCTAAGAACGTAATGAAGAATCCCTGAGTTTTTGTAGTACTCAAGCTCATTAGCAGTATCAATACGTGAATGAAGTTTAACTTTAACCACTTCCCCATTCTTGCGCTTGATTTCAGCAGTAAGTTCAGCTTTTGGCTTCATGTCAGCTAGACCTGTGATTGTTACTTCTTCTGTTCCATCAAGGTTAAGCGACTTGCGAGTTGCTCCACCTGTGAATTGAAGGGGAATAACACCCATACCGATCAAGTTAGAACGGTGAATACGCTCAAAGCTCTCAGTGATAACGGCCTTGATACCAAGAAGTCTTGTTCCTTTAGCTGCCCAGTCACGAGATGAACCGGTTCCATATTCTTTACCTGCGATAACAACAAGTGGTTTACCAGCTGCCTGATACTTCTGAGAAGCATCATAGATAGTCGTTTCTTCACCAGTTGAAACGTAAGTCGTGTATCCGCCTTCTTTACCAGATTTAACCATCTCGTTTTTAAGACGGATGTTAGCGAAAGTACCACGAGTCATCACTTCATCGTGACCACGACGTGCACCGTATTGGTTGAAGTCAGCAGGCTTAACACCACGGCCTACAAGGTATGAACCTGCAGGAGTATCCGGCTTGAAAGAACCAGCAGGAGAAATGTGATCGGTAGTGATTGAATCACCGAAAACACCGAGAACATTCGCACCAATGATATCTTTAATAGCTTCTGGATCTTTCTTCATACCTTTGAAGTATGGAGGATTATTGATGTACGTAGAAGCTGAATCCCATGGATAAGTTTCAGAATCAGAAACTGGAACCTTCTGCCAGTACTGGTCACCCTTGAACACGTCAGAGTAACGAGACTTAAACATCGCAGGAGTGATTTTCATCATCGCTTCCTGGATTTCATTTGAAGAAGGCCAGATGTCTTTAAGGAAAACATCTTTCCCGTTTGAACCTTTACCGATCGGCTCATGAGTCAGATCAATTTTCACGTTACCAGCAAGTGCGTAAGCAACAACTAGTGGAGGTGAAGCAAGGTAGTTAGCTTTTACATCCGGAGAAACACGCCCTTCAAAGTTTCTGTTACCAGAAAGAACAGCAGCTGCAGTGAGATTTCCGTCTTTAATTGCTTTTGAGAATTCTGGTTTAAGAGGACCAGAGTTACCGATACAAGTTGTACAACCGTAACCAACAAGGTTGAAACCAAGTTTATTAAGTTCCGGCTGAAGGCCAGTTGCTTCAAGATAATCTGTTACAACTTTAGAGCCTGGAGCAAGAGACGTTTTCACCCATGGCTTAGTCATAAGGCCAAGAGCATTTGCTTTTTTAGCAACAAGTCCCGCAGCGATAAGCACTGATGGGTTTGAAGTATTTGTACAAGAAGTAATAGCAGCAATCATCACATCACCATGAGTGATTGTGTGATTGTGGTTATCAATTTTCTGAGCGTGATTAACGTCATCAGCTTTAACTTTGAAACCTGTTTCAGAAACAAGATCTTTTTTGAAGCCTTCCGCAATCTGAGAAAGAGCAACTCTGTCTTGCGGACGCTTAGGACCGGCAAGAGATGGCTCAACAGTTGAAAGATCGAGTTCAAGAGTAGATGTGAACACTGGATCTTTAGAGTCATTTCTCCAGAAGCCCTGCTCTTTAGCGTAAGCTTCTACAAGCTGAACTCTATCTTCATCACGGCCTGTGAAACGAAGATAATCAATTGTCTTTTCATCAACCGGGAAGAATCCACAAGTAGCTCCGTATTCAGGCGCCATGTTTGCGATTGTCGCACGGTCAGCGAGAGTAAGATCTTTAAGACCTGGGCCGAAGAACTCAACGAACTTATCAACCACACCTTTTTTACGAAGCATGTTTGTTACAGTGAGAACAACGTCAGTAGCTGTTACACCTTCTTTTACTTTACCGATAAATTTGAAACCAACAACTTCAGGGATAAGCATTGTTACTGCCTGCCCAAGCATCGCGGCTTCTGCTTCGATACCACCAACACCCCAACCAAGAACTGAAAGACCGTTCACCATAGTTGTGTGTGAATCTGTGCCAACACATGTATCGCAGTAAGCGAGAGTTGTTCCGTTTTCTTCTTTTGTCCAAACTGTTTGAGCAAGATACTCAACGTTCACCTGGTGACAAATACCAGTACCCGGAGGAACTACGCGGAAATTTTTAAACGCTTTTTGTCCCCATTTAAGAAACTTATAGCGTTCGCCGTTTCGCTCATATTCAAGATCCATATTTTTTGTGAATGCATCTGGAGTAGCTGAGTAATCTACGATAACAGAGTGGTCAATAACCAGATCAACTGGAACAAGTGGGTTAATCTTTTGTGGATTACCGCCAACTGCTTTCATCGCATCTCTCATCGCTGCAAGATCTACTACGGCCGGAACACCAGTGAAGTCCTGCATGAGAACGCGAGCTGGGTAGTAGTTAATCTCACGTGTAGAAGATTTATCTTTCGTCCACTGGCCCATTGCCTTGATGTCATCACCGAAAACAGTGAAGCCATCTTCGTTACGAAGAAGATTTTCCATCAATACTTTAAGTGAGTACGGAAGATTTTCGACATCACCAATCCCGGCAGCTTGTGCAGCTTTCAGAGAAAAATAGTCGTAAGATTTATTGCCGACTTTTAAAGTCTTGCGGGTCTTGAATGAATCGAGTCTTTTGTCTGACACGGATTACTCCTATGAAAAAATTTATGAGATATTCTAACCCGTTAGACTATTCGTGACTATATGATTATCAAGTTCGATGGCCCGAACTTTCACAGATCTTCCGACTAATTCCGTTCAGTGAGAAAATTGTTTCCACACTTGTAAAAAAAAGGGCCTTTTGCGAAGATGTTGCATCGCTTAAAACAGGAAGTTTCATGCAAATCACTCGCAACAATCACCTTCGCTACATGGCAAAGATCACTCCCTTCTTGATTGCACTTTACGTGCTTCAAGTCATTCTCTACTCACGGTTTGCCCCAGAGCATCTCTCTGGAGACATGAATCTCCTCTTGGGCATTGGTCTTGCGGCCATCATCATGCTTTATCAGTTCTATGATCATCACCACAAAATCCACTTAAAAGAAAATTACGTGGAAGTTCGTTTTGATATCCTGAAAATGAAGGAAGAAATTCTTTACGGGAACATCACTCACGTTGAAATCAAAAAGAAGAAGCATTACTACGCGCACATGGTGATTCATCAGCGTGATGGTAGTGTCTGCCATTTTCACCACGTAGATTCTCCTGAGCTTATTCAGGAATACATCGAAAAGAAAAAATTTAGGCGGATTTAGGAATTGTTACAATAAACTGAGTCGGATTCTTCTTCTTCAAGAGTTGGATCCGGCCCTTGTGTTGATTCATGAAATTTCTGGCATTAGAAAGACCAACACCAAAATGCCGGGCCTTAGTTGAAAAGAACGGGTCAAAGATCTTATCACTTTCTTCATCTCGAACACCCTTCCCAGTATCAGTGACAACAAGAAGAATATTTTTTTCATCATTCTGAATTTCAACTGTGAGTTCTTTTGAAGAAGTTTCTTCCATTGCTTCGACAGCATTATTGAGAACATCCAGAACGACTTGTGAGATTTGATTTTTATTCATCATCGCACGCACATCTTCACCACGCTGGTAATGAAGATTCACTTTCTCTGCAGTTAACTTACCTTTGATGAGTGTCATGGCATCATCCACAATTTCATTCACAGAATTAACCGTCACTTCATTCCCGAAATCTTTCGCATACATTCGAAGGGCCTTAAGAATTCCGGAAATGCGATGAGATGTCTGGTCGATTACATCAAGCTCTTTTAATACTTCTTTATCTTCTGAGAGTTTCTGCTTTAACTGCGAGCGAAGAATCATCGATCGGCCAACAATAATTGCCAAAGGGTTATTGATCTGGTGACAGACACCACCGGCAAGCTCACCAATGGTTTGAAGTCGTGCTTTGTTTACGAGAATCTGTTGTTGTTCAGCGAGCTGAAGATTGGCCTTGCGAAGTTCCAGCAGATCAATCACCTGGCAAGATAATGTATTCAAGGCTTCAATTTGCTCTGACGTAAGTTCGCGAGGTGTATTGTCCATCACGCATAAGGTGCCAATGACATTTCCATCTGGAGTCATCAACGGAGACGCAGCATAAAATCTGATTTTTGGCCCACTTGTTACATAGCTATTCGATTTGAATCGATCATCGAGAAGTGCATCTGAAACAATAAACTCTTTCTTTTCCGCAATGGCGTGAGTGCAAATCGATGACTTACGAGCGATCTCCGTTAAACCTTGAAGGCCAATGATTGATTTAAACCATTGCCTGTCTTTATCGATCAGGCTTATCGCGGCTATCGGAGTTCCACAAATATAAGCAGCAAGCTTTGTAAGCTTGTCAAATTCGGCTTCTGGAGAGGAATCAAGAACCTTATATGATTCTAATGTCTCCTGTCTCTGCTGTTCGTTCTTCTTGTTACTCATGTCTTAAGAATCCTTAAAAATCATTTTCTCATAACTTTTAGAAAAACACCGAGAAGTTTTATGATGAAAAACACTGACTGTTTTAATATCACTCGCGAAAAACATCTCGATCACATGGTCAAAGTGGTTCCGTTTATCGTCTTTTGCTATGCTATTCAGTGCTTTGCCCTCATGAAGATGAGTCCAGGTGAATTTACGTCGACAAGTCTGAGCGTCCTAGGCGGGTTTCTCGTTTTTATGATTATGGGATTCATTACTTATGACTTAAAACATCAAGTGATGTTTTTTGAAAATCATCTCGAACTCAAATTTCTTCATCAGAATAAAGTCATTAATTATGACGATATATGGTCTGTCGAAGTCAGTGATCCAGGACAGTCATTTTCCACTCTCACACTTCATTCAAAGCACGGTAAGACATCTTTTTTCTTTGTCGATGAAGCTGAAAAAATCAAAAAATTTATTGAATCAAAAAAGCACCTGGATTTCATGGCCGCTTAAGGCGTCGGAATCATCAGGCAAAATGTCGTTGGGTGAGAGGGCTTCAAGAGTTTTATTTCACCAGAATGTCTCTGCAGTATCGATTGCGCCAGAGAAAGTCCAATACCCAATCCTTGTGGACCTTTTGTCGTGAAGAAAGGCTGAAAGATAAAATGCTGAATATTTTCCGGAATCCCCGTGCCTGAATCCATCACATGAACGGTTATCTTGTGATTACTTTCTCTCACTTTCACTTCCACTTTTCTTTTTTTCATATTCTGCACGGCCTCAATCGCATTATTAATGACAGCGAAAAGGACTTCTTTTATCTGAGAAATATTTCCAATGCATCTGAGATCTCGTTCAACACTCACTTCCAGATCGATATCAAACTTTTTAATCTTATACTCAAGATGTTTTAAGATTGAATTCAAAGCATCCGTAAATTCCATGAGCTTCATGGATTTTTCTTGTTCGGTCTGTATGAACTTTTCCAGTGAATCAACAATGTGAAGAACTTCTTCAGATGAATCGGTAAGTATTTTGAGTTCATTGGAGATTTCAGGATTCATTTTAATGCTTCTCTCCAGACGTTTTTCGGCGTTACTGATGGCCATGACATGAGGTCTGATTCTATATGCTAGACCTGCAGAGAGTTCGGCCATGGCCCGAGAGCCGGCCATATGAGCAATCTCTTGAGAGCGTCTTTCAGAGCGATAAGTTGCTTCACCTAATTCATTTAATCGTTTCAGATTATGTCGGTATTTCTTTCTGACTTCGAGAAGATCAACGACCTGATCAGCAATGACCTTAAGAGTTTGAAGCTGTTCTTCAGTAAGAGTTTTAGGTTCGTAATCAATCACACAAACAGTGCCAATATTGTATCCATCCACCGAAGAAATCGGAACACCGGCATAGAACTGAAAACCTTCTTTTGCCATGAACTCTCTATAATCCGACTTATCTTTCAGAGCATCTTGAATGACATAAGGAGCATCAGTCTTAATTGTTTGATTGCAGGCAGATAAATATCTGGGAATCTCATAGAGCTCTATCCCGATACTCGACTTAAACCACTGTCTTTCAAAATCTATGAAGCTGATAAGTGCAATTGGAGTTTCACATATTGTTGATGCAAGATAAGCAAGCTGATCAAAAGAAACTTCGGGTTCCGAGTCCATCACAAGATAGGATTCCAAATTTTTGACTCGTGAATATTCGTAATCATGCGGATTCGAAACTTCTTCCATGAAAGGAGTTTAACGAAACTGAGACATTGAATGCAACTTGATGATTATCAGGGCGACCCGTAAAGGCCGCCCATAAAAAATTAGATGTTAAGCGCTCTGTTTTCAGTAGCAGCAAGACAAGCTTCTTTGAAGCCTTCAGAGTAAGTCGGGTGCGCGTGTGAAATGCGGCCAATATCTTCCGCGCTAGCGCGAAATTCCATCGCAACGACAGCTTCACCGATCATATCTGCTGTTCTTGGGCCGATCATGTGAACACCAAGTATTTCATCAGTATTCTTATCTGCTAAAACCTTGATGAATCCATTTTTCTCAGCAGACGCAACAGCGCGGCCGAGGGCCAAAAATGGGAATTTACCAATTTTATAGGCCGTACCATTCTGTTTCAGTTCCTGTTCTGTGTAACCTACTCCTGCCACTTCAGGCCATGTATAAACGACACCTGGAATAAGTAGATAATTAACATGCGGCTTCTGACCAGCAAGATATTCAGCAACAAACACGCCTTCTTCCTCAGCTTTGTGAGCAAGCATTGCGCCTTTAATCACATCTCCAATTGCGAAGATATGTGGTTGTTCAGTTTGAAGATGATCGTTAACAGGAATTCTGCCGCGCTCATCAACTTTTAAACCTGCTTTATCAAGACCAAGATTGTCTGTGTAAGGTTTGCGACCTACAGCGACCAGACAATAATCACCTTTAAGCTCAATCTCTTCATTAGAAGTTTTATTTTTTGCTTTTACAGTCACTTCATTCCCGTTACGAGTAACAGATGTCACCCCGTGACCCATATGAAATTCCATGCCGTCTTTTGTAAGAATTTTCTGTAGTTCCTTACCAAGATCCTGGTCCATCGCTGCGATACAAGAGTCAGCGAATTCAACAACTGAAACTTTTGAACCAAGACGACGGTAAACTGAACCAAGCTCAAGACCAATAACACCACCACCAATGACGATAAGGTGCTTAGGAGCTTCTTGGAGCTTTAATGCTTCAGTAGAAGAAATGATTCTTTCTTTATCAAGTGTCATTCCAGGAAGTGTAGAAGGCTTCGATCCAGTAGCGATAATCGCATGCTTGAATGAAATTTCTTTATCACCAACTGCCAGAGTGTTTTTATCTTTGAAAGAGCCGTGACCAGTGAAAACTGCGATCTTGTTTTTCTTCATTAGAAAAGCAACACCTCCAGTAATACCTTCAACAACTTTTGAAACTCGTTCAGACATCTTAGGTACGTTAAGCTTAACAGTACCTACATCAATTCCGTGGCTTGTGAATTGATGAACGGCCTCATGATATTTCTCAGAAGAATCAAGCCATGCCTTAGAAGGAATACATCCAACGTTGAGACATGTTCCGCCGAGAGTTTTATATTTCTCAACGATTGCTACTTTCATTTTTAATTGAGCACAACGAATGGCAGCGATATAACCACCAGGTCCAGAGCCAATGACAACAACATCAAACTGTTCCATAAAATTCCCTAAAAATTAGATATCAAGTAATAGACGTGAAGGATCTTCAATCATTTCTTTCACCGCTTTAAGGAAAGAAACTGACTCTCGTCCATCAATGATTCTGTGATCGTAAGAAAGAGCAAGGTACATGATCGGACGGATCACAACCTGACCATTAACAGCGACCGGTCTTTCGACGATATTGTGAAGACCAAGGATTGCTGACTGTGGAGCATTCAGGATCGGAGTTGAAAGCATTGAACCGAAGATACCACCGTTAGTAATAGTGAAAGTTCCGTTCTGCATTTCTTCAATGGTGATTTTTCCGTCACGAGCGCGAGTAGCAAGCTCAATGATTTTTGATTCAATCGCGGCCATTCCCATAGATTCAGCATTTCTGATCACAGGAACTACGAGGCCTCTTGGAGTCGAAACGGCAACACCTACGTCAGCGTAGTTATGATAAACAAGCTCTGTTCCATCAATCATGCCGTTAACTGCAGGGTATTGTTTAAGAGCAGCACATGCAGCTTTTGTAAAAAAGCTCATGAAACCAAGACCCACTCCGTGTTTTTCTTTGAAGCTGTCCTTGTATTTCTTACGAAGTTCCATAACCGCAGACATATCCACTTCGTTAAAAGTAGTAAGCATCGCAGTTGTGTTTTTTGCAGCAACTAGACGAGTAGCAATTGTCTTACGAAGGCCTGACATTTTTTCACGACGAGTTTCGCGTGAGAAAGATGAAGACATTGTTTCGCGAGCTAGAGCTTTAAGATCTGATTCGCCGATGTTAGTGACAGAAGCGGCTGTTGGTGCGGACGCAGTCTTAGCAGAAGCGCCTACTGCATCTGCCTTAGTGATTCTTCCGTCTTTACCAGAACCCTGAACTGACGAGCTATCCATGCCTTTTTCAGCAAGAATTTTTGCAGCGGCAGGAGATGGGAAATTCTTATCGCCACCAGCTAGAGCGGCCTGTGGAGCAGCGGCGGCCGTAGCAGTAGCTTGAGGTGCAGGAGCCGCAGCCGCTGGAGCAGAAGCACCAGCAGTCTGAGTTTCGTCAACTTCCCCTACTTT
>Ga0066486_1000410_pt1 | contig 11123 bp, 6 predicted proteins | sample LakWasM128_HOW14_2_FD_59591 | JGI IMG/M metagenome (GOLD analysis project Ga0066486, IMG submission 59591) | Freshwater sediment methanotrophic microbial communities from Lake Washington under simulated oxygen tension - Sediment Metagenome 128_HOW14 | ecosystem: Environmental > Aquatic >... | reverse complement strand
TGAATACACCATACCCAAGAAGAAAGACTGAACTCACAACACCATAGAAGCGTTGTTTTTTGTGAAGTGCGAAGAGGATCGCAAATAATACAATCCCTTCAAGTAATCCTTCATAAAGCTGAGAAGCATGACGAGGAAATGGTCCGCCGCCAGGAAAAACAATTCCTGCCCACGAATCAGTTACGCGTCCGTATAATTCACCATTGATAAAGTTACCAAGTCGACCGCAAAGAAGACCTGGAGAACCGGCAACCGCCATACAATCTGCAATTTGAAAGAAGTGAACTTTGTTTTTTCTGGCGAAGAGATATGTCGCTAGACACATACCTGCAACAGCACCGTGGAAAGACAATCCACCTTTCCAAACTGAAAAGATATCTAATAAGTTCATCGAGTAGTATTCCCAATTATAAAGGAATACATAAAAGAGACGTGCGCCGATAAACATGCCGACAATAAGCCAAGTAATGTACTTATCGATTGATTCTTTATTGAGAGGCCAGAATTTTTTATTTGCGAGATATTTGAGAATAGCTCCGCCAATGAGAAAACCCAACACATACATTGCGCCATACCAGCGCACCTGTAGAGGGCCAACAGCAAAAATAACCGGGTCAATCCATTCTTGATTCATGAATTTAGCTTATAAAACTAAAAAGCGGAAGACAACTACAGATTGGTGACGTTTTCACTCACAGCATACGTTCCTGTTGCGCGCGAACTAAGTTCATAGATCGCTTTTTTCATCGGATGTGTAATTCCATTGAAGCTTAACAGACATGTGCTGACGCTGAGAAAACCAATGATATCTTCGCGGGACATATTTGAAGCAACACTCACCTCTTTATCCTTACGGATAATTTTTAAGGATGAGCCGAGTTTCATTTCTCCGCCATTTGAAAAGATTGCTTTTTTATTAAGATCAATCAGGACCGCTTCACCAAATGAGTGAAGTTGTTTCATCACTATCACAGCATCGTCTTTAACTGTTCCCCAGTAACAAAGAACGCCCTGTTCAGCGAGTGCTTGAGATAAAAATCGCACAAGAATTACTCGTAGACCAATCATCTGGTCAGTATGCGAGATTTCTGAGTGGATCGCGAGATCCCAAAGAGTTTTATTTTGTGGAACACCCATCACACCAACTTTGCGGTAAGTGTAAACTGGCATCCCCATCTGAAGTGACAAAGATTCAGGACCGTATTTATCCAAAAGATCAGAACCATTAATCTGCTGTTGTAAACGTGAGCTTGCTTCCTGCACAGTCAAAATTTTTGTATGTGACCTGTGGAGAGGAATTTTTTTAGATTCAGCATCATTTAGTAAGTTGAAGCCAAGCTCACTTAATAGATGAGAAAATTTGGGATTGAGCTCTTCTTGTTTGAAGCGAATATAAACCGGATAATCGTAACTTTTACGGTACTGAAAATAGGTCCATTTTGTTGCTTCCATAAGAAGACTCCTTGTCTCTTATCTGTTCGGATTTTTTTAACAGATAGTGAGAGAAAGAAGCCTGACTAATCTTGTTTTATTTCAATGCCTGGAAGGGTGGCGCGAGAATGAGAAATGCCCATGAGACTCTCAATAGTTGGACGAAGTAGCAGGTGATTACCTTTATATTTTGTTCTGCCAGAAGGACTAACACCTTTCCCGCGAGCATAGAGGAAGATATTTTTCTCAGTGAATTTGGTATAGCCATGTCCTTTCCACAAAGGTCCTGCTCCTCTTCCGTGATCAGTAGTCACAAACAGAGTAGTATTTTTCCCATAATCACCGGATTCATCAAGGAACTGAATGAGCTCATCAAGATAGCCATCATATGAACGAAGACTACTTACATATCCTTGATAGTTTCCTTCGTGACCAAACTCATCTGAATCGACTAATGAGATCCACAAAAATCTTGGGCAATGTTTTTTTAGATATTCTTTAGCTAGTGCGAAAGTATATTTATCTTTTCTTGAGCCTTGCCATTCAGGCAGATCAATCAACGATTCTGCCTGGATTTTTTTCATCACAGGATCATTTGTTCCATCATCAAATATTTCAGGAAAAATTCCATGTGTGATGTTAGCGGGATTTTTAGCGGCTGCTGCAAGAATGCGATTCCATGAAGCGAAAACAGCTACATCTTGCTTTGGAAGATTTGCATTTTTTATGAGTGACTCCATAAGAGTCTCTACTTGAATTGAATCACAATTATTTTTGCGGCATGGAGTAGCTTCACCTGCCATGATGGACTGATATGAAGGAAGACTGACGGCTACATCACTACCTACGCGATAACGATTATTCCCACCAAAAACAATTCCTTCGGAGGCGTGGTTCTTCCAGAAGGAACTCAAGACTTCTCCTCTCTCACTCTTGGGAAGTGAGCGCTCAAGAAGCCATCCAGTACCACGGAAAAATTCCTGAGGTCTAACCCCGTCCCATGTAAATAATATGACAGACTGTCCCCGGTTTAGACAGGACTGGGCTTGGGCCTCAATATGGCCTGAAAATAGTAGGAAGAGAGCTATCCATTTCATGGACGTAGTATTACCTGTTTAGGTTCTGTCTCACACCCCTCAGATCATTCTTACAAGGGAACTGTCTAATCTTTTTACACCCCCTGAAAAATGCTCTTTTGGCACTCGGTTTGCTTAAAAGAACCCTAGAATCAAAGTACACCTTTTCATGAGAATAAAATGGATAACCAAACGTTGCTCCTCAAACAGTCTGTAGTTCAGGATAATAATCAGGACTTGTTCCGTTATTACGCCCGACCTATGACTTCGAAGCTTCTTGAGACCATGCAACTCTCAAAAAATTTCTTCCATGGCGAAGGTGACTATCTTTATTTCGAACAAAACAACAAGATTAACAAAGTTCTCGATCTCACTGGCGGATATGGGGCTAACTTATTAGGTCACAGAAATTCTCGTATTATGGCGAAGGTTCAGGAATGGCATGATAAAGGTGCTCCGAACCTAACTCAGGGTTCGAGACGTGATTCAGCTGGTAAGCTTGCGAAAAGAATTTCTGATACTCTTCAATCTGAAACATCAGAAGGCCCATGGGTAACAACATTTTCCAACTCGGGAACTGAAGCTGTTGAAGCAGCTTATAAACACTGTCTTATCTATTTCAATCAGAAGTTGGTTGAACTTGAGCAAGAACTTGAAAAAGAAATGAACCAGGCGCTGATTAAAATCAAGCGCACTGAAGAATCAATGCGAGTGAAACTGGTAAGAAATCTTCGTTCAGATCTTGCTGAGAAGATTTCTGGTTTAAGTATGACAGAAGAAAGGAAATCATATTTCCTTCATCAAATAAACAATGCCATTGAAATTGAAGAAGTTATCGAACTTGTTCGTGTAATTAACAAAAAGCAGCTTTCACAGCGTCCTACTTTCATTTCTCTTGAAAAATCTTATCACGGTAAGACAATGGGGGCCTTGAGCCTTACATCAAACGAAGGTTTTAGAAACTCGTTCTATCTCGGTTCTGAACATAATTCGAATACTATTTTTGTATCTCAATATATTGATATTCAGAAAATGGATGAGTTGATCAATTCAACGAAGCAAGACTTGATCCTTCTCGCTAACACTGCTCAAGGCGTGACTTGGGTAAAACACCCATTCTCTATTATTGCCGGCGCATTTGTTGAACCAATCCAGGGTGAAGCCGGAATTGTTCCTGTTAGTACAAACTTTCTTGCTGTACTTAAAAAATACTCTCTACAGGAAGATTTTCTTCTGGTTTTCGATGAAATTCAGGCCGGCATGTACCGCACAGGTAAACTTGCTTCAGGAACTCATACGGACATTACTGCTGATGTTTATACATTTTCAAAATCACTAGGTGGCGGCGTAGCTAAAATCGCTGCAACTTCGGTTAATCAGAGAAAATACATTGAAGACTTCGGCTTTCTTCACACATCAACGTTCGCTGATGATGACTTCTCATCATCAATTGCTCTTGAAGTGCTTGATATTATCCAGGGTGAAGACTCACCTTTGCACGAAGGGATGAAAATTGCTGATTATCTTTCAGCTCGACTTGAAACACTTAAACTTCTTTTTCCTGACGTAATCAAAGAAATCCGCGGTAAAGGCTTGATGCTTGCGATTGAATTCAATGATCTTCTGAAGGATCTTGGATTCGAGTTCAAAACTATCTGTGATTCGAAAATGCAGGGTTATATGATGGCTTCGGTTCTTTTGAACCATGAAGGCATTCGTATGAATCCTTCTCTTTCAAATAACCTCACAATGCGAGTTCAGCCAAGCTTATACTTTAACATCATTCAAGCCGAAGAATTTATCACTGCTCTTACAAATATGAGCATGGCCCTAAGAGAAAAGAATGTGGCTTATTTCCTCTCTGCACTCTATCCAGACCAGCCTGTAGTGAATGAGCGAACTCCTGAACTAAAAACTGAAGTAGAAGTTGGAAAACGTCCTCTCGCAGTATTTCTTTGTCACTTGATTGATGAAGCCCACGTTAAAAAAGTAACAAGAGCTCTTAAAGGTGTTCAAGGCGAGAAGCTGATGAAGACTCTGGCTCTTACAAAAGACATTGCTGAATTTGATATCTACCACGCTCAAACGATCATTGATGCTAATGGCATGGAAATGGATATCGTAATGCTTGGTGTACCAGTTACATCAGAGGAACTTAAAAAGACATTCACATCTAGACAGAAGTATAAAATCGTTCAAAAAGTTCAGAATGCTGTTGATTATGCAAAAGAACTTGGGGCGACAACTGTAGGTCTTGGACAGTTCACATCAATCGTTTCTGGTAACGGTCTTTATCTCAATCCAAGAGGTATGAACCTTACAACCGGTAACGCTTATACAATTGCTCTCACAGTCCAGTCAGCACTGCGCTCAGCTGAAGATAAAAACATTGATCTTAAAAACTCAACGGTTGCCTTGATCGGTGCGGCCGGAAATATCATGTCAGTAGCGACAAGTCTTATGGCCGATCATGTTGGTAAAATCCTGATGATCCACCACACTCCAATCGATTCAAGTTCAAAGTACCAGCAAACGACAAAAAGAATCATCGAGGAAATTGCTGCTTCAAAAGCTGACTCTAAAGTTGTCAGAGTTGTTAAAGAGAATTGGGCTAAAGAAAAAGATATTCTAAAATTCCTTGCGATGCCTGAAGTTCAGGAAGTGATCGAAGCGTCTTCAGACGTAACAACAATTAAACAAGCAGACATTGTTCTTTGTGGAGCGAGTGCTTCAAACGGTTTCTTGAACCTTGATCTTTTTAAACAGAACTCAGTTGTGGTTGATGTTGCAGTTCCGCCTTCAATCAAGCCTGAAATGCTTGCTAAACTTGAAGCAGAAAGACCTGATCTAACTTATCACCTTGGTGGAGTCGCTCAGATTCCTCATGGTCAATCAATTGATCTTTTCATCTTTCCTCTCGGTAAGAATGAATGTTACGCATGTATGGCAGAAACTTTCTCTCTCGGATTCAGCAAGAGAAAGAACTTCCTGAATATCGGTGACCTTAATAAGGACATCGTGCTTGAAGTGCAGGACATTGCGAAGAATGTAGGTTTCGTTCTAGGGAGCTATAAGCAGAAAAGTTCCCTATAGGTCCCGGCCATAGAGAACATACTGAGCATACGTTTCCTGAGACTTGGTTTCAAAAGATCTTCTGGAAGGGCTGTCAGTCATCTGAAAAGTGACAAGTACCTTCCTCATCATCGCCGCCCAAACCTGAATTCGTTTTGAAACCTGAATCTGCACGCCTTTAATTTCTTCTCCATTAGGTCCCGGAATTTTTCCAACGTGAGCAATAATAAAACAAGATGTATTGGCCCTGAGTTTTGCGAACAGAACTGCTTTCTGAAGTGTATTGAGCTTTTTACCTTTAACTTTCAGAAGGACTGGCAATGGATCAGCAAAGTTAATACTGAATCCGACTGGCTTACCACGAAGTTCTACGATATAGGCAAACCAGGGATTAATGATGTATTTGAAATCGTCATAGATCACTTTAAATTGATCGAAAGTAATCGGCTCCCATTCGGGCATACTTTTATAAGCTTCAAAAAATAGTTCATAAATAATTCGAAGTTCATTGTCCCAGTCACTCATATTCACACAGCGGACTGTGGTCCTGAGGCTTTTATCTTTCGACTTATTATGACTTCCAGTTGGTTTGTGAGCGAGCTTCTTTCTTTTCATGAAGTAATCGATAATTCCCTGAACTTTATTCAAGCGATAACTATCCCAATGCCCTACTTCATCAAATCCGGTCTGCTTAAAGAGGTCGTGATAATAATCCGGATAAATCGGCTCTCCCCAAAAAGGTTTTCCACCACCGGGTCTTCTGATTCTATATTTCACAAAAAAGTTCAGATCCACAGGGGTCTTAAGGCTTTTAACTCCGTGTCTTTTCCCAGATGCCATGACGGCATCAATTAATAGCTGAGCAGCTTCGAGATTATTTTCCCAGTCTATGAAACCAAGGTTTCCTTTTTCTGATCCTTTACCCCAGCACAAAATGGCCTTGGCGAGAACAATATCTCCCTCAAGAACCATGAATGCTTCCCAGTGAAAATCTTCTTCAAAAGCCGACTTCGGAGCAAAGTATTTTGCGTAATCGCCAAGTTCTTCAGGAAAACTCGTTACGATATCTTTATGAATTCGGTTTCTGAATTCTATAAACTTTTTGAAGAAGTTTTCGTCCCAGATATTTGTGGAATGAAGTCTCACTTTCTTCTCCTGAATTTCATCATGATGTTATTAAGCGGGCGAAGTGAAATGCCTGCTTCATGTGTTTGTGGTTCAAGTGAAGTTAAATCCCAGTCAAAATGATAAATCATGGTCGCAAGGATAATCTTGGCTTCCATACCTGCAAAGTAAGCACCAATACAAGCTCGGGGACCTAGCCCAAAAGGATAAAAAGCTCCCTGAGGAATTTTCTTTTTGTTTTCTGGTAAAAATCTTTCGGGCCAGAATGTTTCAGGATTTGTCCAGATATCCTTGGCGCGTTGACTGAGATAAGGGGCGAGCACAACATTCGCTTTCGGAGGAATGACCATATCGCCAATTTTATCCTGTTGCTCTGCCTGTCTCATGAAAACCCAAACCGGCGGCCATAATCTCATCACTTCATCGATGATAGCTGCGTGCCAAGGCATCGCATTTAAATGCTCAAAATTTTTCGTGACGAAAAAATCTTTCGCTTCTTCTAATAAAAGTTCTTTATAAGAAGGGTTCTTTGCAATCTCTAGTAGTGTCCAGGTCATTGAGTTAGTGATCGTTTCATGACCTGCCATCATAAAAGTCATAATCTCATCTCTGATTTCAAGATCAGTCATGCGGGCAGTGCCCTCTTCCTGCGCATCAACGAGAAGTTGAAGAAGATCCTGTTTCTTTTCACCCTTTCTTCTTTCGTTAATGATCCCATATACAGTTTTATCGAATTTTTTAACAATTGATTTTAATCTGCGATTTTTTGCAGTCGGAACCCAGAAAGGAATCGGAATTGAGGCACGCGTTTTTGAAGTAATGATTTGCATGAGCTCAAGAATGTCTTCAAGCCAATCATCCATCTGCGTTGTTACTTCTAAAGAGAATAATGTTTTAAGAATAATTCTCCACGTAAGTCGATTCATTTCCCGGAATGCATTTACTTCGCCTTGCGCTTCTATGACGGGGACAAATTCAACGGCCGTAGAATAAATTTTCGGAGCGAGATCGAACACACTTTTAATGTTCATTATTGGGCGAATCAGTCTATGCTGCTTGCGCCAGGAATCACCTTCATTCGTAATCAGACCGCTACCTAGAAATTGTCTCAAGGCCTTAGTTGTACGGCCTTTGGTGTATGCAGCATTATTAGTCTTCAGAACATGGATCACATCTTCCGGATGAGAGATGATAAACAGCTCTTTCCCAAAAATGTTCATATGTATGCGATGACCTTGTTCTTCATGTTTTTTAACCACGAATCCCAGAGGATCACTTCTATACGCCTTTAGAGTTTTATAAGATTTTGCAAGACTCATAAAATTTCAATTGTTCCTTTGGTTGCATCGATTCTTAATCGAGAACCATTCTTAATTTTCTGAGTCGCCATTTTTACCCCGACAATCGTCGGGATATTCAACTCTCTTCCAATAATCGCTGTGTGGCTGAGGAGTGATCCCTTTTCAGAAATCAGACCATGACTTCTCGACATAATATATACCCAGGCAGGATCAGTGTTCTTAGTTACCAGGATAAAATCCTTTAAATCAGAAACGAGAGCATCATTCGGACTATCGAGTACGAGAGCCACACCTTCAGTGATTCCGGGTGAGACCCCTTGACCTTCCAGTGCTCCAGTTGAAAGCACTGAATTTAATTCTGGAAGCTTTTCACTTTCTACCCAGGGAATAATCTCCGGATAATTCTGTTTCTTTGTTTTCCAAGCTGCGCGATCTTTCATCAGTTTTTGAATCTGGTTTTTATCCATCTGATTTAAAGCAAATTTTTTCCACTCTTCATGATTGATTGAAAAGTAATCCAGAATAGTAAACTCTTTCCATGAAGAGTCTTCTTTCTCCAACTTTTCGCCTAAAGAGAGAACTACCTGTCTCAATAGATGATAAAATTTCCCGCGCCAAAGACGGGCCGCCTCCCGCGTAGCAATTGAATCACGTGTGAATGTAAGGATCTTTTTTTCTAACCAACCAAGGCTAACGTTCACATCTTTCTTTTCTTGATGCTTAGTAAGACTTGGATTTTTTCTTGCCCATTGTAAAAGCTGGTTTACCAGCAGTGGGTTATTTTTCATCGGAAGACTTTCAAGCTTTAGCTCTTCAAATGACCGGTCTCCGTAGAGATCAAGAAATGATTTTAATTTTTCAACTTGTCCAGAAAATCCCTTATTCCATAGACTCTCGAAAGGTTTTTGATATGGATCAAATCCTATCTGCAAATCTTCCTTCCCAAAAGCTTCAATAAATTTGTCGTCTAATTGTCCCACAAGGGAATTGAAGTGTTCTAATGGTTTTAATGAATCAACGCCTTCATCTGTTTTCAAAAGATCAATGACCATATCTTCATGGAGACCTTTCTTTTTCAGGGCCTTAGTAAGAAATCCCAATCCCATCATGATAAAGACATCGTTAACGACGGCTAGTCCAAAACCCAAAGGACGATTTATTAATTCATCAAGATAGAGAATAGATTCACGAGAGGTCTTATGAGAATTCATCGTCTTTTCTATTTCGCCCTTAATCTTTTCGAGTTCGTTCAGAAATGGATCAAAAGTCTTCTTGCGCTTAAGAGACATGCTTAGCATTTGTTTTATAGTAGAAGCAGTTTCCATTACAGAAGATTCAGTCGGATGATATGGAATGGTGAATCCATCCATCTTTCCGCCGATCATCTTGTGCCAGTTATCAATATTCTTTTCTCCGCCAGGAAGTGCACGAAGAGAAGCATAATAATGCTCTAGATTGTAATAGAGATGATCATCTACACAACTAATCAGGTGAACATAGTGCTTATGAAGCTCTTCGAGCTTTGCGTCTTTTCCACCCATGATCTTGGCCGACTCATAAAATACATTCTCATAAGCTTTTTTAACAAAACCCGCAGTCAATGGACTTACCGTCCCCGGATATGACTCGGATAAGTTGGTATCAACATAAAATGTAAGTTTTTCAAAATTTCTAGTTATGGGTCTGATCTGGAAAAAATAAAGTTTACCACCTTTGAAGCCCCATTCAATATCACTCGGTAAACCAAGCTTTTCTTCCATCTTGAGAGACAACTTAATGAGTTCTGCGATTTCTTGTTCAGTAAGGATGGGCCTGTCACCAATGAGTCTTGTCTGAATCGGATCCAGAGTTCTCGTTAGCTGATAATGATCAACATCTGCAAACCCACTCACCACTCCTTCCCCCATGCCGTAGGCAGCATCGATCGCCACTGCGGATGTTGGTTCAACCGGAGAGCGTGTAAAGAGAACGCCGCTTTTTTCAACTTCAATAAGTTCTTGCGCGACAACTGCCATGACGAGATCAACATTCAAGTTTTTCTTTTTCATGTATTCAATGACTCTATCCGATTTTACGGATGAGAAGATTTTCAAAAGAGACTCTTTCCAGTTCTTTTCATTTACATCAAGTAGCGTCTCAAACAAACCTGCGAAACTTGCATCAGCATGGTCTTCAGAGATCATTGAACTTCTAAGGGCAATCTTGGGATGCAATTTCAGGAATTCCGTAAAATGCTTAATGACTTCTTCCGGAAGCGAGTTGTTCTTAATGAAATATCTAAACGAGTCTGTGGTTACGACAAAGAAAGGTGCAACGGGCGCGCCCCATGAAACCAGTTTCTGTAGATGAGAACCCTTTCCCCCAACGAGGTCAGAATTTTCACTATCATGCTGAGAACTAATCAGTTTCATAGCAGGGCCGCAGTTAATAGAGCTGCAACAACAACTAAGATCTGAGCTTCAGCGAAAGGCTTTAGCGGACGTCTCAGCTTCAGGGTGAATAAAAAGTATAATGACGGAGATATTAAAATGATCTGCGCCATACCAAACAAAATACTAAGAAGGACTGGTGAATGAAGCTCTTGGAAGATGGCAAGCACAGTTCCATTAAAAACAATCTGAAGAGTTAGAGCTATCAGGATTGCAGGACGAGGTCCGAAAATTTTTGAATAAGTTGTGTAGGAAGTTTCCTGCTCAGGAGCACGTATCTTTCTGACAACTTCCCAATTCGTAAACATAAGACAGATAGGAAGAATGTAGAAAGCTTTACCAAAAGTCACCAAGGGATTCATTTGGGTGCATGCAATGAGAAGGTAAATAAAGTTAAAAAGAACAATCGGGTGATGCGTGATGAACGCAAGTGGAAGGCTCTTCCTCATGACGTCTTCAATAAAAAACCATTTCAACATGAGAAAAGTGAAACCAAGAGTAATTAGTGCCCAGATTAAGAGTGGCATTGAAGTCAGACTCAAAAAGATAACTCCAAAAACACAGAAGAGCCCAAGGGCCACGAGGTCTTTCTTAAAAACTCTTCCCGATGGAAGTGGTCTCGAAGGAAAGTTAGTCAGGTCGTCCTGATAATCTTTAAACTCATCCATGATCCTAATGAGAAGAGAAAT
>Ga0066486_1000408_pt1 | contig 11169 bp, 10 predicted proteins | sample LakWasM128_HOW14_2_FD_59591 | JGI IMG/M metagenome (GOLD analysis project Ga0066486, IMG submission 59591) | Freshwater sediment methanotrophic microbial communities from Lake Washington under simulated oxygen tension - Sediment Metagenome 128_HOW14 | ecosystem: Environmental > Aquatic >... | reverse complement strand
ACCTGACTGAATTAGGTTAACATCATCAGAGGAACTACCAAGCGGAGACTCGTCCTTCAAAAGACATGAAGTTAAAAGAGTCAGGAAAATGAACGGAATGAGTTTTAACATGGGTACTCCTCCCAATATGATAACAAAGTCTTAAAGAACTTAAGAAGCAGGAATAAATATCCAGATATTTATTAACAATTGAAATAAATTGGTCGGGTATTTTTTCAAAGAAAGACCCCCTATCTTCATAGAAGAACAGGGGGCCTTGAGAAATTAACGAACTTTGTAAATAAGAGTTCTTGAAGCAGTAAGCTCTTCAAACTGAGAAGAGTTCATCAGGTTGCCGTTAAATTTAGCGTATGTCTTAGCTGTAAGTGAGAATTTGCCATCAGCAAGTTCAACACCAAGTTTAGAAACATTTACGCCAGCGGTAGAAGCACCTTCTGAAGCAGCTTTAACTTCGATTTCTGAAGCTAGAAGCTCTCTATCAAGAAGAGTTGTATCAGAACCAAAAGTTTTAACTTTTACAACTTTAAGTGAGAAACCAAGGTTGTCCATAGATGCTACTGGACCGATGTTGAAATTAAGAACACCGTTTTCAACAGAGATATCAGTCATCTTGATTGCTTTAAGAACTGGAGCAGCTTCAACAAGTTCAGCAGCGAGTAGACCATCAATCATTTTAACAGATCCAACCATTGATGAGCGGTTAGCAACTTTCGTTTTAACAATGAAGAATTTTTTTGAACCAACAACGTCGAATGAAAGAACATCACCATTAAGAGTTACTTTGAATGTTTCACCTGGAGTTGCTTCCGGAGAAACTTTTGTAACGTCTACGATCACACGTGCATCAACATCAAAATCTTTAACTTCGTAAGGAATGCTTACAGTCTGAACGCAAGAGTACGGAACAGTTCTGTACATTGGCTCAGTCCAACATGAACGAACTGGACCCGGACCTGGGTAAGGACGACGACCTGGACCAGGAAAGCCTGGGCCTGGACCATAGTATCCACCACCAGTACATACAGTTCTGTGGCCATAAACTTCTTGTCTGTAACAAGTAGATTGACGCTGTTCAACTCTATACTCAGTGTGAGTTTTTTCAGTTTTAAGAAGAAGTTCAACAGAATTTACAGAACCATCATAAGTAAAAGTTTTTGTATCGACTGTGCTTGCAAGAGCGCTAAACGAAAGCGCGAGAGAGAATAGGCTAACTACCATTTTCATATGGACTCCTCTGAGGGTTAAAAAAGTGTGTGCGTGAAATACCATTCGCGACGCCCTTATACCCGGGAGGCTGAAAAAAATACAGGGGTCTATAAGGACCCCTGATCAAAATTTAGAGTGAATTTAGAATAAGTTAAAGCTTGTAGATAAGAGTACGAGAGGCTTCGATTGCTTCAAACTGAGAAGCATTAAGGATTGAACCTTCATGCTTGAAGAAAGCAGTTGCTGTAAGCGTGTGACGACCAGATATCAGTTGAACACCAAGCTTCTGGATATTCACGTCTGCAACTGAGCCTGCACCTTGAGCATTAAGCTGGATCTCGTTAGTAGCAAGTTCTCTGTCGAATAGAACTGTGTCTGAACCAAGAACCGGAGCTTTCTTAACAAGAAGGTGGAAACCGATCATATCGCGAACAGCGACAGGGCCCATCTTGAAGCTAAGAATAGTGTCTTTCACAGAAATATTAGTCATAGAAAGTGCATTCAGAACCGGAGCAGCTTCAACAAGCTGAGCTGAGTAAGATGCATCGATAAGTTTTACCGAACCAGTCATTTGCGACTGAACATTTTGCTTTTTAAGAAGAACAAAGAATTTTTTAGAGCCAATTGCAGAAAGAGCAATTGAATCACCATCAAGAGTTACCTTGAAAGTTTCGCCCGCTGGAAGTGCTTGTTTAGCAACATCAAGGCTTACGTTAGCTTCAACATCGTAATCCTTAACTTCGTATCCTACGCGTACTGTTTCGATACAAGGATAAGAAACAGTTCTGTAATGAGGAACTGTACGGCATACGCGTTGACCGTTTGGACCAGAAGTACACTGAGTTGAGTAGAATACATCCTGACGGTAACAGATCGTACGGCGCTGCTCATAGCGGTACTCTGTGTGAGTTTTTTCAGCATGAAGAATCATGTCGATTGAATCCTGAGATCCATCGTAGAAAAAAGTTTTTGTTTCTGAAGAGGCAAATACGCTCATTGATAAAACGAGCATCACTAATGCTGTTAGCATTTTCATAAGGTCTCCTATGGTTAGATAAGAATTAAAAAAACTAGTTTAAAAGTAACTTAACGAAGTTTCTTTGAGGAGATGATGTTAGTAGATGTAGGAAATGAGGGAGAGCTAGAGTCAGATTGACCCTAGCTATTTACTGTCCATGACGTTGTGCCGTCAGGATTATCTTTGAGAACAATATTCTTTGCGGCCATTTCCTTGCGGATTTCATCAGCACGGGCCCAATTCTTCGAAGCTTTGGCCACTTTTCGCTCTTCGATAAGACCTTCAATCCATGCAGCATCAACGCCTGTCGAACTCGTGTCCTGAGCATGTTTATTGAGCTGTGCAAGCACTTCTGCAGGATTACCATGGATTAGTCCTAGAGCGTCTTTTACGAACTGAATTGTGTTCTTAACTGCAGCGAGGCTTTCCGCCGAAAGCTCATCTTTGTGGGCCTTCGTGATTCTCATGAATGAGAAGAAGTGCCCCATAGCACCAGCAGAATTAAAGTCGTTTGCGAGTTCTTCATTCATTTTTTCAATACACTCTGAGATTTCGGGTGCTGAAAAATTTCCTGAAGCTTTGTATGAATCAGCGTCGACTGCAAATTCGTGAATCTTTTTTACTTCATCAAGAGCACGATTCAAAACCTCTTCACTCCACTCAAGACGAGCACGATAATGAACTGAAAGAAGAATGTGTCTTAAAACCTGTCCACCGAACTTATCAACGAAATCTCTGATCTTGATAACGTTACCAAGAGACTTCGACATCTTTTCTGAACCAAAATTCAAAAATTCGTTGTGGGCCCAGTTATTACAAAAGGCACAGTTATTAGCTGCTTCACTTTGCGCAATTTCATTTTCATGGTGAGGGAACATTAGATCCACTCCACCGTGATGGAGGTCGATCGTCTTTCCTAAAAACTTCTTCGCCATGGCAGAACATTCAATGTGCCATCCTGGACGACCTTTCCCCCATGGAGAATCCCATGCAGGCTCACCCGCCTTGGCAGGTTTCCAGAGAACGAAATCGGAAGGATGTTTTTTACGTTTATCAACTTCAACTCGCTGACCAGCAACGAGACCATCAAGGTCTTTTTTTGAAAGCTTGCCGTAGTCGTGGGCCAGTGGAACGTTGAAGAAAACTTCACCATCAACTTCGTAACCTTTGCCATTAGCAATGATATCTTTAATCATCTGAATGATCTCAGGCATGGTCTCAGAAACTTTTGGAGTATGAGTCGCCGGAATCATATTCAGGGAATTCATGTCCGTTTCACATTCTTTAACAAACAAAGCCGAGTGCTCAATCGGATCTCTTTTCAATTCACGGGCGCGGTCAATGATCTTGTCATCAACATCAGTATAATTTCTGACAAAATTCACGTTGTAGCCGAATGACTTCAATACACGATGGAACAAATCACCAACAACAAGTGCTCTGGCATTTCCGATATGAAGAAAATCATAAGTAGTCGGACCACAAGAATAGTATTTTACTTTCCCGGCCTCAATCGGAGAGAAAGTTTCTTTTTTGCGTGAGAGATTGTTGTGAACTTTAATTTCTCTGGTCATTGTTCCTACTTATTAAGATGAGCAACTCTGTTCTTTAAAACATTCACGGGTGTAAGCGGAATCAGGAATTTCAGATCCGGACCGTGATCGTGACCCGTTAGAGCTGCACGAACGCCCTGGAAAAGTGGTTTCCCTTTCACTCCCATATTTTTCTTCACATGCTCCATCCACTCATTCATCTGAGCTTCAGTTACAAATGTTGAAGTGACCTTCCCTACTTCTTCAGAAATAAAAGACATGATTTTCGGTGTCGATTCCCAAGAAAGGATTTCCTTGAAAGCTTCTGTCTTTTCAGGATTATCATTCAGGATCAGTTCATTCACTAGTTTTGGAAAATCCGTAGTGAACTGAGCGTACTTCTTCAATAATTCAACACAAGCATTCTTCCATTCAGGAGATTGTTTTGAGAAGAAATCAGTCTCAGGCTCTTTTTCAACAAGAGAAATGAGAGAAGCATTATCCATCTTCTTGATGTGCTCTGAGTTCACCCATTTCAATTTTTCAATGTCATACATTGCAGCTGATGCTGAAAATCTCTCAAGGCTGAACACTTCAACAATGTCCTGCTTATCAAAGATATCTCTCTCAGTCGGATGCGACCAACCAAGAAGACAAAGATAGTTACACATGGCCTCTGGAAGATAGTGCTCATTACGATAAAGATTTACTGAAGTGGCACCATGACGCTTCGAAAGCTTCTGACGATCGTGACCAATGAGAAGAGAAACGTGTGCAAACTCAGGAATCTTCGCTCCCAAAGCTTCATAAACCATAAGCTGACGAACAGTATTGTTGAGATGATCTTCACCACGGATCACGTGAGTGATATCCATCAAGTGATCATCAATCACACAACAGTAGTTGTATGTCGGTAAACCATTTGATCTCATGATAACGAAGTCACCTACCATATTGTCTGGATAAGTAACTGAACCTTTAACTTTATCATTGAGAGTATAAGCTTTCTTTGGCGCCTTAAAACGAATCGCAGTTTTCTCGCCAGCAGCTACTCTTGCTTTCGCCTCAGCGAAGTGAGTAGGCTCTCTCCACTTTCCAGAATAATGAGGATCAGAACCTTCTGCTTCAGACTTAGCTTTCATCGCTTCAAGCTCTTCTTCAGTGCAGAAATCGTAATACGCCTGACCTTTATCAATAAGCTGTTGAGCGTACTTCATGTAAATATCAAGACGCTCAGACTGACGGTATGGGCCATACTTAGGATTCGGTTTATCCGGACCTTCATCATGAGTGATACCGAGCCACTTCAAATCATCGATCTGAAGCTTCTCGTATTCAGCATTGGATCTTTCTAAATCTGTATCTTCAATACGAAGAATAAACGTACCACCTACTGCCTTAGCGTAGAGATAGTTATAAAGGGCCGTGCGTGCGCCACCAATATGGAGATAACCAGTCGGAGATGGGGCAAAACGTACGCGGACAGTCATAGGGAGCTCCTCATAGAATTATGAGGAAAAGGATACACTTGAAGGGGCTTTTTGAGAATGAAGTTTAAATGTAAAGAGCGTCGATTTTCTCAGAGATGTCGCCCTCAGGAGCTCCACTTGAAAGAGAAATCTCTTTAACGATCAATTCCTTACACTGATCAAGCATCTTTCTTTCACCAAACGAGAGCTTCTTTGTCATTTTCAGAAGAAGTAGCTGGCGAAGAACGTCTGCGATTTCAAGCAGTGATCCGGTCTTAACTTTGAGAGTATATTCACGATGACGACGGTTCCACGTCGACATATCAACTTTCACGTTTTTATCTGTGAGTAATTCAAAGACGCCATTAATATCAGTCGAAGGAATAAGAGCACGGACGCCCTCTTTGGAGTCTACGGGAATCATTACTTTCATCCCGTTTGAGACGACTTTAATGATGTAGAAACTCTTCATCTCACCATTAAGCTCTTTAGTATCAACGCTGCAGATTTGTCCGACGCCGTGGCCGGGACAAACAACGTGGTCTCCGAGATTAAACATGTGAACTCCTTCCAATAAAAGCATATAACAGAAGAGTTATAACGCACTTAGACTTCGGAGTGTAGGCTTTTGAAATTTTTACAGAAGTTTAGTTCGAAAGTGACATAACTAGCAGAAATACGGGGGCCAGAAGGCCCCCATATTGAGTGATTTAGAAGAATACTGAGAACTGGAGGAATCTGAACTGGAGGGACTGGGTGTATTCAAAGTCACCACCAGTTGTAGAGTTACGATTTTGGAGAGCAATTTCTGGTGTATAGGTCAGGTGTTTAATACCCCAGTGATCCATCGAGAAACGCTTACCGACTGCAATAGTACTTACACGTACTTCATCATTATTGCCGCCACCACCGTACTCTTTATTCCAAAGCATACCGAGATAAAGAGAAGCATAGAGTGAGTTCTGAAGATCCGCAGTGTGGTTCCAGATGGCACCAACCTGGAAGCCATAATCTTCAACATCACCTGATGAGTTCGTGTCTTTAAGGTAATTCAAACGACCACCAAGCTGCAAGCGAGGCATCGTTGGGAGAGCGTAAGCATAGTTCAGATTTAGATCCATTTGTGTATCGTTATCTGCATCTTTCCCAGGAGTCTTCGATTTATCGAATGACAATGCCCCTTTAAGAATCGAATCAGCATTGAACTCGAACATGTGCTTGTATCCAGCACCTGGTCCAGTCCCTTCACCCATTCCATTTTGAGCATATGCAGATCCCATAAGTAGGAGTGCAGTTCCTAAAGCAATAATTGATTTCATAACAAATCCCCTTTTTTTAAAATAGTTCTCTGCTTAAAAGAGAGACGAATTCCATTTCTCCTAAAAACTATAACAACCGGAGATATGTAAGTTAAATGGAGATAACTTTAGACTACGGCGGCGGAGTTTCTAGTGAAGAAAGTTTTGCTCGGATAAATTGAAGAGGATTGTCGTTCGCAAAAAAGATGTTCTCTCTTATCTCTCGAGGAGAAATTCTTTTTCAGAAAAATGTAGAAAAGATTTTTTTAACAATTTGAATACTGAATTTTATAATTGAGGAAATAAGGAATAAAAAAAGCCCCGACAATGCGGGGCTTTCTTGGATTTGATTTTAATCAGAGATTAGAAACGGTTAACGATTTCGTTTCTTTCGAAGAAGTAAGCAATCTCTCTTTCTGCAGCTGTTGCAGAATCTGAACCGTGAACTGAGTTCTCGCCTACAGACTTAGCGTATAGCTTACGGATAGTGCCTTCGTTAGCATTAGCTGGGTTAGTTGCACCCATTAGCTCGCGGTTCTTAAGAACTGCGTTTTCGCCTTCAAGAACCATAAGCATAACTGGACCTGAAGTCATGAAGTTTACAAGTTCGCCGAAGAAAGGACGCTCTTTGTGCTCGATATAAAAACCTTCTGCTTTCTCTTTAGAAAGTTTTGTGAATTTTGCAGCAGCAATACGAAGACCGTTCTTCTCGAAGTGAGCAATGATGTTGCCCATATTGTTATCTAGAGTTGAGTTAGGTTTGATGATTGAAAACGTTTTCTCGATAGCCATTGTTAGCTCCTTATAAATTTTTCTGTCTTACTTCTTTAATACTTCTGCCATCTTTTGTCCAAGCTCAGCTGGAGAACGTGCAATTGTAATTCCACATTCCTGCAATACCTTGAACTTAGCTTCAGCAGAATCGTCTTCGCCAGAGATGATTGCACCAGCATGACCCATACGCTTCCCTTTCGGAGCAGCAGCACCAGCGATGAAACTCACTACTGGTTTAGTCATATGTGCTTTGATCCATCTTGCAGCATCAGTTTCAGCAGTACCACCGATCTCACCGATCATGATCACAGCTTTTGTTTCAGGATCTTTTTCGAACATCTCAAGACAGTCGATAAAGTTTGTTCCGTTAACTGGATCTCCACCGATACCTACGCAAGTTGATTGACCGATCTCACGCTGAGTAAGTTGGTAAACCGCTTCGTAAGTAAGAGTTCCAGAACGAGAGATTACTCCAACGTTACCAGGCATGTGAATGTGGCCAGGCATGATTCCGATCTTACATTCACCCGGAGTGATTACACCCGGACAGTTTGGACCGATCAAGCGAGACTTAGATCCTTTAAGAGCTGCCTTCACTTTGATCATGTCATTAACAGGGATACCTTCAGTGATACAGATGATTAATGGAAGTTCAGCATCGATACACTCGATGATTGAATCAGCAGCGTAAGGAGGTGGAACGAAAATCATGGCAGCATTTGCACCAGTTTCCTGAACCGCCTCAAAAGTTGTGTTGAAGACAGGGATACCTTCATGAACTGTGCCGCCTTTACCGGGAGTCACACCGCCAACAACGTTTGTACCGTAGTCGCGAGATTGAAGAGTATGGAAAGTACCTTGTTTACCTGTAAGACCAATAGTGATCAAACGAGTATTTCTATTGATTAGAATAGCCATATTATTTAGCTCCCTTAGCAGCATCTACTGCTTTCTTAGCAGCATCAGCGAGATCATTTGCTGGAGTAATTTTAAGTCCTGACTCGGCAAGAATTTTCTTACCAAGAGCTACGTTAGTACCTTCAAGACGAACAACTAGAGGAACTTTAAGATCAAGTTCTTTAGCAGCATCAACAACACCGTTTGCGATGATGTCACACTTCATGATTCCGCCGAAGATGTTCACAAGAATTGCTTTTACGTTTTTATCCTGAAGGATGATTGTGAAAGCTTTCTGAACTGTTTCTTTTGTAGCACCGCCGCCCACGTCAAGGAAGTTGGCCGGTGTTCCGCCTTGAAGCTTAAGGATATCAAGTGTTGCCATCGCAAGACCTGCACCGTTAACAAGACAGCCAATGTTACCATCGAGAGAAATGTATGAAAGACCGAATTTACCAGCTTCAAGTTCTTGTTCTGATTCTTCAGTGATATCTCTCATCGCTTCGATTTCCGGGTGACGGAAAAGAGCGTTGTCATCGAAGTTAAGTTTACCGTCAAGAGCGAGAACTTCACCTTGTTTCGTTGTAACGAGTGGGTTGATCTCAGCAATTGAACAATCTTTTTCAATGTACATTTTGTAAAGGTTCTCGAAGAACGAGATTGCTTTTTTAAGCGGCTCGCCTTTAAGACCTAGAGCATATCCAAGCTTTCTTCCGTGAGCAGCTGTGAAGCCAGTCGCTGGATCGATATATGCTTTGATAATTTTTTCTGGTGTGTTGTGAGCAACTGTTTCGATGTCCATACCACCTTCAGTTGAAACCATGAAAGCAGGTTTTCCAACTGAACGATCAAGAACGATACCACAGTAGTACTCGTGATCAATGTCACAGCCTTGCTCGATAAGTACTTTGAGGACTTTCTTACCTTCAGGACCAGTCTGATGAGTTACTAACTGCATGCCAAGAATTTCTTTAGCAAGTTTTTCTACTTCTTCAAGAGAGCGAGCGAGTTTTACTCCACCACCCTTACCGCGACCACCAGCGTGGATCTGAGCTTTAACAACCCAAACCTTGGTGTCTAATTTTTTCGCGACTTCCACTGCCTCAGCTGGAGTGTTTGCAACTCCACCCTTCAAGACCGCGATGTTAAACTGTCGCATCAGGTCTTTGGCCTGGTACTCATGCACATTCATAGGCTCTCCTTAAATACTTCATTTGAATGAAACTCATTATAGGCATTTTGCAGGGTCTATCAACGAAAAGGTCTTGAAAAACGCGCAATTGAAAAGGCATGATGGAGGCGCGAGGTGTTATGAGCAAAAAATATTTTATCCTTCATCCTTCTGTTTTCAAATTAGACGGGGGTGCGATGTTCGGAATTATTCCTAAACCACTATGGTCCAAGGCCATTCCGGCAGATGAACTGAACAGAATTCAGTTGAGTCTTCGTGTCATGCTCATTCAAACCAAGAACAAAAACATCCTCGTAGATACTGGAATTGGTGATTATCACGGTGATAAATTCGACGATCGCTTTGGAGTTGTCGGGCCAAAAAATCCTTTAATCGAGACCTTAGAAAAGAATTTCAAGCTCAAACCAGATGACATCACGGATTTGATCGTGAGCCATTTGCATTTTGATCATGTCGGTGGACTCGGTCATGATACGACCGAACACTCCCCGGTTTTTCCCAATGCAACGTTACACATCCACCGTCAACATTATGACTATGCTTTAAATCCGACTCTGCGTGATACCGGTTCATTTCACTCGCAGTATTTTAAACCTTTGGTGGAAAAAGCTGACAAGGCAGGAAAGGTTCATTGGTTGAGTGGTGAAGAGGGCCTCATATTAAATGATGCCGGTGATGAAATTAGGTTCAGATGTTCTCATGGGCACACACCATGGTTAGTTCATCCACATGATGACAAGTTCATTTATATGGCAGATCTCGTTCCAACCAGCGCACATATTCCTGTTCCTTGGGTGATGGGTTATGACATTAATCCTGGTCGCACGACACTTGATAAAGTGGACTTCTACAAATTCATCATCAAAAACAATCTCACGATGATTTTTGAACATGACATGAATGTGTGGGGAGCGAAGGTTAAGCAGAAAAATGAAATTGATTTTGAAGCAGCGGAAAAATTCCCGGTTACTTCGATCGATCCTCAGAAACCTGAATTATCTTTTCATTAAGATCATTTTTAATAGCTGAAAAAGATTTTTTCACTCTTTCAGAATAAGAGGCAATATCTTTTTCAGTCGGCTTCTTTTTATGCTGAAATTCTTCAATGAACTTCATGCTTTCAAGGCCAATACGTTTGGTCGACATTCTCACCATGAGCTCATAATTTCTTTTTTTAGAAGCGCCTTTTGCTTCGGGATTCAGATTCTTGAAATAATTTTCGTTATCAACCACAAACGACGTAAGAAAAGAGCCGAACTGGCGAGTGTACTTATCGACCATCGGTTTCAAGTTTTTATTAAATTCCCCCGCCCCGTCATTCAGGAAATCCAGGAAATGAGATTCAATATTAAGGGCAATCGCATTGAGAGTTTCAAGCTTTTGCTGAAGATCCTGCCAGAATATTTCGTTCTGACTTTGCTCCTTAATTTCATTTTCCATTTTCTTCTTAATCAGGCGATCAAGAATGATATTGAACTCACTGGCGCCCTTAGAAAAAAGGACCACTTTCTGACGGCCAAGATAATCCTCGTCCGGTGAGGTAAATTTATTCATCGCTTTCGCGACAAAGCCGTCCCATTCGCAATCCGTGGCCTTCACGTCCATTTCATACAAACCTGGAACAATTTTATTACCGTTAAGAAATTCAAATTTATGAAACTCAACAATATGCCCGGAAAGTTTCCCCTCTGTCTTAAACAAAATCCTTTCATCTTTAACGGCAAGGAGTTTGTCTTTTATAGATGAGAAAGTCGCCTCAACTGAACATTTGTGAAAGGAAGAA
>Ga0066486_1000400_pt1 | contig 11274 bp, 5 predicted proteins | sample LakWasM128_HOW14_2_FD_59591 | JGI IMG/M metagenome (GOLD analysis project Ga0066486, IMG submission 59591) | Freshwater sediment methanotrophic microbial communities from Lake Washington under simulated oxygen tension - Sediment Metagenome 128_HOW14 | ecosystem: Environmental > Aquatic >... | reverse complement strand
GAGCGAAGGCGTAATAGACGAGATCGCCGAATGGCGTCACGCGAGCCCACATCAGCCACCAGAAAAACAGCGTGAGCGCGGCGCCTATCCAGAACCATAGGGGAAACTTCACCGGCGTCGGCGCAGGAGGAGGCTCTACCGGCTGAAAACCGAACCACTGCGGGAAGAGCAGAAACACAATGATCCCGGCCTCGACCAGCGCCAGCGCGACAAAAATCACCAGATTGAAACCGGGAGACTCCTCGACGAACAACGGTGGAAATACCCCGAAGCCGGGCGGCAAATGCGTATCGGGATAAACGAACCAGGACACAATCAACGGCAACACCAACGACAACAACACCGGCCAGATCAAGCCTCGCTTGGACTGCATGAAACGGCTTCCTTTCTTTTCGTTGTTAAAGCTTTTTTATTCAGTCCGCTAATCGATCTTGCTCACCTGCAATTCCAACTCGAGTTGCTTGCGTTTGCGCTTGTTCTGATACATGCGCGTATCGGCAATATGTTTGAGCTCACTCTTGCCGACAGCCTCATGAAAATGCACGTGACCGGCACTGGCGCCGGCGAATTCGAAACCCGAGATATGCATTCTGCGGATCGCATTCGCCAGGATGGACTCCAGCCATATCACGTCGCCGCCAGGGCAGGTAATCGCGAACTCGTCCCCGCCGATGCGATAGAGCCGGCCATTACCGTCCAGGCATTCGACAAGATGATGCGCAAAGCTGCGCAGCAGATCGTCGCCGCGCACGTGGCCGTATTGATCGTTGTAATACTTGAGGCCGTCGAGGTCGATGAAGGTCAGGCTTGCCTGATTGGATAGTTGATCCAGTTCGACATCCAGCGCATAACGATTCGCCAGACCGGTAAGCGCATCGGTATGGGCTATCCGGTTGCTGAGTTCCATGCGTTCCAGCGCGATTTCCTTTTCATGGTGCAATTGCGCGAATTGGTAGGAAAGCACCAGCGCCAGCAATATCACCTCGACCGCCACGGCCAACAGGCCGACATGCTCGATGTAAACGGTATACACCCCATTCAATTGCGCCTGCGAGATGGCGACCGCGCCCAGCGAAAAGAAGACGGCAATCGCTACCAGATAAAGCCTGGCTGAAACGCTGCCCTGGCGGGTGCGCACAATACCTGCGGTCAAACCGTAACTCAGGAACAACGCAACTCCGTATCGATCCAGTTCCAGCGACCAGTTCGGCTTGACGGCAGCAAGGAGCGCAAATGTGCCCATAATCGCAAGCAGAACGATCCCGGCCTTGTAGAGGCGGGGTTGCGAGATATTGCCGATTTCCAGCAAGGCCATTACGAAGACGATGTAGGCGGCATTGGAAAACAGTATGGGCAGACTGACCAGATAGATCCAATGCATGCCGAACAATTCGGGGAACACCAGCAGGGCACTGCCGTTGAACAGGAAATTGCCGAGGATGAAAAGCGAATACATTCCTTCGGCAGCACGCCTGCGTACCAGTGCCAGCGCGGCATAATAAAAGCCCAGCCCGAGGAATACGCCCATCCCGAACAACACAAGCGCGTTGGCAGGCTTGATGGCTTGACGATAATCCTTCAGGGTGTCGAGATAAGGCTCGGGAGCGCCGAGATAAAACGGAGACTCGATCTCCGTGACCAAATGGTATCGACCTGCCGGAAGCTCAAGCTCTCGTCCATGCCGCAGGAAGAAAGGATTAGCCTCAGTGCTCTGGATGCCGCCCGCCTCTAACGCCACGAGCCGATTTTTCTCATCGAAAACGCGATGCCGGAAATGGCCGATGACGCTCGTATTCTTGAAATCGATGACATAACGACCGGGGGCATCCAGGGTGAAATCGGTCCTGAACAGGAAGCGCCCGCCAGTGACTGCCACTTTGTCAACCTGTTTGGTTTCCTGCCGGTTGGAGTCATTCAGGCTTTGCCCGGCCCCATTGTCGCTCGCGGCCTGATACCAATTCCCGACAAAATCCCGAGGTGCCGCCTGAGCGGAAAGGGAAAGCGTGAGAAGCACCCAAATTACGGATTGGACCGCATACCTGGGCAGGCTGGCAAATGACAATGGATAAGTCATGTGGTGTGCGATTGTGCTCCCTGTAAAGTTTTATTACCACCAGTTGCCGAATCTGTTGTCCGGCTACGCCAGTAGGAGTTGATCCCAAGGTTAACACTTGTTAGCAAACTACCAAGTGCTAGATATTACTTACTTTTAAAGTCAATGGATATCGCGTCTGCTCTTCCCGCCAAGCCTAAAATCAACTGCAAAGACTAGTACTAAAGTACTAAGCGTTAAATTTTACAGAGCCAATTTCTACCCAATATGGGTTAGCACTTCGGTCCAATATTCATTGCAACACGAATAGATTAGCTTGATTCCCAATATAAACCCGTGCATTACGTGACCAAAATCGCCGTCAATGCACATTAAAAATCAATCTCTTAAATGGGGGTTCTATCATGGCCATCAGCACAACCTCGTATACCAAAACACCACAAGCAGGTGACGATCTCTATACATACGATGAAGATTATCTTCTGGATTCAACCATCTTCAACGCTACGACCAATGTCGTAACGCTGGACGTGATGTCCAACGATCTTGGCGGCAATGCGAAAAAACTGTTTTCGATTGCCGATGCCAATGGTAATCCGATCGATCCTTCCAGCTTGCTGACGGCAGATACTGCCGGCCAATGGGAAACCACCGACCTCGGCAATCGTATCCGCATCTATAACGGCAAGATCGAATACGACATCAGCGGTTCATTGGGCGCCGGTGGAATTGAATCCCTGGCTGAAGGCCAGAGCATTCAGGACAGCTTTATCTATGCCATTCGCCTCGGCAACGGCACGCTCAGCTGGGCGACGGTAAGCGTCAATATCAATGGCAACAACGATGGGCCTGTCGCCCAGGACATGACCGCCCAGGTGGACGAAGACGCGACCGTCACCATGGCCTTCGCCGCCGATGACATCGATAGCGACGACGACCAGGCGAGCCTGACCTACTCCATCGTGGAAGGCCCGGCCCAAGGCAGCGTAATCGTCAACGGCGACGGTACGTTTACCTTCGATGCTGCCGACTTCGACAGTCTTCCTGCGGGCGAAACCGTGGATGTGACGTTTACCTACAAGGCCACGGACGGCCATGGTGCGGAATCGGCAGTAAAAACCGTGACTGTCACGATCACAGGCGTCAACGATCCGGCCTCGATCAGCGCATCCGCAACGGAGGACACCAGCGTTACCGAGGATGGCGGCGTTGCCAATGGCATTGTCGGGGATGCCGCCGCTGGCGGCCAGCTCACCGTAAGCGACGTGGATAACGGTGAGGCGAAATTCCTGACGCCCGCCAGCTTGGCCGGCGTCTATGGCGACTTCACATTCGATGCGGCTACCGGAGCATGGACATATACGCTCGATCTGGGCAAGTCGGATGTCCTTGCAGAAGGCGAACCGGCTACCGACGTGCTGACCGTGACCTCATTCGACGGTACTGTCAGCCTTGACATCACTGTCAACATCACAGGCAGCAACGATGCAGCCGTCATCAGCGGAGACATCGCCGGCAGCGTCATCGAAGCCGGCTCAAGCAACGCAGGCGGCACACCTGCCGTTAACGGCACATTGCTGTCTGCCGATGTGGACAATACCGATAACTCTTTCCAGGCAGTGACAACGGCTACCGCCAGCGTCCTGGGCTATGGTTCGTTTACCGTCACCGCGGACGGCGTCTGGACTTATACCCTGGATAATACAAACGGGACGGTTCAGGCACTCAATAATGGCGACACGCTGACAGATAGCTTCGTAGTGAAGTCCGAGGATGGTACCGAGCAAACCGTTGACATTACCATCCATGGCGCAAATGACGTCGTGAATCACGCGCCGACGGATATCTCGCTCAGCGTCACTCCGCTCGGCGGCAACGATTTACCTGCTGCCAATACCGTTTTCGGCACCTTCGCCACCACCGATCCGGACGGAGACAGCGCATTCACCTACTCCCTGCTGGCCGGCAGTTCCTCAGGCTTTTCGATCGATGCCAACGGCGGCCTTTCCGGTTCGGCCGCTCTCGCCAGCGGCACCACATACACGCTCAATGTGCAAACGCAGGATAGCGGCGGGCTGACGTATTCGGAAACATTCAACATCATTACCGGGACCAACGCCGCCAATCAGCCGGTTGTGGGCGAAGCGTCGGCAACGCTGTCCGGCGACGACATTCTCTATGGCCTGGGAAATGCCGACTGGGTTTTTGGAGGTTCGGGGAACGACACCATCTTTGGCGGCGCGGGTGACGACAAAATATACGGCGGCGCCGGCAACGACACCCTGACCGGCGGCAACAATCATGACACCTTTTTCTTCCGCGCCTCCGATGCCGGCGGCGTCGATACCATCACCGACTTCACCCTAGGCGGTGGCGGCAGCGATAGCATTGATGTCTCCGACTTGCTGACCGGCTACACCAACGCCAACAAGGATGCTTTCCTCCAGCTCAGGGAAGAAAACGGCAACACTATCCTGAGCGTGAATGGCGACGGAGCCGGTTCTGACTTCCAGGATGTGGTCGTTTTGCAGGGCGTCACCGGCTTGAATCTGACGACGCTGCTGCCCAACCTCGATGTAAGCGCATAGTTTCAGTCACATGCAACGGGAGTCTCAGGACTCCCGTTTTTATTTCCCCCATTTCTTTCAGCAGCCGGAAGCAAAAAAACGTCACTCATGCTCTGCATGGCGTTCCAATTGCAGCTTACGCTCAGGCAGCCGCAATAGCGGTTTTACGTCGCAATCGCGCAAATCCTCTTCATTGCGGAATTTCACCGAGGCTTCGCCGGCTTTGATCTCGGCCGCGATCGCAGCGATGCTGACCTGCCAGTGACGGATGAGGGCCGCCCAATCGGGAAAGCGGTCTTCGGGAAAGAGCTTGCGTGCGCCGTCGAGCGCACATACTCCCGGCAGCACTTCCGCCGAGTCTGCGATACCGATGAACTTCTGCTCCGCCGCCTGCACCTTGGCGAAACAGACGGCGGCCACTTCGCCGTCGCGTAACGCGAGTGCCGCATAAATCGGCAACTGCGGCTCCGCGATGCGCTCTTCTGCCCAGCTTTTGTGGCTGACGCTGGCGCCCGTCTTGTAGTCGAGCACCACCAGCCGCCCATCCGGCAACTCATCCACCCGATCCAGCACCAGATTGACCTGCAAGCCGTCGATATCGAGGCAGATGCGGCGCTCGCATTCCAGCACCGAAAACGGCTCGCGTGTTTTCTCCAGCTCCAGCCAGGCAGCCAGAATCCGCTGCAAGCGGAGTTTTTCGAGAGCGGCGAACTGCGGCGGCAAAGGCTCATCCGACTGTTCGACAAATTGCCGTATCCCCGCTTCCACCGCCATGCTTGTGGCGGCGCCCAGCGCAGCTTCGTCCATCGCATGGAGATCCGCCGAGGTGCGGCCCGTCCAGAACGCCTGCAATACCATATGCAGCAGATTGCCGCGTGCCAGCGCATCCAGCCCCTCCACCGGCTCGTCCAGCGCGCGCGCACCCAGCCGGTATTGGTAATAGGCCCATGCCGGGCAGATCGCCTGCGCCTTGAGCAAACCGGTTCCGCCGCGTTGAATCTCCCCTGGGGCTACCGGCGGCGCCACATGATCGTCCAGCCACTGCATCCCGGAAGGTTGCGCCAAGCGCTCCGCCAGAGTAGCAGCCAACTCGGGCATCTCGGCTTGCTGCGGAATTTCGCTCAAAAGCGGGCTGGGGCGCAATTCACGCTCGCCGTCGCGGTGCGACCATGAAAATATGATCTCCGCGGCGCCGTGCATCAGCCGCGCATGTATCGCCTGGGCGAACTCGGTCTGTACGCCGCTGCATGCATTCGGGGCATTCGCCCGCCGTTGCGCTTCGGCGGGCAGCAAAGGATTGGGCCGGGGCGGCGGCGGCCATTGATGGTCGTTCATCCCCAGCACCCACATCGCATCCAGCGGCGCGGCAGCGGCTTCGAGCATGCCCATGACGAGCAGCCGAGGCTCGCCTTCGGCCTCGGGCTGAAAGATACGCTCCTGCACGAGGCGGGATAAGCGATGCAATGCCGCGCCTGCATCCAGCGGCCCGAGTAGCGCATCCAGCATGCCGAAATCATTCAGCGCCGCTTCCCAGGCCTGCCGTGCCTGGAATTCGTGACTGGAAAGACTGCGCTCGCCCGGCCAGCCGGCCACCTTGAGCAAGCCTGCGAATGCCGCGGCCCACGCCCGGGCGGATTGTTTGCGCGGCCAGCCGGCGATTGCGGCGCCGATCGCCTCGAGATGCTGCACCAGCCGCGCAACGCCCAAGCCGTCCAACTGCGCCTTGCGTGCCAGCCGCAGCAGTTGTTCGAGCTGCAATCGCGGAGAAAGCCTGCTGCGCATGCGCGCTTCGAGCCGCGCCCGCGCGTCCGCCTCGCCGACACCGGCCGACCAGTGAACGTCGCGCAGCAGCATTCCTGCGTCCTGTTGCGGAATACGGTAGCGTCGAACCGACAGCCGCAATAGCGATAACGCGCAGGCAATGATCGAATGCGCGGAAAGCGGATCCCCCAATGAAAAATCGTAAGAACGCGGCATTTCCGCGCGAGCGGGATGAATCGAGGCCGGGTGCAAGGCGTCATCGAGCATGGCAAGCAGCCTGGCGCGCAACACGCCCAGCTCCGGCGCGACAATGGCAAGCCGCGCCTGCGGCTCCTGTGCAAGTCGACGCGCGGCCCACGCCACCGCTGCGCGGCATTCCGCTTCGGCGTCGTCGCAGGCGATCTGCAGTGCGGACGCCGGTTGATCGAATCCGAGTGGCAAACGTAGCACCTGCACGCCGCGCGCGGTCAACGCTTCCAGCAGGCGTTTTTCCTGTGGGCTGAACCGGTCGAATCCGGCGAGATGGAGCTCGGCGGGCAATGATCCCACGCCGCGCTGAATGGCATCGATCTGACGGTCCAGGTAGCGCGCCGCGTCGAGCGTCTGGTGCTGTCGGCAAAGCGCCTGAAAAGTCTCGCGCCAGCGCAGGAACTGCCGGGTTTCCTCGGTCTGCTCGCCGCCTGCGAGGTGGACATTCCATTCGATCAGGAGCCGATTGGCTTCGGCGGCAGATTGCGCCAGGCCAGCCATATCGAACAGGGCCTGCGCTGCATTGCCCTGCGTGTTTTTCTCGATGGCACGCTCCCACAGCAGGCGTTCTGCCATGTTGTCCAGCATCTGCCTCGGCAGGTAATCAGCCGGAAGCTCGCCTGCCAGCATGGCACGCGTGATCGCATCATCCAGCCATTGCGACAAGGTAAGGATGGTCGGCGGCTGCCATTGCGTCGCCCCGCGCGCCCGCTGGATGCGCCCCAGCTCCAAGCGGAGACTGCGCGCAAGCCGAGCCGTCGAGCACAGAACAAGGGCATTTCCGGCCATGCCCTGCGGCATATGATCAATTATTGCCAAATCCCCCTCCTGATATAGAATACCCAGAAAAATTGGCCGATTATTCGGTAATGCGGCGCACGACCACGCCTGAGCATTATCTTGCCTGAACCGGTTCAAGCGCACTTTGAGCCAACTGAAGCAGCTCTAAGGATACTTGACAAGTATTATAAAAATTAAGGGCGCCGAATCGTGACACCTCCATTTTTTTCCCGCCTGCGCGTCCAGATTCCGCTTGCATTCGTCAGCCTGTCGGCCATTGTGGCAATCCTGATTTCGGTCGATCATCAGCGCGACACCGCAGAGCGTATCGTCAGCGAGAACCGCGATCTCCTGCACATCATGATGCTGCAGCTGGACGGCATGATCGCCAACGACACCTTCGAAGAGAGCATGTTACAGGGAGAAAGCCGGATTCCGACGACCGCCTTGCATACCAACATGCGACGGTTGCTGCTGGTGGACGAGCAAAACCATGTATTGCAGGCATCGGACAGCGACTGGCTGGGCAAAACTGCATCCGAAATATCGGCGTTTCGACCCGATCTCGCCTTGCTCGCGCAAAAAAGACAACGTGGCGAAATCCTGAGCAACAACAATGAAACCTTGCTCTATGGCTATTACCCTTTGCCGTTGGGCGTGCAATTGTCCGGCACAAACGCGCGCCAGCGCTGGGGCACCCTGTTCGTGGAGTACGACCTTGGCGAACCTCTAGCCCAGGCGCGACGCCACGCCATGAACAAGGCGTTTCGTTTTCTCGGCCTTTCCCTTGCAGCGGCAATCCTGCTCGGCATGCTGATTGACGCGCTCGTTTCACGACGCACAGAACGGCTGGTGTCCATCGCCAGCCGCATTGCCAGCGGTGAAATGAGCGCGCGCTCGGGGCTCGTCAAACCCGACGAAATCGGCCTGCTGGGCCGAGCCATCGACCGGATGGCCGACGACCTGGCGGCCGACCGCGAAGCACTGGGCCGCGAGCGCAAGTTTTCCGAGGACGTCATCCAGTCTGTCACCATCCCGCTGTTCATCCTCGACAAGGATCATCGCGTCATCATCTGGAATCGCGCCTGCGAAATGCTGACGGGCATCAAGGCCATCGACATCGTTGGCACCACGGAAGCCTGGCGTGCTTTTTATTCCCGCCCTCGCCCTTGCCTCGCCGACCTGGTGCTGGACGGCAAGAGCGGCCAGGCTGGCGAGTATTACCAGGTCGTCGGGTCTTCGGTTTTCAATGCCCACAGCTTCCATGCGGAAAACTGGTTCTCCGGGCTCAACGGTCAGGATCGCTACCTGATGTTCGACGCGACGCCGATTTATGGCAACGACGGGAAACTGATCGCGGTCATCGAAAACCTGCAGGACATCACCAGCATCAAGAAAGCCGAGGATCACCTGCGGCTCACCGGTCAGGTCATCGAAAGCACGCGCGAGGCCATCGTGATTACCGATGCGGAAAACCGCATAGTTTCGATTAACCGTGCATTTACCGATGTCACCGGTTACGCGCGGGAAGACGTGCTCGGTCGCGATCCATCGATGCTGGCCTCCGGCAGACATGACAAGGCCTTTTTTCACAATATGTGGGAAAGCCTGCATGTGCGCGACTCCTGGCAGGGAGAATTATGGAATCGGCGCAAGAATGGGGAGGTTTTCCCGTTATGGACCAATATCAGTTCGATTCGTGACAATAACGGCAACCTGACGCATTTTGTAGCCATTTTTGCCGATATCAGCGAGCACAAGGCAACGCTGAAGCACATCGAGTTTCTTGCTCATCACGACACGCTGACCAAGCTGCCCAACCGCCTGCTCCTGCTCGACCGCCTGCAACAGGCGATCAATCTGGCAGAGCGCGAGAAGCATCGCGTCGCGCTGATGTTCCTCGATCTCGACCGGTTCAAGCAGGTCAACGACAGTCTTGGCCACCATGTTGGCGACGACCTACTGGTCGCGGTAGTGGAACGCCTAAAATCCTGCGTGCGCGAAACCGATACCATCAGCCGCCAGGGTGGCGACGAATTCGTTATCGTGCTGCCCGACATCCTCGACAGCAATGCCGCCACCATCATCGCCGAAAAAATCCTTGAAACGCTGCGCGAGCCTTTCGTCATCGACGGACACCAGCTTTCAACCTCGTTCAGCATCGGCATCAGCCTGTACCCCGATGATGGCCGCGAAATCGCCACGCTGATGCAGAACGCCGACACCGCGATGTACCACGCCAAGGAAAGCGGCCGCAACAATTGTCACTACTACGATGAATCGATGAACGCCAACGCAGCGGAACGCCTGAAATTGCAGAACAAGCTGCGCCAGGCGATGGAGCATGGCGAGTTCATGCTGCATTTTCAGCCGCTGATATCGTTAAAAGATCACACCATCATCGGCTGCGAAGCGCTGCTGCGTTGGAAAAGCGCGGAAGACGGCTGGGTTCCGCCGGCCAAATTCATCCCGTTGGCGGAAGAAACCGGATTCATTCTCAACATCGACGCCTGGGTGCTGCGCGAAGCCTGCCGACAAGCCCAGGAATGGGTCAACATCGGCCTGCCGCAGCTCACCGTCGCCGTCAACATCTCGGCGCTGCAATTCAAGCGCGGCAGGATACTCGACAGCGTCAACGAAGCGCTCGCCGCGTCCGGCCTCGCCCCCAACCATTTGGAAATCGAACTGACCGAATCGGTGCTGATCCAGGATACGCAGCACACCCGCAAGCAGCTCAACCAGTTGAACAGCCTCGGCGTGCGCCTGTCGATCGACGATTACGGCACCGGTTATTCCAATCTGTCTTACCTCAAGCAACTGGACGTGGACAAACTCAAGATCGACCAGTCTTTCGTCAAGGATATGCTGGTCGACGAACTCGACGCCATCATCGTCCGCTCCACGGTTGAACTCGCGCATAATCTGGGCCTCCAAGTGCTTGCCGAAGGCGTGGAGGATCAGGCCATCCTGACGCTGCTGCAAAACCTCGGATGCGACCAGGCACAGGGTTACCACATCGGCAAGCCAATGCCGCCCAAGGAGTTCGAAAAACTGCTGCGCAGCAAGCTTTGAACGCCCGCCCCCTCCGCAATGGATTCCGCAGTTTTATGGCACAGCGGATGAAACCCACTAAAATAGCTTCATCATGAGTGAATACAAAAACTACATCACCCCGGAAGGCTACGCCGTCCTCAAGGAAGAGTTCGACCAGCTGTACAAAGTCGAGCGCCCCAAGGTCGTAAGCGATGTTGCGTGGGCGGCCGGCAACGGCGACCGCAGCGAAAACGGGGATTACATTTACGGGAAGAAGCGCCTGCGCCAGATCGACTCGCGGCTGCGCTTCCTGATGAAACGCATGGATGCGGCGGAAGTGGTCGACCCGGCACGGCAGCAAGGGCTGGACAAGGTATTTTTCGGCGCCTGGGTCACGCTGTATTCGCTTACCCACGACACCGAGCATACTTACCGCATTGTCGGCCAGGATGAACTCGATCCGGGTAAAGGCTACATCAGCTGGATTTCGCCTCTGGCGCGCGCGCTGATGAAAAAAGGCGAAGGCGACACGGTACGGCTGGAGACGCCGGGGGGAGAAGAGGAATACGAGGTTATTGCCGTGAGCTACAGTGCTCCGCAGTAAGCGCCTGCTGCTGCCCGGCCGGCTTCAATTGCACTTGTTCAGCATGCGCGCCGCTTCGGTACATTGAAACGGTGCGTGGTCAGCTTTGCTTTCGGCAGATTGATGTTTCGCATGCGCGTCCTTGACCGTCCGGGCCGGATCCAGGCCAGGCGGCCCGGTTTCCACCGGCGATGCTGCGGACGGAGACTCGAAAAAATGCGATAACAGCAGCACCAAAGCCGATAGCC
>Ga0066486_1000398_pt1 | contig 11310 bp, 6 predicted proteins | sample LakWasM128_HOW14_2_FD_59591 | JGI IMG/M metagenome (GOLD analysis project Ga0066486, IMG submission 59591) | Freshwater sediment methanotrophic microbial communities from Lake Washington under simulated oxygen tension - Sediment Metagenome 128_HOW14 | ecosystem: Environmental > Aquatic >... | reverse complement strand
TTCATAACGGTAAATACGATCTCATCTTTACGACGGAAAATATCCAATCGGAACTGGTGAGTTCACTGAAACTTTTTGAAGAGAAAATGGTTTTAGTTTCTAAGAATGCCATCGACCCGAAAGAAGCTTCTGATCATACTTGGATTGTGTATTCAGAACAGGATCACCTCTTTCAGCTTTTCAAAAAACGGTCGCAAAAAATTGTGGTGGTAAACTCAATCACTACGATCTTGAAGCTCGTTAAAAAGGGTGTTGGAATTGCGATCGTTCCTGATCACACGGTGGATGATACAAACCTCAAGTCTTATGACCTTAAAGGTCTTCAAAAGCAGCATATTCATCTTTCAAGTCTGAACTTTCAGACGATGCCTGCGCATATAAAACAGCTATTTGATTTGATTAAAAAGAAATGATGCGAGTTACATAGTCCAGACTATGTAGATTTGCGTTAGAACTGACAGCTCATTTTGCCTGAAAGAATTTTTCCATCTTCGCAGACTGTAATCTCAATCAGATTTTTTTCCTGATAACCTTTGAGCGTATAGAGTTTTTCAATCACATGGCCTTGTCCGAAGCCTGTTTTCTTCACATATGGCCATCTGACTTTCACACCAACAACTTCCACTCCTTCACTAAGACCGAAGTGCACTCCGCTTTCATTTTGAGAAGGAAGTCCGCCTTGAGTGTATTCAACCCAGCGCCGCTGGACGATTTTTTTGTTTTTGGTTTGAGTATAAAGCATCACCATCGCACCAATTGCTTCCGTGTTGGATTTGATACCGTTCACATGAACTTTAATGGAACGTTTGCCGATGAGTTTCTGATTATTTTGAAAAAGATAAAGCCTTGGCGGAATGTCTGCTTTGCGGATGTTGTTCTGAGACGTGAGGATGTCCATGAGACCGTCTTTGTTCACATCGAGAGTAATAGTGCCGGTTGGATTTACGACATCGATACCAAGCTGAGAGCCGACGTTAACGAAGGCTTTGGTTTCATCCTGCTCAAACATCACAAGACGTGAATATGGAGGAAATCCGGAGTTATCAACCAGGAGATCAACTCTTCCATCGTTATTGTAATCAACCCACACGCCTCTTCTATCACCTTGGTTCCATGATTCCGATGTGGCATCACTTAAGTATTCAGTGCGAAGAAAGTACGGGGGATAGATATCTTTCGATCCGGTAAGGATACTTGAACGGTCGACGGATTCATTATCGTAAGCGTGAGAAAGCTCGCCGAGGAAGATGTCCATAATGCCATCGTCATTGTAGTCAGTGCATGCGCTGAAAAAGGAACGTCCGCCGCCAGTAGGAATGAGACTTCCATCAGGGTCGGATGCATAATTTGAGATTGGGCCGATATCATCCATGTATCGTTCACCAGTGCGCGACTCTTTCAGATTCATCCAGAGTTTATTTTTATGGCCTGATGATGAGACAGTCATGATATCCGGAAATCCATTCTGATCGATATCACATGTTGAAGCACCGTATGTTGGCTTGGCGTTCGGTGGATAAAGATGAGAAGAAAGTTTATCTGTTTCCCCTCTCAATACGGTTGAAACGTCTTCAAACTTCCCTTTGTTATTTCTGAGAAGTCGGTCCGCGACCGGAAGATATTGTCCATTTTTATTTTCAAACCAATTTGAAACAAAAATATCTGACCAGCCATCAAGATCATAATCAATGATTGTGAGACCTGACGTTGGTTCAACCGGGGTTGTAAAGGCTTTTGGATCTTCTTTGAACTGCAATTTTCCAGACCACACTTCACCGTAATAAATTTTAATGGGAATCTGACTCACTTCACTACGTTGATTCAGAACACCTGAGATGAGATCAGGAATTCTGTCTTTGTTCATGTCGTAGAAGAGCATGAAACTCGCTTTAAAATCAATCGGGAGTGGATCATGTGACCAGAACTCAAACTTATTCGAGCTCTTGTTCCAGACATAAAATTTCGGCCGTGAATAATAAGTGGGAAGAATAACCAAATCTGTATGCCCGTCAAAATTCACATCAACAGCGTTGAATGTAACGGCAAAAAGACCACCAAGTCCATATTCGTTGGTCTTATCAAGAAAAGAATCACTCTCTTTCAGAGTGGGACCATAGTTAGCAGTCTGGACTTTTTTTGAAAGCGAATCCAGTTCCTCTGCAAGCTTGATGGATTCTTCATCAGCACTTTTTTTAGGAACCGAAGAACAGGAAATTAAAAAGAGAGAAAGAAGGCCCGCAGATGCGAGCCTTCCATTTAAATTAGAAATCAATGATGTCAAAACCGAAGCCGTCTCTTTCAGAAACTGCCTTCGAAATTTTAGGAATAAGCTTGTCGTAGCTTGAGCCAAGACGCTTATAGTTTTTCGTGAACGATTGACGGCTGTCTCTCATAATGAGCTCAGTCATTAGAGAAACGTAGTCTTTATCACTCTGAGAAACTTCAGACTTGTTAAGGATTGAAGTTGTACGAGAAAGAACACAAAGCTGAACATAAAGCTCGATCGCCATGTTAGCGATACGAAGCTGAAGAAGTTCATTACCGATAATGCTCTTACCGTGCTTGATAATTGTATTTTCAACTGCAATTGAGAAATCTTTCAATGAACTTGAGAAGTGATTAGCGTGACCTTCCAGAGAAGAGTGAACTTTTGTAAGAGTCTTAGAGCCAAACTTCTTACTTACGCGTTTCTTCGCAAAGTTCGAAAGAACACCAAGAGACTTAATTGGATCCTGGATAGCTTTTGAAACATCAGAAATCTTACCTAGTTCTTTAAGATCATCAGATGGACCTTTGATACCAGAAAGAGCTGTGAAGATACGAAGGATTTCGTTTGTTCCTTCGAAAATCAAATTAATTCGACAGTCACGCATGATGCGCTCATAAGGATATTCCTTCATGTAAGCGTTACCCGCAGCGATCTGAGTTGCTTTATCAATTGTGTCCCAAAGTTTTTCAGAACAATAAACCTTACAGATTGCTGACTCATGTTCGAACTGGTGCATGCCCTGAGTGATTTTACCCGTCGTCATGTAAACCATCGACTCACATGCGTAGATGTTAGCTGCCATCGTCGCAAGTTTTTCCTGAATTAGACCGAACTGATCGATCGATGAACCGAACTGCTTACGCGCTTTCGCCTGAGCAGTTGCAAGCTTAAGGATCATTTTCATCCCACCTACTGAACCAGAGCCAAGAGAAAGGCGACCTGTGTTCAGAACGTTCATCGCAATCTTGAAGCCTTTTCCAGGCTCGCCGATGATGTTTGAAGCAGGAACTTTGACGTTATCGAAGTAAACTGCGCGAGTTTCAGAAGCGCGAATACCCATTTTGTCTTCTTTTTCACCGAAAGAGATACCTTCTCTTTCTTTTTCCACGATAAAGCATGAGATTTTCTCAACCTTGCCGCCTTTACCGTCATCGTGTTCAGTTTTTGCAAACACTGAATAGAAACCAGCGAGACCGCCGTTTGTAATCCAAAGTTTGTTACCGTTAATTGTGTATGTACCATCAGCGTTTTTCACAGCTTTTGTCTTAATTGAGTAAGCATCAGAACCTGAGCCTGGCTCAGTTAAACAAAAAGCCGCGAACACTTCACCTGAAGCAAGTTTAGGAAGCCAGTGTTTTTTCTGTTCTTCGTTTCCTTCATTCACAAGCGCTTTAAAACCGATCGACTGGTGGGCACCAAGAGTTGTAGCAACTGCACCGTCGATTCCCGCAACTTGTGAGAAGACACGTGCATAAAGAGTCGTATCAAGTCCAAGACCGCCGTACTCTTCGCCTACTCCAAGTCCGCACAGACCGAGGCCTGCAAGACCTTGTAAGACTTCGGCAGGAATCTTGGCATCTTTATCGAGTTTTGCTGAATCGATATTTGTTGCTGCAAATTTATCAACAGCATCTGTCATGGCCTTTGCCATTTCGACCTGATTTTCTGAAAAATGCGGGTATGGGAAGACTTCTTCCTCGTGAACTTCACCGTAGAACATAGCTGCTACGATTGAAGGAATCTCTTTTTGATTTTCATTTGCTGACATAAGGGCCTCTTTGAAGAATGAAAAGTTATCTCTGACATTATAATGTTCGATCTAAATAAAAGTATAGAAAATCCGGCCCATTTAGCGCAATAAGCTTAAGACAAAAGACGACTGTTTTCATCAAGAGAAATCCCGATCAATTCACTTCAATTTAAATCGATTCTTGAGTGCTTGCACATCACATTAAATATGAAGACAATAAATTGATGATAAATAAATTCAAAGACTTCCTTAAAAATGTTCTCAAACGAAAGAGCTCAAGTGACTCTTCTGATCAGGATGAATTTCTTGAAGAAGAAATTATTGAAGAAGGCATTGGCGAAGAAGATAAAACTGGTGAAACACCACTTCCAGATTTAAGCGAAGATGATGCTCCGAAAGCTTCTTGGAAAGATAAATTCAAAGTTACTATTCCGTCATTCAGAAAAAAACAATCAGATGTTTCTGATGATATTTCTGTAGATACTCCGGAAGAATCAACCAGAGATATTCCTGCATTTTCAGAGGAAGACAAGACTGGTGCAACCCCCTTGCCTGCTTCTTCTGACTTAAAACCATCATGGAAAGAAAAATTCTCGCAATCTCTTTCTGGTTTCAGATCGAAACTCGGAAGCGTCAATGCTCGTGAATGGAAATTGCCCGAAGGATTCAAATCTAAGGGCGGCGAAGGAGTTAGTCTTCTTTCTCCAAGCTTAAGTAAGAACATTGAGAAGTTTCTTTCTCGTGAAGCGCGCGAAACGATCCATCAGGTTTCACTTGTCGCCATTATTTGCGGCCTTACCTACACGATTGGTAAAGTGACTGCACTCGCTCTTAAAGGTCCTCCTGCTGTTGATTCAGCAAAAGATTTTGTTGTTGATATCGATATGGACAATGACTTTAATGCCGGAACTTTGAATCAAGTAAGAAGCATTAACATCTTCAGAACAAATTCTGGAACCAAGAAGAATCCAAAGCTTGCTGATACAAAATGTGAAGCAGCTTCACAGGAAAGTTCTCTTCCTATCAAACTCGTCAATACGATCGTTCTCCAGGATACAATCAAGTCACTTGCTTCTGTTCAGGTTCGCGGAGATCGTGATCTTCAGGAAGTTCGTGAAGGCGATCAGATTTCTGATATGGCAAAGATTTTCAAGATCACGCGTCTTGAAATTCTTGTGAAGAACCTAGAAAGTGGCGTGTGTGAATCAATTGCTTCTGAAAAAGCTCGTGATGCCCGCTCACCGATTTCAGTTATGTCTCCTTCGCAAAGCCGTCAGTTCAAAGCTAATAAGAAAATGTCCGGGATTGATAACGTTGGGAACAAGTTCGCAATCTCGAAAGCCCTTCTTGATGACAAGATGAAAGATATTGCATCGATCCTTACTCAGGCACGTGCCATCAAGATTCAGAATCCTGATGGATCTCTAGCGTTCAAACTGACAGAGATGGATCCGCAGGGAATTTTTCCTTACCTTGGTCTTCAGGATCAGGACATCATCACGTCAATTAATGGAAAACCAATCTACGATATGAATGAAGTCATGTCGTTGTTTGCACGAATTAAAAATTTGGATAACCTTCAGCTCGGTGTGAAGCGTGAAGGGACAGACTCTGTACAAGAGTATTCCATCAAGAAATAAGGACGAGCAAAAATGAAGACAAGACGTCAGAAAAAGCATTTTATGAGCAGTATGCTTTTTGTCTCTCTCCTGATGGGAAGCTTTGAAGCCCAGGCACAATTTAATAAATATCGTTCACAAACGAGATTTAATACAAACTCTGGTAACGGTACTCCTCCAGCGCAAGGCGGTCCTGCTCCTGATGGCGCAGCTCCGACGAACACTGATGTTGAATCGATGTCAGCTGAAGATGCAGCAGCAGCTTTAAAAGCAGCTGAAACAATCGAAAACACGACAGAAACTGCTGATGTTCCGGAAGAAACAGAAAACGATAATGCATTTGAGCCCGATGCTGATGACGAAGCTAACCAAACGACATTTGGTGACCGCCCTTCTCCGCAACAAAACGCTCAGCCTAAAAGCAACAAATATGTAAACTTGAATCCTGAAACTGCATTCGGTCCTGAGATCGTTGAAAGTTTTGACTTCCCTGATACAGACATCATGGAAATTACAAAGCACATGCAGAAGCTGACAGGTATCAACCTCATCCTTGATAAAGATGTTAAAGGGAAAGTTTCAATCATCGCTCCTACTCCGATTACTGTAGGGGATGCATGGAAGGCCTATCTCGCAGCATTGAACATGGCCGGTTATTCACTGATCAAGACTGGTGCTTTCTACAAAGTTATCAATGCTCGTGATATCCGTTATACACCGACAAAAATTTATACAGGTAACTACACTCCTGATACTGAAAACTATGTGATGAGAGTTATCTCACTTAAGTCTGTATCAGCTGCTGAGATTGCACGTAACTTCCGCCCATTCATGTCTCGTTACGGACGAATCATCGATATCAAACAAACAAACACAATCATCATCGCAGACACAGGTTCAAACATTAACCGTCTTGCGAAAATGGTGAAGTTCCTCGATGTTCCTGGTCACGAAGAGACTCTTCAGATCGTGAAAGTGAAGAACTCATCTGCGCAGGAAATTGCAAAGCTTCTTGATAGTATTCTTAAAGGTGGATCTGGCGGCGCTGCCGGCAGAGCTGGCACTGCTACTCCGAGATTCACAGGATCTGCGGGTGGTACAGAATCAACCTCTATGATCTCAAGAATTATTGCTGAACCGAGAACAAACTCAATTATCGCCATGGCAAATGCTGAAGGCGCAAAACAGTTGCGTGATCTGATCAACAAGCTGGATGTAAAACTTGTTTCATCAAGTTCAAACCGCGTTCACGTTTACTACCTGAACTATGGTGATTCAGAAGAACTTTCTAAGACTCTTTCTTCGATCGTTTCTGGTGCAGTTGATAAGGGCGGTGCTGCAGGTGCTGGTGGTGCTTCAAGATTTACATCATTCGGTGGCGGCGGCTCGGGTGAAAACCCAATTTTCTCAGCTGAAGTTAAAATTACATCTGACAAAAACAATAACGCTCTTGTAGTAACTGCCTCTCCTACCGATTGGTTGACTCTTAAAGACGTGATTGGAAGACTTGATATTCCCAGAGACCAGGTTTATGTTGAGGGGATGATTTTAGAGGCCAACGTGACTAAGAACAGAGCATTCGGTGTTGAATACATCGGTGCTTACGGACTCGGAGCTGTTGCCCGTTCAGGTTTTACAGGCGCCAGTTCAGATATCCTGAGCTTGATTGCAACTGGAAGACCTACTTCACTCGGCGGATTTTTCGGAGGTGTGGGTTTAGGTCCTACTCGTGAAATCCCTGTTTCAACCGGTACTGGTACAGGTGCTTCTACTCAAACGGTAAAAGTAAACGCAGTAAACGCATTCATTAAAGCAGTTGCTTCTCACTCAAGCACAAACATCCTTGCGACTCCGCAGATTCTTGCACTTGATAATACTGAAGCGACGTTTGAAATTGGTGATACGGTTCAGGTTCGTAACTCTACAATCGCCCAGGGTGGTGTGCAGAACTTCAGTTCTACTCCACAGGAAGCGAAGCTTTCTTTAAAGATCACTCCACAGATCAACAAAGTAACAAGATTTGTGAAGCTTAAAATCAATCAGAAGATTGATGACTTTAAAGGAACCGGGGACCCGAACTCAGGCGTGGGTCTACCAACAACGACTCGTTCTGCGATTACAGAAGTTATGGTTCGTGACAGAGATACAATCGCGATGGGTGGTATGCTTCGTGACCGTGAATCAATCGATAATGCCAAGATCCCTATCCTTGGTGATATTCCGGTTCTTGGATGGCTCTTTAAGAACAAGTCGAGAAGAATTGAGAAAGTTAACTTACTCTTCTTCATGACTCCAAAAATTCTTTCTCCATACGCAAAGACTGCTTCTGCTAACACGAAAGCTGTTCTTGAGAAGAGATCGAAAGGTATGAAACAAATGTTTGATGAGGATGAAAAAGATCCTAACGAACACGTAACAAAACAGTTGAATGCAAAACTTGATCAGCAGATCGCAGGTCCCCTTTATGACCTGACAGATGCCGGTCATTACAAGAATCTCAATAACGAAGAAATCGGTCCGGATCAGGATGCTTTAGAGGATCAACCAGAGGTTGCTCCAGCTCCTTCAAATCTAGATGAACCGAACTATCAAGAGATTAAAGAATCGGTACAATAAGATGAATTTGAGTAATGAAGTACTCGAAAATTTTGAGCAGAGTAAAGAAAAGATAGGTGAGCTTTTAATTAAGCACACCTCTCTTACTCGCGCTCAGCTTGATGATGCTCTTGAGCAGCAACGGATTGAAGGCGGACTTTTGGGAGATGTTCTCCTCAAGAGAAATTTCATTCATCCTCATGACCTAATCAAAATTGTTTGTCATCAGATCGGTATTCCCTATCAGGCAGACATTAAGATTGAAGAAATTGATTCCAACGTCGTAAAAGACCTTTCCATCAACTACTCAAAACACCACGAAGTTCTTCCCTGCATGGAAACAGATTTTTCTGTAACTGTGCTTATGAGTAACCCTTTCAACTTCAATGTGATTAATGATCTCCACATGATCTACAAAAAAGAGATCAAGATCATCTGTACCACTCCCTTGAAAATTCAGGATGCGATTAATAAAGTGTACGAGAAAGCGAACCGTAACCTTGTTGACTCAATTGAAGATGAAGAATTTGAAGAGAACTTAGATCTTGAAGGTCCAATCGATATCCTTGACTCTACAGCTGACGAAGCACCGGTTATTCGTTTTGTGAACTCAGTTATTTTCCGTGCCGTTAAAGAAAGAGCATCAGATATTCACATTGAACCTTATGAGCGTGATGTCGTTTATCGTTTTCGTATTAACGGTGTGATGACTGAGATTCTTCGCCAGCCAAAGAAAACTCACGCTGCAGTTTCATCACGTATCAAAGTTATGGCCAGATTGGATATCGCTGAGAAGCGACTTCCTCAGGATGGTCGTATCAAAATTAAAATTGCCGGAAAGGATATTGATATCCGTCTTTCGACTGTGCCTATTCAGGCCGGCGAACGTATCGTTATGAGGGTACTTGAAAAGAACAATACTGCCCTGAACCTCGAGACTCTCGGGTTCCGCGGTAAAATTCTTGAAGGTCTTCATGAGCTTGGCGGAAGAAAACATGGAGTTCTTTACGTAACAGGTCCAACGGGTCACGGTAAAACGACGACTCTCTTTGCTGTTCTCGATAAAATCAAGACTCCGGATAAAATGATTATCACAGTGGAAGATCCGGTAGAGTATGAAATCCCTGGTATCTCGCAGATCCAGGTGAATCACAAAATCGATCTGACATTTGCCATTGCTCTTCGTTCGATTCTTCGTCAAAACCCGGATGTGGTGATGATCGGAGAGACCCGAGATAGAGAAACTGCAGAGATTGCGATTAACGCCTCTCTTACGGGTCACTTTGTGTTATCTACTCTCCACACCAACGATGCTTCATCTGCACCTACCCGACTTATCGATATGGGTGTTCAGCCGTTCCTTATTTCATCATCTCTTGCAGGAGTTCTTGCTCAGCGACTTATCAGAACTCTCTGTTCAGCGTGTAAGCAAAGAACAAATCTTTCTGATTTCGAGAAAGTGATTCTTGATGTTGATGACATTCCTGATACAGCAACAATTTTCAAGCCGGTCGGATGCCCTCGATGCTCTGGCACTGGTTATTCAGGTCGAACAGTTGTTTCAGAACTTCTTTTAATGAACGATGAAATCCGTGCTCTTATCATTCAGAAAACCGATGCTGCCACGATTAAGAAAGCAGCAGTTCGTGCAGGAATGAGAACTCTCCGTGGTGATGCTCTCGATAAAATTTTCGAAGGAATCACTTCAGTGGATGAGATTATGCGCGCAGTAAACGCAGAAGAGACAGAATAGTATGCCGATTTATTTATATAAAGGAATGGATCGCGCAGGCAAAGAGGTAAAGAACACGATTAACGTGGAATCTATCGTTGCGGCCAAACAGCGCGTGAAATCCATGGGAATCATGCTTATCGATATTCGTGAGCAGAAGGCCCAAAATACCGGTGCGGGAGGAAGTGTCCTTCGCATGGGTGGTTCGGTTCCTGTAGATGATCTCGCGATCATGACAAGACAGCTTGCGACGCTAATCAAAGCAAAAATCCAGATTGTTGAAGCACTCGCTGCTCTTACGGATCAGGTTGAGAATGCTAACCTTCGTCTCGTTCTTTCTGATTTACGTCAGAAGGTGAATGAAGGTGCTTCACTTGCAAAAGCTCTTCAGGATCACCCGAAAGTTTTCAACTCGGTTTACGTCAACATGGTTGAGGCCGGTGAAGCATCAGGTACACTTGAAATCGTTCTTCTTCGACTTGCTGACTTTACTGAGCAGCAGGTGAAACTCAAAAACAAAATCAAAGGTGCAATGACCTACCCCGTGATCATGGCGGGTTTCGGTTTCACCATGATGAACGTCATTTTCATTTTCGTTATTCCGAAAATTGCAAAGATCTTCATCTCGATGAAAAAAGAACTTCCGTTCATCACGCAGGTTTGTATCTGGATCTCAAACTTCCTGGTTTCATACTGGTGGCTTGTGATTATTAGTATGGTAGCGACAGTTTACTTAACGCTTAAATACATCAGAACAGCTAAGGGTGAATCTCAGTGGCACGCGCTTCAGCTTCGACTTCCGATTTTGGGTATCCTCGTCAAAATGATCAATGTGAGTCGTTTTTGCTCTACATTAGGAACTTTGATGAATTCCGGGGTGCCTATTCTCACTGCTCTTAACATTGTTAAGAACCTGATTCCCAATGTTCACATGAAAGATGCGGTTGAGAAGGCGCGCCAATCAGTTTCGGAAGGTGCTTCCCTGGCCCAGCCTCTCGTTCAAAGCGGATTTTTTCCGCCCCTCGTTACACATATGATCAAGCTTGGCGAACGTTCAGGAGAACTTGAACCAATGCTAAAAATCATTTCAGAAAACTACGAGGATCAAGTACAATCTAGGATCAGCGGACTCACCTCTGTACTAGAACCCATCATGATGATTTGTCTGGGAACTGCGATTGGATTTATTGTCTTCGCCGTAGTGATCCCGATGATGAACATGAACTCGATTAATTAAGGAGAAGATATGTTTTCGAATATTAAAAAAATCATGAAGTCTCAGGCCGGCATGAGCTTAATTGAGATCTTGATTTCACTTACTCTACTTGCACTTGCTGGTACGTTT
>Ga0066486_1000391_pt1 | contig 11510 bp, 11 predicted proteins | sample LakWasM128_HOW14_2_FD_59591 | JGI IMG/M metagenome (GOLD analysis project Ga0066486, IMG submission 59591) | Freshwater sediment methanotrophic microbial communities from Lake Washington under simulated oxygen tension - Sediment Metagenome 128_HOW14 | ecosystem: Environmental > Aquatic >... | reverse complement strand
CGGCGCGGCATCAGGATTTGCGATTCCGTGACGGGCGCGGGCTTGGTTGGGTCGTCGTACTTGAGGGCCAGCGCGGCGCGGGCGAACACTTCCGATTCCCCGGCATCCAGCGTGATGGCCTGCATGGATTCGCGCGATTCCTGCGCATGCTCGAAGCCGCTCAGCACCTGATAGGCGCCCTCGATGACATGGCCCGCCACGTCGCCCTTGTGGGGCACGCGCACATCGCCCACGGTGTCGCCGCAGACAAGGCCATTGCTGCAAACGAAGCGGAACATGCCACCCAGTAATTGATAGCTGCTCGTGCCGTCGTGCGAGTTCAGCAGGATGATTTCATTGGCTTCGCGGGCGTTGATCTGGTTGGCGTGGCGCAGGCGCAGCATGTGTTTCGTGTGCTCGCGCCGGCCCTCGTTGCGAACGCGGGTCTGGCACACCATGAAGGGCTGAAACCCCTCTTTGCGAAGCTCGGTCAGCACGGCGGCGGTGGGGATGTAGCTGTACCGCTCGGAACGGCTTTCATGGGGGGCATCCGCGAAGATGGACGGGGCCACGCGGCGGATCTGGTCATCGGACAGCGGGGAGTCGCTGCGCAATGCGGGGGAATGGGAAGCGAAGCGGGATGCGAGTTGCATGGTCTTTCTCCTGAACAAAAAGGCTGTTGAAGAAAACCGCACACCGGATTCCAAGATTCGAAGCCCAGCCTTTCGGCTGTTCGGTGCGGTCGGCGCGAGGAACCCGGTTGGCCCTGTTGCCACCGTCTTTCCTGAGTTCATCGCCCGCGACGAAAGGGAGCGCGCGGACGGGGGCCGTCAAGGAAACAAGCGCAGGGTGGGGCGGCCCGCAGGCGCAGCCGAGGACACGGCCCTGCGCGCCTTGACGGCACACGGCCGCGGGCTACAGTCGCGGACAAGGTGATGAAGTCAGGGAAGAGGACTGGACATGGCAACGGCCATCCCACAAGCCGACCGCACGGCAAGCGAAGCGCGCAGGCTCGAAGCTGGAAGCCGGGCCGGAGGCGTCAGCCGAACGGAGTGAGGGAACGATCGAAGCCCGAAGGGGGCGAGACGCCGCAGGCGGCTCGATGCGCTAGCACGAGAGCGCGACCGGCCATCTCCCAGGTGGCCGGGGACGCCCACATGACTTCAATGAAATCCCCGTGGACAGCTACCCACCCAGCCATCGGCAAAATGGCAATGGCATGGACATACGAGCCCTACAAGACGATGAACTGATGGCCCAGGCCCGAGACTGGCGGCAACGGGCACTGCGCGGCGAGAAGGACGCACGCGGCCTCGCGCACGAACTGGAATGCGAAGTGCGCCGGCGCTTCCCCAGGAACAATGCGCCCCATGCACTGCCGCCGATCCAATTGCTCGGCGCCGTGCCGCAAACACCCCAGCGGCGCTGGAAGCCCTGGTAAGCACCGGCTCAAAGGCAGCCCGCCCGCATGACTGCGCCACGGCCGATCGGCGCTGATCCCGAAATCCCCCCGAAATAGCGCGAATTTCGAGTGGCCCGGTCACGGGCCAATGCCTACCGTGGAATCTCCACCTTCTGGAGAACCACCATGAGCGATCCCATGCAACCCGGAACGCCTGCGCCTGGAGCAGAAGGGCCTGGCATCTTTCTGCCGACCCTCATCTGGACCACCGACCGCAAGACGGTAGGCAACGAGATGCAGCGCCTGCTGGGACGGCGCGCACAGCTCAACGTCCTGCTGTCCGCCTCCGAAGAAACGGACGACGGCACCACCTGGTACGCAATGGCCCAGGCCACGCTGAACCAGCTGGACTGCGATATCGAACGTCTCTTCGAGTGGCTGGGCGACTACGAACCCGACACACCCACGCCCGAAGTGCCATCGTAATGTCCGGCATGAAGGGAGCGATCCGGCACCAGCCGGTTCGCTGCGCGAGAGGGGCGCCAAGCCTGCGCGGCGGGGATAGCCCGCAGGGCTTTCCCCTGGAGGCAAGCGCAGCGCGTAGCGCCCCGCCAGGGGCGCGAAGGCATCAGGCCGGGTCGTCGGGGCGCAGGCTGGCTTCCGACACCGGCATCCACGGCGATGACGAGTCCAGCAGGTAGCGCGCACCGCGCGCGTACAGGCCCGAAAGTCCGCTGGGACGATAAAACCCGGTGACGCGGCACCGGAACTGTGCGCCAAACCCGTTGGTATAGATCACCGCGTCGCCGAGCGCAAAGCGCAAGGGCTGGCCGTTCTCCGGTGGGAACGGCTTGAACGCATCATGCTCTGCCGTGATTTCGAGGATGTAGTCGTGGTGGCTGCTCATGGCCTTGACCTCCTGAAATGATTGAGAACGCTCAGGAGCGCCTTGCGGCGCCCCAGAACCAGGTCAGACAACGACACGCCCCGCCAGCCGCGCATCGCGCGCATAGGCGCTCAGCCGCTTCTCGGCACGAAAGTGCAGATCCCGCTCTACCGGCAAGCCCAGCCGCCCGCGCACGGTCGCCAGTTCGGAAAGACTGACCCAGCCGATTTCCGGCATCCCTAGGCCCAGGTCGCAAAGACCGAAGGCGTGATCGTGGTCATCGGGATCAATCTCGGTCAGCAGCCAGGTCGCGCCGGCATCCGGCGTGAACAGCTTGACCACTGGGGCCGGATCGAAGTCCGGGTTCTCCAAGGATTCGCGGCCGTTGGCCAGCAGCACGATGCGCTGCTCGTCCGTGATGAATGCGTGGTTCATGGTGAACTCCTGTAAGGTTACCGGGCGGAATTGCCCAGCCCTTGCAGGGCACGGCGCAGCGCAAGCAGTCAAAGATCGAAGACGGCCGCCAGGCCGCAAGCGCCGAAGGTGCGCAGTCATTGACGGCGAGCACGCCGTGGCACGATGAAGGGAACAGCAAGCCGCCACACCTCACCACGCAGCCACCCCGGTATTGACAAGCGTAGCGCGCAGGTCCGAAGCGTCAGTCCAGATCAGAGCGTCCGGGCTTGAAGCCGGATGACTGCGATTCGGCACGAAGCTCGGGGCGCAGCCCATGAGCCCGACGAAGGAACGTCGGGATGCAGGCCAAGTTGTCAGCAGGCAGTTGAAAAGTGGTGCTGGCCTTCAGGCGCTGTCAATTTTCTTGATCTTCCGGATACGCCGCCTGGGGAATCGGCACCCAGCCATCGCGGGTGATGCCTGCCCCGATGCGTATGTTCTGGCTTTCAGTTGCCGCCCAGTGCCCACCCCGGTGCAATACGGCGCGAATCACCGACTTCCGCGGATGATCCTCATCCGCCTTGGCAGAACTGCATATGGCATTCCAATGGTGCTTGTCCGGCATACTGTTCAACCGTGGGCCGAGCAGTTGATCCAAGACTTCGGTCGAAACGTTGTGTCGCCCGCCGTGATGGGGCACTTGGAAATACCGAATACCTGGCAGCGCGAGTCCCACGAAAGGTGCGTAGTCGATCACCTCCTGCAGTGCTTCACGCCCGGCATCGCCAGTAAGCATGACGCGATGACCGTTCAAGACAGCCGACTGCACCACACTCATTTCATTCTCACGACTGGTCGGCTCAGGCGGGAAATATTCCTCGCCCCACAGGGACTTGATGTAGGCGGTCGCGGCCTTCACTGCCCGGAATATGCTGCTCAGCGCGCTATCAAAAGCACTTTCTTCGACAGCTTCCGGTGTCTTCGCGGAGTCCACGATCAGGTCCAAGTAGCGCCCCAGGGTAGGTGCCATGACCGCGAACGGACCGATGCTCTGCCCCTGAAGGGGGGCATGGATTGGAATTCCCTTCTCCACCGCAATATCCTCAAGAATTGCCGTGGCATCGTAGATTGAGCGCAACTTCCGTCGCAGGGCTTCAACCGATTCATAGGTCTCAAAGCGATCGATCAACTGGTCCGCGTATATCCACGGCCGGTTGATCCAAAGATTCCTGACCGTGCATTGCTCCAGGACTTTTCGTAGTCCGTTGGCGTGATCGCGATCTGGGTGCGTGAGGATCACATGGTCGATGACTGTTGTTCCATAGTACGTCTTCAGATGCTCGACTATCTGATCACCCGTATCCAGATACCCACCGTCAACAACGTGCACGCCCTCGGTGCCATTCACCGAGTAGCGCAGCGTGATCGCGTCCCCGCTTTTCGCTGTTTCGACGCCAAGAAAGTCGATCTCGAAGTAGTCAGCCATACATCCCTCTTGTTTTATGCCAACAAAGTGCCGGTGGCTTTGCACCTACCAGCGATCCACCGCACACGTGAGTCCTGTCGGAGTCCATACCAACGACACGGCCGGAAGGCCGCCAGCATCCTCGGCGATGCCGCGCAATGTATTTCGGTCGATACCCGAATGTGCGCCGCCTTTCGGGTGGCTGTGCCACGTTCCTATAAAGGCGAGATACCCCAAAGAGGCCGCGTTTGCGGCGCGCAAATTTTGAACAAGCCCGTTGGTTCCGAGGACGAAGCGGGCGGCCTCTCGAACACTGTCAGGCGGTGCCTCAACAAGGCCTGCAATGGTGATGGTTCGATTTTCAAACGAGATGCGGCCGATCAAGGCGCCGCCTGTTTCCAGAGCACCCCAGCGCAGCGCATCAGCATGGATTGCTTGCGCAACTGGGGACAGGACCCGAATGTTCCAGCCACCATCGTCTGCGACTTCAAGCGCAGTGGTCGGGCCAAGGCTGGCGCGGGTCCATGCCATTCCAAGGCCTTCGGCATCTGAGATTCCGGCGCAAAGCGTCGCTTCCTTCGGAAGCCCATCAACGAGCCATCGTTCCAGTTGCAGGCCGGCCAGTGACGTCGACCGCGAAACAACGGCGTCAGACATAGGCATCGTCAGCGAATGACAGTTGTCACCCACGAAAATCCGAGTCGGCTCAGACGTCTCGCCGGCAATCGACGCACGCAGTTCCGGTGCAAACCGGCAGCACTCGAACAAGAACGCCGTGAGGTCGTCAACTCGGCCGGCACGGCCAGCTCCTTCGAGCAATACCGCCACACAGCGCCCCTGACCATACATCGCGATCCGTGCCAATCGGGCTGGGGATTGATCCAACGCTGCCGATTGTGTTTCTGCAGCCAGCACCTGAAGTGACGCCGTCGCATCCACGATGAGGGCCGCATCCTGCGGAACGGTTGCCGCAAACTGTTCCGGATCGACCAAAAGAGTCACTGCGTCGGTGTCGAACGCTCGCGATTGAAGATGCGACAGCGATTCAAAGGCTGTCTTCATCAGCGCCGACTTCCGAGGCGGAACCAGAACTGATGCCCGCTCAATGAGTGCATGCCGCGCGGCGTTGTGAGGCGACATGGGTTCGTTGTCGACGAAAGTCATCGAACCAAAGCCCGCTCGCCCCAGTTGCATCGCGACTTTCGATCCCACGCTTCCGCAGCCGAGCACGACCAGCGGCTGTGATGTGGCTGCGTATGGAATGCCGGACGTCCTTGCCAGCAGTTCAGGAGACAACGCATGCGCGTGAAAGGCCGGGTGAACCGTGGCGTTACGCTCCAGGAGCGATTGAGCGTTGAGTTCATAGCGCACCACATAGGGCAATACCTCGACACTCCTCCCTGGCGAGCCCACAAGCGACGCTGGCCTTTGCACAGCCAGAATCACAATCGCGTACAAACCATGCACCCAGCCATGCGAGTCCTGTCGCATATCCAGGATTGAGCGTCCGAAATAACCGTCCACTTCCTGGGCCAAAGCGTCGCGATCAATACCAAGCTCCGCTGCTCGATCGAGCAGCGTCGCGAGATCGACAACTGTCTCTGGTTGATAGCGTCCGATCACATGCGGGAGGCCGTCGGTCATCGGAGCGCGCGCGATGAAGGCCGCGGCATGGCCGTTCCCCCATTTGCCCAGCTTGTCGTTGTGAACATCCTGATAAAACACAGGATCGACTTGTGCGGTCAGTTCGGCGTTGATGATGGCGTACAGACCGCCATCGATCGTCACGTAGCCTGCGGGAACCACCAGAATCGTGCCGTCAGCGGGAGCGGCGGCCGCGACCTTCTCGGCACTGAATACAACGGTCGAAGGACAGCTGTCTCGGCGCGTTGGTTCCCACCCCTGCTCCAGGTCCAGGAGTGTTCCGGCCGCGGCCTTGTGCAGCCAGTCGATCAACTGATCGACAACGGCGTCCAGGCCAAACCGATGCAGCAGCTCGTTCAACGACCCTTCGAATAGGCACGGCGAGACTAACTCGCCTTGGCGATGGGGGTTGATGTGCGGCAAGTTGAGCGGGAAGTCCGCACGTAAGAAGGGCTCGGGTGCAGACAGGGGCCAGTCACTACCGAATACCAGCACGCACGTCTCGACGGTGCGCACTCCGGTCTCAGAGATACCATTGCGCCGAGACCTGTTCGGCAGTTGGACCGCAACATCGACTTCAATCTCCGTCGATGCACCAGTTGTCCTTGGCTCGCCAACGCGGATAAGGCCTCGATGCCGCTGAAGTTGATGCAGTGCGTCTGCGATGGTGCCCGTCATGATGCTCCGTGCGGCATGGGGGTGCGCGCAGAGGTCACCACGGCAGCGGCCTTCGATCCGGACTCCTTCTTCGAGGGAGGTTGCACACCCTGAGCGGTTACGGTGAAAACGAGCGGTTCCACGGACTTTTCGCTGGGGTACTCGCCTGTGCAGTAGAACTCGCCTTTTGCTTCGTCCACGATCGTCACGTACTCACGCTTCGCACGGATGCAGGGCGGATCGCTGTCATCATCTGCAATCGGCTTGCAGCTGGCGACGATGACGGCGCCGTCACGGGTCTGCGAAAGCGCCTTGCGAGCATCAGCATCGAGCTTGGCTTTTTCACGGTAGTCGGACCAGCTGTCATAGGACAGCGAATGCCAGGAACAATGATGAGGCGCCTGCATGATGTCGTACTCAAGCACATCTGCTTCAGCCTTGTGGCGTTGCCACTGGCGGTTCCAGATGAACACCTCAGCATCGCCACCAGTAAGGAATTTCGCACCATCCGGCGTCTGCGCGTCAGCCGCCAACGTGATGTTCAGAATAACGCTGGACTGGTTCTTGACCAGGCACTCTTCCTCTTCCTCGTCATCCTGGGCGTCCAGTGGAGCCAAAAGAAACGCAGAAAAGAATGCGGAACTCTTGCCATTGATCGTTGAAAAGCGCGTGTCCCCTTCCGCACAATCGAAGTGAGATCATCGGTTTTTCCGTCGATGTCCTCGCCCATGATCTGAATGCGGTCACCGTTCCCGACGGCGAAATTCTTGTCACGGTTCAGTTGCACGCGCCGACGCGCCTCCGTGTTGAATGCCTTGGCGTCGTCGCTCAAGGTGTGCGTCTTGCTGGCGCGTCGAAACACGATCGGGGACGACCACATCTCGCGGATCACGATTTTCTTGTCCTTGTCGTCCTTCTTGTCGTCCGGGTACTTGTCGAGTGGCCCTAGGTAGAAGTGTCGCTTCAACCCTCGGCAATGGTCTTGATCCGGGTGGCTCAGCAGGAACGCATCGACATACGGCCTGCCGTTCTCATCCTTCTTCAGTCGTTCGCGCAAATCCTTGGCGACATCGCGCGCCTCCCCGTCAGGGTCGTCGGCGTCTTGCCTGATGTTTACGTCGATCAGCAGAGTCGTCGCGTCGAGATCGCCGAACTTGATGAGGGTCATGTCCCCGTTGTCGACGGGAAAAAACGTGATGGTTGTAGGCACTGGGGTCTCCGGGTAGACGACCGAAGGATGATCGCGTATAGTTAATGTACGACGATTTTTTATATCCGTCTACTTTTTAGGCGTGACTGATGCAAAAACCTTCCGTTCCTGCCGCCGAACCTGCTGAGCCTAAGGGGCTAAGTTGGGGGCTGGAGAGCAGACTTCAATTCATCGATTTCCGTCTGCGCTGGGAGCGGCGCATCAACCGGATGGATCTCACCGAGCACTTTGGTATTTCGGTCCCGCAGGCATCGCTGGACATTTCCAAGTACATGGAGTTGGCGCCGAGCAACCTGACTTACGACCGCAGCTCCAAGACCTACACGGCAGCGCAGAGTTTTCACCCGCTTTACCAACGAAGCTCGGCGCAACGCTATCTAGCAGAACTGCTAGCGACAAAAATGGGAATTGTCGAGCCGACGGCCAGCTTCATCGGCTCCGCGCCGGAGACAGATTGGGCCCCGTCCCCTTGGCGTACGATCAATGAGCAGACCGTCGAAGCAGTGGTGCGCGCAATCCGCCAGCAGGAATCCATTCTGGTGAGCTACCAGTCCATGACGTCGTTGGATGAATCGGTTCGCTTGCTGTCTCCCCACGCCCTTGGCAATGACGGTTTTCGCTGGCACATGCGCGCGTTTTGCCACAAGCGCCAGCGCTTCAGCGATTTCGTCCTTGCTCGAATCCTGCGCATCGATGGCTTCGAGGCGACCCAAGTGGACTCCAACCAAGATTCGCATTGGCAAACTGTATTGACGCTGGTACTTGCACCGCATCCCGATTTGCCTGCAGCCAAGAAACGAGTCTTAGAGTTGGACTACGGCATGGAAGATGGAGAGGTCAAACTTCCATGCCGCCAAGCGTTTCTGTACTACACGCTGAGACGTTTGGGTTTGCATACCAAGGAAGCACCAGACCCCCTCGCACAGCAGATCACGCTAAAAAACCGCGATGAAATCCAACCCTATATCGACGCCTTGGCGGCACAGGCCTGACTTCACATGACAACAATTTTTGAACTGGTCAAAGACCCCTACGAGCGCAAGGCACGTGTTATCCCTGGCCTTCTTGTGGCCTTACCCGTGCTGGTGCCGCTGTTGTGCGTCTACGGGGCTCGGCACCCTGTGCTTACAGGTGTGATCGGCCTGCTGGGCGGCTGCGGCGCTATCTATGCACTCGCGAGCGTAGCGCGCGGACGTGGTAAAAAACTTGAAGAGATGCTGGTCTCAAAATGGGGTGGCATGCCCACGACCATCGCACTACGCCACCGCGACAAGTTCCTTGATGGTGTCAGCAAGCAGCGTTATCACACGGCGATCACTGCCAAGTTGGGTATCGCCATGCCAACGGCAGAAGAAGAATCAGCAAACCCAGACAAGGCAGACGACATCTACATCGGTGCCACTAAGCGGCTTCGCGAACTCACGCGTTCCAACAAGCAGCTCTTGCTGAAAGAGAACATCGCCTATGGATTTCATCGCAACATGCTGGCGATGAAGCCTGTCGGTATCCTGTCGTGCCTCATGGGCGTCGTCTACGGATTGTTGATTGCAAAGATTTTGCAGGTAGCACCTCTCCAATTTGACTTGGTGCACCTTGCCGATCCAGGGCTTGCCGCAGGCTTGACATTGCTCATTTCGCTGGCGCTACTTGCCGCATGGCTACTGTATTTCGATCAGGACGCAGTAAGGCGGATGGGATTCGTCTATGCGGAACGTTTGTTTGAATGTTTGCCGTCGTTGCCTTCTTCCTCCTCACGGAAGAAAGCCGTAAAACCGACTACAGACTGAGGTTCTGCCCAATCTCCAAACAGGCGTATAGCTCCGCAGGTGTGTCTACCGCTTCCACGTCTTGGGACGAATCGTTCCGCGAGACTCCAGCAAGAGCCGCGTGCTTTCCAGTTCCTTTTGCAGCACATCGGTATCCGGCAGAACCATCCGGTAGTTCGCCGCCATGACCTTGGTGGGTAAGCCCTCCAGCGCATACCGCGCCAGGGCGAGCCCCTTGTCGGCACAAAGAATCAGCCCCACCGGCGGGTTCTCCTCGGGATAGGCCCAGTGTTCCTTGGCATAGTTGCAGTACATGTGCATCTGGCCCACGTCCGCATGCGTCAGACTCCCCAGCTTCAGGTCGATGATGACCAGGCAGCGTAACTTGCGATGGAACAGCAGCAAGTCCACCCGATACCAGGTCTGGTCGATGCGCAAGCGCCGCTGCCGTCCAATGAAGGTGAACCCTTCACCCAATTCGAGCAGGAAGTCTTCCAGCCGCCGGATCAAGGCGGCCTCCAGATCGGACTCCGAATACTCGTCCTTGAGGTCGAGGAACTCCAGCACATAGGGGTCTTTGATGGCATCGCCGGGCGCGACGGCATCTTCGGGCTTGGCCACCGCGCCCTTGGCCAGCATCGCCGCCTTGTTTTTCGACAGCGCCGTGCGCTCGTAGAACTGGCTGCCGATCTGCCGATCCAACTGGCGCACGCTCCAGCCGCCGCGCAAGGCCTCGGCTTCATAGAACTGGCGCGCATGCTCGTCCTTGACCGACAACAGCCGCACATAGGCCGACCACGGCAGCGTGAAGACCTGCGCCAGCTCGTCCAGCCGCCAAGGCCGCACTGGCTCCGGGGAAGATTCGCCAGACACTGTCTGGCGAATTGGCCGGGTCAGAAAAAACGACCGCATCTGCTGCAGGTTCTGACGGCTGAAGCCACGGCCGAACTGCTGGGTGAGGTCGCTTGCCAGCCGCTCGATCAACTGCTCGCCATAACCCGCGCGCCGCTTGCCCTGTTGCTCGGCCTCCACGATGCGGCGGCCAATCTCCCAGTAGCTGGCCGTCATCAGCGCATTGACGCTGCGCGCTGCCGTCTGGCGCGCGGCATCGAGCAGATCCACGATGCCGCCGTGGATGCCGGCGTAGCCGGCAGGCACGGCGGCGGGTGCGACTCCCGCCATCGCAGGCGCCTTCTTGGTCATGCAGCCACCTCCGCAGGCCGCTGCGCCTCGGTGATCGTCTTGCGCCGGTTCGCCACCAGCTCGGCCGCCTTGCGCACCGGATCGTCCTCGGTGTGGACGTAGCGCATGAACATCGCCACGGTCTTGTGCGCCGTCAGCGCCATGCCGACCTTGACCGGGATGCCCGAGTTGGCAATGTCGGTCGCGGAGCGGTGGCGGATGCCATGCGTGCCGACGTGCGTGGCGCCCGCCGCCTTGAGGGCGCGGCTCCAGCCGCCGTAATACTCGCCCGTGGTCAGGTGCTTGCCGGGATGGCTTGGAGACGGCAGCACATAGGGAGTGCCTTCCTGCCGTGGCGCCGTCGAGAGCAGTCGATAGGCTTCCTCGCTCATGGGCTTGGACATGCCGCCCGTCTTGCTGTCCGGCCAGACCACGCGGCGGTTGTCCAGGTCCACCCAATCCCATCGGAGCGTCACGATTTCGGAGCGGCGGCCGGCGAACTCGAATTGAAGGCGGATCGCCAGCGGGATGACGTAGTTCTCCAGACCCTCGGCTTCGATGTGCTCCAGTCGCCGAAACAGCTTGCCCATGTCCTCGTCGCTGATGAGGTGGGTGGCCTTGCCGTTGGGGTACATCGGGACGTGGCGGCAGGGGTTGGTGCCGTCAGGCCGGTGGCCCCACACCTCGGCCAGGTTGAACATCTTGCGCATCACGCTGAAAGCACGGTTGGCCTCGGCCGGCTTGTGCGCCATCTTCTTCATCGCCGTGGCCACGTCCGGGCGCTTCACGTCCTGGACCTTCAAACGGCCCAGCATCGGAACGATGCAGCGGTCGATGACGGCCTGATACCCGCGCTGGGTGCTGGGCTTGTTGCGCTGCTTGGAGTAATCCTCCATGAACTTGGTACACAGCTCCTTGACCGT